>ERZ857785.3012-NODE-3012-length-13381-cov-5.155335_pt1 | contig 13381 bp, 9 predicted proteins | sample MGYA00519763_ERZ857785 | MGnify/ENA primary metagenome ERZ857785 (study PRJEB31778, sample SAMEA3449365) | human gut metagenome | biome: human gut; feature: human-associated habitat; material: faeces | place: United Kingdom | collected 2010/2012 ... | reverse complement strand
CCATCTGCAAGACCTACGGTTGTTGTGGTCTTTCCTTCACCTGCCGGTGTCGGGTTGATTGCAGTTACAAGGATCAGTTTACCATCCTTTTTGTCACTTTCTTTCAGAAGATTGTAATCAATTTTTGCTTTGTATTTTCCGTACTGCTCCAGATATTTGTCATCAATACCTGCTTTTTCTGCAATCTCTGTGATTGGAAGCATTTCGCACTCCTGTGCAATTTCGATGTCACTTTTGAATCCCATAATTGTCTCCTTTCTGTAGGCGCCGCGTCACTTTTTAGTTAAAAAAAGCAGTATCCGAGGTTTCCTCAAATACTGCCCAGACGGTCGGCTCTGCAAATCTCTGATTCCCATGTGGTGATTTCCACTGCTCCGCCAGTCATCAGAGACCTTATTGAATTGATGAGTAAATGTTATCACAAAGCAACGAGTTTGTCAATAAATTGTCAATATAATTATTTTCTTTTTGCAAAATAATCAAAAATGCAAATTGAATTTTGTATATTTTTCACATAGAGTCAAAGATTTTATGCACTCTATGCAAATGGGACCTCACCGGTCCCCTCTGCACACCCCTGGGCTTTTTTACTCCTCCCAGGTTATCTATGTATGTAAACATACAAAAAGTACCAGAATCCCCCGTCTATATATGAGGCAGGATATCCTGATACTTTGACATTCTATCGGTTAAACTATATTCTTGCTTTTCAGCGGGGCCAAAAAGGGGGAGTCTGAGGGGGAGCTTCGGCCTTTCGCAACTCCGAGATGCTCCCCCTCAGGGGTTTTCTTAGGTTGTCAAACCATTGACGGATCCTAGGGCATTTCCCTAGAAGAGTGGTCTCAAGGCAGGGTATAACTCTTTGAACTTCTGGTAACGTTCCTCGTACTTCGCCACAAGTTCTTCTTCCGGCTCTACGGTATCTACGACATGCGCCATCTTTTTACCAATCGTCTCAACATCCGGATAAGCTCCGCATCCAACGGCTGCAAGCATTGCGCCACCCATGGATGGACCTTCTTCTACTTCCAGTACATCGACTTTCAGGTTCATGACATTTGCAATGATTTTCTTCCACAGAGGGCTCTTTGCACCGCCGCCACAGATCTTTGTACGCTCAATCTTAATACCAAGTTTTCTTGCAACTTCCAGAGAATCGCGAAGTCCAAATGCCACACCTTCCAGAACAGCCTGTGTCATATCAGCTCTTGTGCTGTCCATGGACATTCCGAAGAAGACACCTCTTGCATCCGGATTATTATGCGGAGATCTTTCTCCCATCAGATACGGAAGGAAGAATACATTGTTTTCACCAAGTTTCTGAATCGGTGCCTGCTCCGCTGCGAAATCTTTTGTCTGAAGAATTTCTTCTGCCCACCATTTATTACAGGATGCTGCACTCAGCATGCATCCCATCAGATGATAGCTTCCATCTGCATGACAGAAAGAATGAAGTGCGTTATTTTCGTCCACACCAAAGTTTTTACTGGAAATAAACACAGTTCCGGATGTTCCAAGAGAAATATTACACTGACCGTCACCAACTGTACCTGTTCCTACAGCAGCTGCCGCATTGTCACCTGCACCTGCAACAACTTTTACATTCTCACTGAATCCAAGTTCTTTCGCAATCTCAGGTTTCAGAGTTCCTACTACTTCCCAACTCTCATACAGTTTCGGAAGCTGCTCTTCTGTGATTCCACAGATCTCCAGCATTTCTTTTGACCAGCAGCGGTTCTTCACATCAAGAAGAAGCATACCGGAAGCATCAGAAACATCTGTACAAAAAGAACCGGACAGACGATATGCCAGATAATCCTTAGGAAGCATAATCTTTACTACCTTCTTAAAGTTCTCAGGCTCATTTTTCTGCATCCAGAGGATCTTCGGTGCTGTGAAGCCTGCGAAAGCAATATTTGCTGTATACTGTGAAAGTTTGTCTTTTCCGATCACTGTATTCAGATATTCTGTCTCTTCGCCTGTACGTCCGTCATTCCAGAGGATTGCAGGACGGATCACATTATCATCCTTGTCAAGTGTTACCAGACCATGCATCTGGCCGCCAAAACCAATTCCTGCTACCTGCGCTCTGTCGATATCCTTTGTCAGCTCTTTCATGCCTTCCATACTCTGCGCAAACCAGTCTTCCGGTTTCTGCTCAGACCAGCCCGGATGTGGGAAGAATAAAGGATATTCTCTGGATACGATGTTACAGATTTTTCCTGATTCTTCCATAAGAAGAAGTTTTACAGCGGAAGTACCAAGATCAATACCGATATAATACATAAGTGCGCTCCTTTTCTATTTCTAATCTAATACATCCCAGAGCAAAGCCCCGGGATGCCTTTAATATAGTGTCAGTTTATTTATTCTGTATTCAGATTCATTCACTTCACATGAACATTAATAACCCGTTTTACTGATTTCTCATTAACCCCATGGATTCTCTGTCGGATATCTTACACCTGCCGGCTGGTTGTATCCAATCTTCTTAACATCCAGTCCAAGGAATTTCACTACCTCATAGAATGCTTTTCCGTAATGTCCAAACATAACTGCTCCATGATGCGGATAGTTGCCCTCGATCAGTACGTGACGGTAGAATCTTCCCATTTCTTTGATTGCGAAAATACCGATACCACCGAATGATCTTGTAGGTACATCCAGTACTTCACCTTCTGCAACATAAGAAACCAGCTCGCCCTCGGAATTGCACTGTAAACGATAGAATGTAATGTCAGATGCAGCAATATCACCTTCAAGAGTTCCTCTTGTAAAGTCTGGTTCAGATCCTGCCGGCTCAAGAAGTCTGTGCTGGATCAGCTGATATTTAACAGCTCTGGAATCACACATCTTGCATGCAGGAGTATTTCCACAATGGAATCCCATAAATGTATCAGTAAGCTTGTAATCGTATTTTCCTTTGATATCTTCATCATAGATATACTGTGGAACAGAGTTGTTGATATCAAGCAGTGTAACTGCATCATTGGAAATGCAAAGTCCGATGTACTCACTAAGTGCTCCGTAGATATCAACCTCACAGGATACCGGGATTCCTCTGGAAACCAGACGGCTGTTTACATAGCAAGGTTCAAATCCAAACTGTGACGGGAATGCTGGCCAGCATTTGTCAGCAAATGCAACATATTTTCTTGCTCCCTTATGAGCCTCTGCCCAGTCAAGAAGTGTAAGCTCAAACTGTGCCATTTTCACATTAAGGTCAGCATAATATTTGCCTTCGCCCATCTCTTTTGCCATATCTGCACAAACTTCCGGGATACGAGGATCATTTTCATGCTCTTTGAAAGAAACAAGAAGATCAAGCTCTGAGTTCTCTTCAATCTCAACACCCAGCTCATAGAGGCCTTTAATAGGTGCGTTGCATGCGAAGAAGTCCTGTGGACGTGGTCCGAAAGTAATGATCTTAAGATTGCTGACACCGATGACTGCACGTGCAACCGGTACGAAATCAGCGATCATCTTTGCAATATCATCTGCTGTTCCAACAGGATATTCCGGAATATATGCTTTCAGATGACGCATTTTTAAGTTGTAGGAGCAGTTAAGCATACCACAGTAAGCATCACCTCTGCCGTTGATCATATCACCGTCACCTTCTGCTGCTGCTACATACATACAAGGTCCGTCAAATCTCTCTGCGATCAGAGTTTCAGGAGTTTCAGGTCCGAAGTTTCCAAGGAAAACAACCAGCGCATTACACTCTGCTTTGTTTACATCTTCAAGAGCTTTCTCCATATCCTTCTCGTTCTCAACAGTTACAGGACATTCATAAAGTTCACCTTTATAAGTTTCCTTAATTGCTGCACGTCTCTTTTCAGAAAGCTGAATCGGAAAACAGTCACGGCTTACTGCGATTAATCCAAGTTTTACTACTGGTATATTGTTCATAATATAAATTCCTCCATATTTGATATGTATTTATATGATTTTGTTATTCATTTACTATATTCTGATACTCTACTGCCACAGATTCCGAGCAACTCAGTCAATGGTGATATTCTCTCCACGAAGTCCGTTTACTGCACCCTCGATTGCCGCATCTTCATGTGCAATGAGCCATTTGTTCTTAGCTGTCAGCAGGCTGTCCTCGCCTGTCTTAGCTGTCTCAAATGTAAGATCTGTATTGGTTCCTGCCGGAAGTACGACTACACACTGGAAACCGCCATCCTGTACATTGCATGGCGCATAATGAAGTGTAGTTGCATATACTTCAATACCTGTTCCTGCAGGTACCAGGAATGCTTCGATCTTAGAAGTATCATATGTAAAATCATCTGTGATATCCTGCTGGCTTCCGATAAGCAGCACCAGATCTGTTACCGCTACATTGATCTCTGAACTGCGGTGATATTCTACTGCATTTAATTTCTTATTATGTCCGTTGCAGTATCCAATTTCGATCGGGATTCCGCCAAATCCTTTATTCTGCAGTGCTTTTGCTACATCCAGAGCTTCCAACTCCTCAACAGATGGTACATAAACCACATCATCCGGAACCGGTGTATGTTTCATTTCTTTGAGAAGAGCACTGAAGTCATACCCTTCAAGCACCTTTCCATATTTACGGAAGGAAGCATCTGTTACATTCTGAATTTTCACTTCAAAAACCTCCTTATATTCTGTCGATATTACGTTTTCTTGACTGTGCTTAGAATATATCAGAATAAAGGGTACTTTTCGCCAGTTTTCTTGTCTAATCTATAGCGTTTTTTTGACCTTTTTTATTTATCTGTTTTCGCATCTCACTTGGAAGTATCCCATATCTTTTCTGAAATTCCCCGGAAAAACCCCTGCTGCTGCAAAATCCATTGTCTAGTGCAATCTGACTAATTGTATGGTCTGTATTCAGCAAATCCCTGTACGCATATGCCATACGGATATCCTGCAGATAAGTTTTATAGTTGATTTTTGCATATTTTTGAAACATTCGCGACAAATATGCATCCGAGTATCCAAAAGTAGCCGCCACATCAGAAAGCTTCAGTTCCTCCCTGTAATGCTCACGCATATATGTGGTGATTTTTGACAATGCATCCAGACGGCGGCTGTGTCGGATATCCTTCTCCCTGGTCTCTGTCACACGGTAATCCTTCACCAGGATATACATGATCTCGTAAAAAATAGAAATTGTCCGGAACTCATATCCAATTTTCCGCTCGGAATACACATGATATAATTTACGAAGCAAAGAAGCCAGTTTCTTATCCACCAGCTCCTCCTGCCCCCGAAAGCGGATATATCTCTGGGCAGTAAAATAATTCTCAAACTGTTTCAGAGGAATCTGCAGAACTACTGTTTTATTTTTCTCTACAGCATGGATAGAGTGGATCTCATTGGAATTAATGATTATCTGCTCTCCAGCTTTCAGCGGATATTCATCCTTATTTACAAAAAAATCCAGTCGCCCCTCCATCACAGCAAAAATCTCTACAGACGTATGCCAGTGCTTCTCACGCACATAATTGCCATTTCCTCCTTCAAAAAGAAAAACCTTAAACGGAAGTCCCTCATTGGGAATGATCAGTTCATGCTGAAACTCCATATATATTCACCTCCTAACAAAATAACCGCAGTATTCGGATACTCCAATATACTGCGGCTATTTCGATAACTATCCAGCTTTCTGTATACCAAATCTGCTGGATGATCCTATTCTTCACATAGTCCCACCCACTGCTTATTGCTTTTCGCAATTGAAGCAGGGGACTTACTTGATTCGGTTAAGATAACACATTATTTGCAGAGCTCTGCCACAACCTGATTAATCACCTTTCCGTCTGCTTTTCCCTTCATATCAGCCATAACAGCCTTCATAATCTGACCCTTATTTTTCGTTGCGATCACATCTGCAAATTTTTCTTCCAGATATGCTTTTACCTCTGCTGCATCCATCTGTTTTGGTGCATATTTGGCAATTACATCATATCTTGCCTGGTATTCAGCCTTCAGATCCTCACGGCTTTCCGGACAGGTATCCAACTGTTCTTTTACAGTTTTCAACTCCTTCAAAATAACTCTGTCCACCAGATCACTCTTAATCTCATCACGGCATCCCTCATCAATCGCTACCTTCTTTACCGCAGAGATCAGAGAGGAAACTGCTTCTTTTGTTACTTTATCTTTGGCTTTCATAGCTGCAACCATATCTTTTCTTAATACTTCTAATTCCATTTTTGTTCCTCCTGTTTTGTAATATATACTCTCGGAATCTTTATTGTAATTCTAAGAACATATATGATTTTTCGCATCTGCTCCATACGTTACTGTTCACTCTGTTCTCAGTAACGTTGCCAAAATTCATTTCAAATTGCCTGTGGCAATGGAATTTTGGCTTGTATGTCTCGGGATTTTGGCATATTCATGCCAAAACACCTCGCGGGATAATGGCGTGTGAACAGTAACATCCATACTTTTACAGCTGCATTTCTCTGTATTAAGGATAGCACGATTTTTTGAAAATGCAAATAATTTTATATAGAAAATGATCACATTATCATACAAAAGAAAGCCACCCCAAAATCATAGGGTGACCTTCTCATATATGATTCAGCTTTATTTTTTATGAAAAAGAATTGTGCAAATCAGCACAGTAAAGGGTACAGAAAGTACAATCCCGAAACTGCCTGCCAATCCCTGCATGATGGCAATTCCGATATTATTGGAATTGATGATCTGCTGGTACGGAAGATTATAGGAGTAATCAAGAAGAAGAGTACTGACACTACTTCCTGCAAATGCCAGTATAAGCGTATTGCTGTCCGTTCCCATCATGTCTCTTCCCACACGCAGCCCAGCCTTAAAAAGTTCCTTCCTGGATAAAGACAGATTCTGTCTGTAAATCTCATCAATGGCACTGCTGATGGACATGGCAACATCCATAACCGCGCCCAGACAGGAGATCAGAAGACCGGAAAAAAGCAGTCCTCCAACCTGGATACGATTGGTATTCCACAGAGTCATCAGTGTCTCAATATCCGAAACATTATATCCGGAAATTCCTGATGCCTTACTGAAACACCAGGCAGAAACCCCGGCAAGAATAACACCAACAAGGGTTCCAAGTGTTGCAGCACAGGTTTTCCGTGTAGGTCCGCCGATCAGATACATCGTGACCAGCGTAGTGATAAAACATACAAATACAGCAGTCCAGAAGGGGGAATACTTCAGGTACACCAGAGGCAGATATACAAAGATCACACAGAAGAATGTAAAGACAAGCCCCAGACATCCTTTTATCCCCTGTTTTCCACCGATCAGGCAGAGAACCAAAAGGTATATCAGGGCAAAAATATAGATAACCCCTTCTCTGTCCTGTGTATAAACACTGGCAACTGTAGAATCGCCAGCAACACTCTGCATGACAATCACCTTCATACCCGGTTTGCAGGCAGCTCCAAACAGATATCCGGAACTGCTTGTAATATCCAGCTCTTCTCCCTTTCTCACTCCTGTAAGCATACGGACACGAACCTTCTGCTCTCCCACACGGGTTCCGTTTTCCTCCAGATTATCCTGAAGGATTTTCACTACTTTTGCTTTCTCAAATGTCTGTCCTGTCCGGACCACCAGCTCTGTTTTTTCCACCTGATTCAGTTTAATGACAAAAACAGCGAACGCACAGACAAATAAAACATAAATAAGATACCGGACTGCTTTTTTTCTGGTAAGCAGTCCGGTAAATTTTATATTTTTCATACTCATGAAACTATTTGCGAAAAATTATCTTAATTTCCAGAAGCTTCCGCTGCTGCAGTTGCAGATGTATCTGCGGCTTCTGCTGTATCTGAAGCACTGTCTGTGGTGTCTGCAGCAGTGTCTGTATCATCTGAAGAACCGTCTGTAGTATCTGCAGAAGCATCAGCTGCGTCTGCACCAGTCTTCTTGATTGTAAAGGTATCATCAATTGCTTCAGCCTTACCATCATCAGTAATCTGGTAAGTATCAATCGCAAAGGTATCTGCAGTTAATGTGATCACAGAATAGCTTGGAAGCCAGTTCTGGCTGCGGGCTGCCACATAATCCTGCTGAGTGGAAAGAAGTTCATAATATTTGGAACCGGAAGCTGAGTTTGCAGTCATATAGAGAATTCCCTGTGGATCTGTAACTGTATCTCCGTCAACATCCTCAATTGTGTAGCAGTCATTGTCCTCATGGAATGCATCCAGTGCTGCCTGTGCATCTGTGTCTCCCTCTTCCGGAGCAAGTGCGATCTGTTCCTGTGTATCTACATTTGTCGCATGATCCCAGTCATAATCTGTTCCGTCTGCATTCAGGCTGAACTCATATTTACCATGAGTCTGTCCGTCACCATAAAGCATTTTGGAACGGCTGTATGTATGATCGTGTCCCTGAAGAACCACATCAATATCATTTGCATCAAATACAGGTGTAAGCTGTGTACGAAGGATCATACCGTCTGTGTCGGAGTGGTCAAGACCTGATCCGTAAATATCCTGATGGATGGTTACAATTCTCCATTTTGCATCAGGATAAGCTTTGACAGCTTCTTCAATTGTTTTCTGATGCTCTGCCACATTGTAATTATTGGTATTCAGAACAACGAAAAGGCCCTCTCCATAGCTGTAGTAGTAATCACCACCTGCCTGAGTTTTACCATTTTCTGTATTATTCGGGTTATTGAAATGATACATATAATCCTCATTCAGAGAATCATGGTTACCAATTGTAGTTGCCACTGCAAGTCCCTTCAAAGCATCTGCACTTAAATAAGAAGCATATTCTTCCTCTTTTGCTTCACCGGTCTTGTTAACCTGGTCACCTGCAGAGATCACAAAGTTGATATCCGGATTCTGCTCAAGTGCAGTATTGAGAGTACGGTTCCATGAAAAACCGTCATTTTCTGCTGCTTTATTGGCTGCACCGGACTCATTGGTAAGCTCTGCTCCATTCTGTGTCTGACCTTTGGAAGCACCGATCTGCGGGTCACCTACATAGAGAATTTTTACTGAATCTGTATCCTGTGTTTTGTACTCAGATACCTCTGTCTGCTCACCGTTTTTCTCAACTGTGTAATAATAAGTTGTGTTTGGCTCCAGACCTGTAACTGTTACATGATTATATTCATATGCTTTGTCTCCTGTAAAGCTCTGGTCTACATCACCGGCAGTTCCTTCAAAGGTTTCAAGATTGTCTTTGTCTGTTCCGAAATGAACTACAGGTGTTGCATCGCTGTCACCTTTTTCACTGTACCATGCAAGGTTCAGCTGCGTATCATCAGCACCAGGTGTTAAAGATACCTTTGTAAAATCAGTTGCTGTTGTTTCCCAGGCTGCATCCCAGTCAGACCATCCGGAATCAGCACCAACCACGCTGCTGTCTGTATAATGCTCTGTAGATGCATATGCTGCCGGACAAACCATAGTCACTGAAAGAGCTGTCAAAAGACCTGCAATTAATTTTCTTCTCATAATAATAATAGACTCCTTTTCACTCAAAAAATATTATTTTTTTGTTGACAAGTGGAGTATATCACCCAAATTTTCAAAAAACAATCAGGTTTGCTTATGTTTGACAGACCTTTACTCTTTCCTTAACAAAAGCAGATATTTGTTAAGTTTCATACATCCCAGAGAAACAATCATTTTAATACAGAAGGGAAGTAGTTCCCCTGCTCCAGTTCTTCCATCTGTCCCAGAATCTGCTTCTGACGATTGTCAAAAAGCAGGCCTTTATTGTGACGATAATACTGATCCGAACCATTCTCACGGATAAACCAGAGACTGTAATAATTGGCATTCAGTTCTGTGATAAAGGCTACCATTTCCTGGCTGTCACCAAAGGCCGCTTCCATAAAATCAAAAACATTCTGAAGCATCTGGGAAGTGTATTCTATCTGAGTTTCAAGGCTGTCTGCTTCCGCTGTAAAAGCGATTTTTGTCTGCTCATAAGTATCTTTTTCTGAAATTTCATTTTCAAAAAAATTCACTGTACGGATAAATACCTTTTCTTCATTTTTAGTGAGAAGCTCAGATTTTTTTGCAATCTGAAAATCATTTTCTGCCTTTTTATAAATGGATTCCAGCGTCATTTCCGGAAGGTTATCTCTGTATTCTGTCATATAACCATAGAGCTTTGTCACATAGGCATCCATAAAATAACAGTCTGCAAATAACTGGCTGAGCTTTCCGTTCAGCAGACCAACAATACTCAGATGCTCATCCAGTGAAGCATTGCGGATCTTACCCAGAGTGATCGGTGTCCATTTACCCTGAAGCAGATCCTCCACTGCATAGTCTGTCTTATACTTATTGTATAATGCCAGATATGCGGCAAAATCTTTTGCGATCAGTGGATGCTGGATATACTGATATACCACCTCTCTGTCCACTTCTTTATCCAGTGTTTCATATACCTGTATCAGCCTTGAAAGATCTTCCCAGCCTCTGGCAGTGGCAAAAATCCGTCCGTCTACTGTGTTCTCCATTCTGTAGAAATTCTTTCTGCGAAGCTCCAGATAAGAGATCACAGCCGGATGGATTCCCTGCTCATAGGCATATTCTTTCCACACTTCAAAATCCGGCTGCACATCAATCCTCTTGATCCTGTCAAGAGTTACCACATCAAATTCACGAACAGATTTATTGTATTCCGGCGGGTTTCCTGCTGTCACGATCACCCATCCCTCCGGTACTTTCTGATTGCCAAAGGTCTTTCCCTGAAGAAACTGCAGCATCATAGGCGCCAAGGTCTCTGATACGCAGTTAATCTCATCAATAAAAAGAATTCCTTCTCTGAGACCTGTTTTTTCCATCTTTTCATAGACAGAGGCAATAATCTCACTCATAGTATATTCTGTGACAGAAAAAGTCTCCTGACCAAAGGTTTTCTCTTTGATAAACGGCAGTCCTACTGCACTCTGACGGGTGTGATGGGTGATAGTATAAGATACCAGACCTACCTTACATTCCCTGGCGATCTGTTCCATAATCTGCGTCTTTCCAATACCCGGTGCCCCCATAAGAAGAATTGGTCTCTGGCGTATGGCCGGGATCAGATATTCTCCAAATTCATCCTTCGCAAGGTATGCTTCTATTGAGTCCTTTATCTCCTGTTTTGCTCGTTTTATATCCATAATGTAAATCCTTTCCTGCTGAACACTTCTTACTTTTACTCAGTTTTTCATTTCATTGATATTAGGGTCAGAAAGTATTTTTTTCCTAACTTGATATCCACGAATTGCTCTCTTCATTACCTGTTTGGTTTATCAAAATCATCCTCATCCAAAATCAGTTTCATGGCCCATACCGGCACATCCACATCTCTGTAATTATCCTGGATATACTGAATAATCGCATAACGCTGCACATCAATCTTGCTGTTGAAAAGAGGCATCTGCACAGATTCCGAGTAATTTCGTACCAATAGATAGAAATCCAGAAGCAGTACATTGGTAATGCACTGATAAGAGTATTCCTGTTTATTCATACTTTCCCATAACATCCAGCAAAAAGATTCCCGGATGTAAGAATCCATTCCTGAATGAAAAAGAATATAATCATTTGCTCTTTTTGCATAAATATTATTCAAAAAGAAAGAAGAGAGCTTATTTGGCGTATTCAAAAAATTATAAAACATACTATGCAGAGTGTTGCGGCGGAGCATGATGTTGATAATAATACTATCATCATAAACAGAAATAGAGTGCTCTACAGAAGGGGGGATTACGCAGAAATCTCCTGTTTTCATGGAAATGGTCTGTCCGGAAATCTCCTGTGTACACTTCCCGTCGTAAACATATACCAGCTCAAAAAATGTGTGGGAGTGAATCAGCGCCGGGCTATAGCGGTTATGCTTCTGTACCACAATGCTATCTTTGTCCGCCATATCAAAAAAGAAAGAGTCTTTAAATTCCGGTGGAATGGTTTCTTTCACTTCCGGAATCAGTAAGTGGCGGCGGATCACCTCCTGAATATCCTGTTTTGCGATATAAGCATAAATCTGCCCGGCTTCCCGGGCTTCATACTGTTCTTTATAAAACAATTCTTCATCATTAAACTGATAAATCTGATGTCTCAGTTCTTCAACATCCATAAAAATCCCCCTTTTACAAAATCTATTCACACAATCCAAAATATTAAAATAAAGCTATTTATATGATGCATTTTAACATCTTAGATCAAATACATCAATAAAACTGAGCTAAATTGTGAATTTGAAATTTTAGGGGGAAGAATATAATAATCTCATAAACAGTTTTCAAGTGAACGGAGGGTAAACATGAGTGAACCGATTCTTGAAATGAAAAATATTTCCAAGAATTTTGGAAGCGTAATAGCACTGAAAAATGTAGATCTGGAGGTATATCCAGGGGAAATAAGAGGTTTGATCGGTGAAAATGGTTCTGGAAAGTCTACCATATCTTCTATTGCAGCTGGCATGCAGAAAGCCACCAGTGGAAGAATGACTTTCAAAAAGCAGAGCTGGGAACCAGCGAGTATGATAGATGCGCTACAAAATGGAATCGGAATGGTTGTGCAGGAGAGCGGAACCATTTCGGGGGTAACCGTTGCAGAAAATATTTTTCTGGCAGAGCTTTCCCAGTTTCGGAACAAGCTGGGGATGATCAATAAAAAGGCAATGAACCAGAAAGCGACAGAGGCAATGAGAGCCATTGGAGTAGAACATGTAATCGGCGATATGCCTATTGATTCACTGGATTTTCAGACCAGAAAGCTGGTAGAAATCGCTAAGGTTATGCTGAAAAATCCAGACATTCTGGTAATTGATGAGACAAGCACAGCACTTTCACAGGATGGACGTGAGATCATGTATTCCTTGATCCGAAAGCTGCGGGACAGTGGAAAAGCAATAATCTTTATTTCCCATGACCTGGAAGAGATTATGGAAGTTTGTGATACACTCACTGTTCTCCGTGATGGAAACCTGATCCGTACGTTTAAAAAAGAAGAATTCAATGCGGATGAAATCCGTACAAGTATGATCGGCCGCGAGCTTCAGGGAGATTATTACAGAAGTGATTTTACCCCAAGCAGCCAGAAAGAAGCTGCCATAACAGCCACTAATCTGAAGTACAAAGAGGAGTTAAAATCTGTAAGCATTACTTTGAAAAAAGGCGAAATCTTAGGCATTGGCGGACTTGCCGCCTGCGGAATGCACACTTTGGGAAAAGCCATGTTCGGCGCACTTGCCCTGGAAGAGGGAGAAGTAACCACTTACGATGGAACGAAGATCAACAGTCCCCACATCGCAGTTGCAAACAAGATTGGTTATGTGTCAAAGGACAGGGATGTGGAATCCCTTTGTCTGTCCGCAAGTATCCAGGACAACATTGCAGTTGGCGGAATGGAAAAATATGCCGTAAACGGATTCCTTATAA
>ERZ857785.3011-NODE-3011-length-13384-cov-12.273464_pt1 | contig 13384 bp, 9 predicted proteins | sample MGYA00519763_ERZ857785 | MGnify/ENA primary metagenome ERZ857785 (study PRJEB31778, sample SAMEA3449365) | human gut metagenome | biome: human gut; feature: human-associated habitat; material: faeces | place: United Kingdom | collected 2010/2012 ... | reverse complement strand
AAAGCTCCCCCGAAAAATCCTGTTTGTTCAGGATGTTACGGGGGAAACCTTGAAAATACTTTTAAAATTTTGATTTTATTACATCAGTAAACCTTTGCCATATTTAGATACAATAAATCCTATTTTTCATAAATTCTCTTATACATTCGTTTGTACATTACAAGCAAACTAAATAACCACCTCAAATATAACAGCCCTCTAAAAAGCTACACCCTATCGGGTATAATATACATAAAAATTTATGATTAATTTAAAACACAACTAAGCCCCTGTACCTGCCTCCAATCGTTTGATTTTATGTCTGGCGATTGGAGGTAGGTATCTTTATGTCCGGAGAAGATAGCCGTAGTATGCTGTACAGGTATCACCGCAAAGCAACTGTTTTAATTATTACTCCACCATTAATTTATTAGTCTTTTTTAAGTATTTTTCCGTAATAAGTGAATTCAATCATCATGGCGAGTATATCGTCTGCCAATCAGAAACATTATATACAGCAATTCTATAAACAATAACTTTAAGCAATCCTAACTATAAGGTTCCCATAAGCCTTAGGCTTACTATTTCCTGTTCCAGCTTAGCATTATTTTTAATCATAAAGTCAACAACATTTTTATATTCCCTTATTGCTTTCAGCTCCTGCATTCTAACCACATCATTTTCACTAAGTTTATGTAGACAGGTTTTGTAAGCCGGATCTGCAAGTTCTTTTTCTGACATACAAAACAGCTGAAACTTTATACCCGTAATTTCGCAAAGATTATGATGTATCCATAAACCACCTGCATCAATATCACCAAAGTGCATATACTTGATGTTGGGGTTATTCTTATAGATCAGCTTTATAAAATCTCTTTGATCACGATTTGCGTAACCACCAAGATAAAACACAACTGTATCATCATTTTTATATCGTAAGTAAGATGTTCTGTTCTCAACCGTCATAAAGGTTGGCACTAAAAGTTTTACATATTCTATCTTAGGCAATTCTGAGGCAGTAAACTCGATACCATTATCAAAGCAACTAAGATCAACTTCTATACCGTTAATTTTAATTAACGCCCTGCCTTTTATAGACAGCTTTTGCGGTTCTTTAAATACATGATATTTTTTCAATATTTCATCTTTTAGTTCGTTTTCATCGGATTGACTGTTATTATACTTTCTAAGCATTGTACAAACAGATTCTATTGTGTTATTTTCAAAAAACTTAGAATCACCGTATACCTTTATTGAAACCTCACGAACATACAGGTTGGTGTCGTTATTTTCAATAAATGCCACAACTTTTAGTATATTATTCAGTTCGTCAATATCTTTAGGGACTTGCCTTTTCTCTAACTTTACTTTAAGTTCTTTACATTCTGCCTGACAAATCCTTGAGGCATTCTGATAGTGTTGAATTAATGCCGCTAGCTTTTTTATTTTACTGTCCTTTGGCACATAATTATACCGGCTTTCTAAATAATGCTCAATATTCTCTATTTGACTGTCCACAAGATAAATTCCCGTAAGTTCTGTTCCAAAAGCTTCTGTTTCTGCTATGACATATCCCTTATCTGAAAGATTTTTAACTACATCGTTAATTGCGGATATTTTCTCAAAGCTGCCATCATTTGCATGATATTTGTTATATAGTTTTTCCGGTTTAATCTTTGTTCTTCTGTTGGTTAAGTTTTCACCCGTATCTTTTTTACTTTTACGGTATCCCTCTACAAGATAAACTAATAGCTTCTCTTCATAATCCATCGTTAGACTCCTTCATGCATTTCTACAATTCCTACCTCCATAAGGTTAGTTTCTGTTCTAAGAACCGGCAAAATAACCTGACACTCATTACCAATTAATTCAGTTTTATCCGGTGCACAGAAAATCATCTGTAAATTCTGATTTTTCATAAATTTAAGCATAGCCCTTATATTTGTCGGATCCATCTTTGCGAAAGGTTCATCAATAAAAACAAGCCTTGTAGAATTATTTTTATCATTATATATCATCAGCAAAGCTGATAATAAAATAAGCATATACGGAATTTGGACTTCTGCTCCTGAATTATACCCAGACTGTCTTGAGAGCTTGGACTTATTTAAACCATCATCATTTGTTACCAATATTTCATAATTCATATAGTTTCTATAATCCGCAAAACGCTCAATTTGCTCTTTATCGTTGCTCGAGACTATTCTGTTAATAATCCTTTTGATGTTCTGCTCCAGCTCTTCTCCTTTGTCATTGGAGTACGCCGTCATAGCGTCAAATGTCATCTGTGACTCCCTTGCACCCATATCTTCTCTTTCTTTCAGATATTTTGCATATTCAATAATTTTTTCATAATCCGAACTATCCTTTACATAGTTCACACTAAATGAATAAACAGATTTAAAATCAAGTCTGCTTAACTCGGCATTAATGAGTTTAAGATCATCCCTCGCAGCTTCACAGGACTTTAATACGGTAAGTACAAATTCATTTTTAAATATAGACTGATATTTTCTAGTCTGTTCTTCAAGCTTTTTCTGAATTTCCTGTCTATCATCCATCCAGATTTTGTTTTTTCTGCTCTGATACTCTGCTTGGGAATTAACAGTTGCTGGTAAATGATTTTCTGCGGTTCTTACTGCATTGTAAGCATACTGAGCTTTTGTAAGATTATCTTCTGTTTCACGAAGCACACGCTCTGCTCTTTCTCTGCCCTTAAGTATTCCGCCGATTCCCCTTTCACCCGCCTCCAAAAAGTGTTTATAATCCTCGATTGCTTTTTTGTATATCGCATTACAAGTAAGTTTCCACTGATTCAGCCTATCTTCTGTCTGCACAATACCTTTTTGAGCAATATTATAATCATTTCTGCTTATATTATATTTTGTTTGCCGGCAAGATTTATCGTCCCTAATCCTATTCATTTCTTTTCCGATTGAATCAAGCTCCTGCCGAAGCTCAAACACTCGCTGGGACAACTGCATATATTCTGTATTATTATTTTGTGCATCTACCAAAGCCTGCAGTTCAGACTGCTTTTTACTGTATTCTATTAGCACTTCATCATACTCTCTGCATGCATCGTAATTACATTCACCCAAAAGTGCCAATTCCGTATCCAAGTATGATTTCTTCTTTTCTTCTGTCTTAAGGTTTTCTAAATATTCTTTTTGCTCACTTCTCAATGCTTCCAGTTCTTTTGCGGCTCTTTTCCTATTTAATTCTATGGTCTCCTGACCAAGGTAATAGGTCCTAATACTACGAGAACCTATAAAATAGCTGTCCATTGCAACAGAAACTTTGCCTTCTTTAGACATAGCATTTTCGTAATTTCTCACTTGATTGATACTAGCCGCATAGAATCTTCCCAACTGATAATCAAAATATTTCTTTGCGACAATATTTTTTATCTCTACAAACCGAGTTACAGAGTTTTCTACAGGATTAATATCCTTCTTCATTAAAAGCTTTGTATTGAATAAATGTGCATATTTATTTTTTGATGTATTCAGGATATCGTCGGCCAAATCATAGTATTCCGGTTCTACTAAAATTGTGTATCTTCTTCGACCTAAGTATCCTTCAATAACATTACGCCATGATTCATCGGTAAGCCCTATCACATATTCACATGCGAATCGTGCCTCCGACTTAATACCCCTTTTTTGAAATTCCCTATTGATTTCATTCTTCAATGCAACATAATCCGGAATTTCGGAAAACGTTGTTTTTTTAGCATCACAATCATCGATAGTCTGCTGACATTTCAACTGTTCGTCTTCGTTTTCTTCTACTGTATCACGAATTCTTGTTATTGCGCTTATCAGGTTATCTCTATAGACTCTTAAAAAATTCACAAAATTTTCCACGCCGTTTGCCTTTTGAGCAGCACTGTAAATGTCCGATGACAACGAGCAAAGCAGCTCCTTATTTTCAACATCATAACCATCATTATGCAGCCATATTACAAGCTCACATATTCTGTTTTCAAGCTCTAAAAGGGACTTCTTTTCCTTTTCAAGAATACTTTTTCTGTTTCCTGTTTTTTCAAGGGCTGCTTGTGCTTCCTTAATTGCCTTTGCACAATCCAACTGGTTTAAGTTAAATCTTGCTTCTTCTAATTCAGAACGGGTTGCGTTCTCCCGATTCTCAATTACCTGAAGCTTTCTTTCGTCTTCCTCTATCTGTTTTTGAGAAATACTCATTATCCGTGCTGCATCTTCCATGCATTTTTTATACTCCAAAAATTTTTTGTAAGCAATCTTAATATCATCGGCTAAAATAGTATTCTCTCTGCGCTTCAGTTCATCAAAAAGAGTAAGTATCTTCTCTAATTCCTTAATTTCCGCATCAATCGTTTCAAATGTTTTGGTCAGTTTATCAATATTATTCTTAATTTCTACAAGTTTTGTAAAATCAACTTTCCTTTCTTCCAACACACTTTCTCTAATGAACTGATCAATTTTAGCATTAGGATCATACGACATAATGCTTCTAAGCTTCCTTCTAAATGCAGCAAGCTGTCCTTCATTCAGCCTAAGTCCTGTACGCTGCATAAATTTTGCAAGTCCCTCCGTTGCCGAAAACATCTTAAGTCCATACTTTTTCTGCAGCTCCCCTGCGCTGTAAACAAATAAATCTGAACCATTACTGTAAGTGTGCTCGACTTCATTTAAACGCTTTCCTTCAATCACATATCTTTGTGTTAAAATCCCGTTTCCTGAATTTGTCTCAATAACTGTTCCCAAGATGAAGTATCTGTTGAACTCCTTTTCATGCATTTCAAGGACAATGTGAGTATAAACATTTGCCACTTTATCTGCAGGTCTCATATAAGAGCCGGCAGTTGCATCTAACAAGCCGCGTGTATAGGACGGAATTGTCCTGCTGCCCTTGTTCTCTGTGGATTTATTAAATACCGTATCCCCATACAATGCATATTTAATTGCATCTAGCAGCACAGATTTTCCGTTGCCGTTCTTTCCTGCAATAAGAGTAAACGAACCCACAGGTACAGTAATATTGCTAAATCCATACCAGTTAATCAATCTTGCCTGCGAAAGGTAAATCATTCGTCTTCTTCCTCCTCCCCATCTTCTGTTTCGCTTTCTTCATCACTATCTTTTTTTATGTATTCTTCTGTTACAGTTTTGAACTGAGCCAAGTCCCAGCCAAACTGTAGCGACGGGTACAATGTAATAATTGCATCCTCAGAATTATCTTTTGAGTCATAATCAATAAGACTGTATTTTTTAAATAATTTTAAGGCTATTGCAAGGCCTTTTTTATCGGCATCAACCTCATAAGCCTTTAGCTTATCGATCAAATCTCCCTTAAGCACCTCATTTGTATAATTATGCTCAAGATTCTCCAAATAAATCTCCCAAAGTACCAGTAAAATATGATATTGCTCTGTAGAAAAGGTCACAACATTAGCACGTTTTAGTCCTACCGTTTCTTCATCTGCTTCATAAGGTTTTAGCATGGCAATTTTTATATTGGTATCAACCAATACATCAAATCCGATCATCCGTAAATAATCTGATATATCCTGCTTGTTGGACTCTCGCGCTATAAAAGAAAATAATTTTTCCTCTTTTTCTCCCACAATAAATGTAGACTCAAGCAATTTACGAACGCAACGCTTAAACAGTATGTTATTTTCTTCTTTTATGGAAATGTTTAGATTAATATCACTCATTTACTTCTCCTTTTTATCCTAATATTGCTTATCGTTGCAACTTCCGTTTCTATTGTCCCCTGTAAAAACTCAACCTCATAAGGAAACTCTCCGGAGCCGGAATATATAATACCGGCGGCCAGCATCATGGCATCATCCCGTGTTTTTATTATAGCCTTATTGGGTTCAACGCTATCTGCACCTTTAAACAATTTGTCAAAATAGGCAGTAGCTTGTTTAACTCCATATCGATCAGGCTGCTCATACAGCAGTTCTTTTGTAAGCCGAGCCCGCTCCTCGTCAGTTAGCGTACTTGTAATAACCGTTGCACTTCCTGTATTTGAATTTCTTTTTTTCCTTCTTTCAATTGATTTACGCCCAATATATTTATAAGATTTCAGCATAAAGCTCTTTGAAACAGCCGTCAAGATCTCTCTTTTTTCTTCTGCGTCCAAATTCTTCATAGTCATTAGTAAATCATTTAAATATGACTGCATATTCACATTATTGCTAAGAACCATTAAAATTCTCGTAGAATAGAGGCTATAATATTTGTTAATTTTCTTATCAATAGAATCCATCTCTTTTACATAGTCATAACTAATAAAGCTTTTGATCTCCGCAATCTGCACTTCAACAGTTTCACGCGCCTGTGTTTCGGTTACATTATGCAAATCCCTATATTCAATAATCATTTTTTCATAAACACCTGTTTTTACAAGGCGTCTTAGCATTCTTTCTATTTCATAAATATATCCGGGAATTAGACCATCCTTTTTTATAAAGAAATAGTCGTTAAAAAAGGTCTTCATCATTTCATTTCGTATTAAAAACTGCCCTAATTCATTTGTTTCAGTTGTTTTAATAACAAGCTGCATAATAGACCTTATACTATCCTTTAGAACCAACAGTTCATTTTTTAAGTCAGACACATAACCTGCAACCGGAACTAAAATATTGGAATATGGCCTGATACTACGCCCATGATCTGCATTAAATGCTGAATTCAATGCATCATAAATTGCAAAAATATGGTTTGTAAGTACCGCACTGTTATCCCCGTTAAATATTTTTTCTATTGCATTAATAACCTTTCTGCAGTGGGGCGTAACCGCAGCAATATTATCACCATTTCTGCCAAGCTCTCGTTTTGAAATCCAACCGCAATGCCTAAAATACCTAAGCACAGCACTTGCATTTTCTGTTTCTGTTTTCTTACTGCTTATGTTTTCGTCTGTATTTCCGCTATTATCTTCATCCTCAACGGCGTATGCAAGATTGCGAAAATATAAAGCTACTATATCTCTGGCATCATTTTCATATAATAAGGATATTTGTTCCGATCTTTCTATAAGCTGCAAAATACATTCATAGTAAATTTTTTTATTTTTACAGCATAACGGATTAAAAAATTTTTCATAATCAATACTATCAAATAGAACCACTTTACACCCCTCTTTCTGATTAAAGGCAAAGTTGCTAATCCATAACTATTGAGCACATTAATATTAAAATAATGAAGTGAAGAATATATACTACCGTATTAGCAGGGCAATATTCAAAATTAAATTGGTATATTTATACGCTTTGGAGAGATTGCACTTACATTTTTGCAACAAGTTATCTATACTACTTTACAATGATATTTTTATTTTAGTTTTCTTTTTAAATACATACTTTGCAATATTTACATATTCTATAATCTTCCCCGATGTAAAAAAACTTTGAACCGCAAGGCGGACATAATTTCAAATTCATTGTTATTTTTTCTATCATTACTGTTCTAAATTAGTCAATTACAATAAATTGTATTGCTATATATGATTTATTCACCTTAGCCATATTATAATGTATGGTTAATGAAATTTCAATATAAATCACTAAATATTCTAAATTTACTACAAAATATAACGCAGGTACAAACTAAAAACAGTAGTGCCTGCGTTATTGTACCTTGTTGTGTGTTTACAGAGTTGAAAAATTAGATTAACAAAACATTGTTTTTACAGTTTATACTTTTCTATACACTTAATGGCTGTAGTTTAGCACTAAAATTTAGAGGGAAACATAAAATTATACAAAGGGGGATTTTTATGAATGACCATACCAAACTAAGTCGCAATACTCAAATATATATGGATAACTACTACAGTATACTTGATACTATGATTGAAAGAATGACATCACAACGACCTACCGACAGTATATCTAACGACTTTATTGTTCGTATGATACCCCACCACAGGGCAGCAATAGAAATGAGTAATAACCTATTGAATTTTTCAAACTATTCTCCCCTTAGGAAAATAGCGGAAAATATTATAAAGGAGCAGACAAAAAGCATACGCGATATGGAAAAGATTTTGCGTCACTGCAAAACCGTAAAAAACACAAACAGAGATATGCAGCAGTACCAACAGGAATATTCCAAAATTGCATTAATAATGTTTACAAAAATGAAAAACACACCTGTCTGCAATAATGTTAATATTAATTTTATTAAAGAAATGATTCCCCACCACGAGGGTGCCATAAGAATGTCACAGAGCGCCCTAAAATTCGACATTTGTAACAGGCTTATTCCTATTTTACAGGCAATAATACAGTCACAGCGTAAGGGAATTTCAGAAATGCGTATATTGCTGGAAAAGCTTGAGAAAAATAACGGTTGTATGTAAAACCTGCCAGTATTTCTCCGCAGTAGAAATACTGCCCTTAAAAGTTCTGTAATCCAATACACTTTATTATCGGTATATTTTTATACACAATTGCTCTATCAAACCAACAAAAAAGCATTTTACATTGACATAAGGCACTGTATAATTTTCAGTGCAGCCTTAAAGCTTGCATAAATTAACCTGCAATGATATAATCGCTATATGACAAGGAGGTCGGTGATTAACCGGCCTCTTTATTTTTTGCAGGGAGGAAACCATATGAATTCATTTAAAAAGCCAAAACCCCCAAAATTCTCAGAGTGCGTACAAGCTCTACAAAATCAGGCTAAACGCCCTATTATCGGTCTGCTGCCTTTGGTAGATACCGAAAAAGAGAGCTACTGGATGCTGCCGGGCTATATGGAGGGGATTATTCAGGCCGGCGGACTGCCTGTGATGCTGCCTCTTTCCGACAATCCGCAGCTGATTAATCAGCTGGCAGAAGGAACAGACGGATTCCTTTTTACCGGCGGTCATGATGTTTCGCCCGAATTGTACGGTGAAAAGCCCATAGCTCAATGCGGAGAAAGTGTTCTGCTTCGTGACAATATGGAAAAACTACTTTTAAAAAAAGCCTTAGAGCTAAATAAGCCTGTGCTTGGCATATGCCGAGGTATACAGCTTATAAATGCCGTTTTAGGAGGTACGCTGTATCAGGACTTGCCTACACAGTACAGTTCAAATACAGAGCACCACCAAAGCCCTCCTTATGACATCCCCGTACATACCGTTACACTGGATACCAGAAGCCCATTATACAGCCTGCTGGGAGCAGAACAGCTCGAGGTAAACAGCTACCACCACCAAGCCATAAAAGACCTTGCCCCTCCCCTGTCGGCAATGGCATACTCTCCGGACGGTCTTGTGGAGGCAGTATATATGAAGGGTAAAAAATTTTTGTGGGCTGTACAGTGGCACCCGGAGTTTTCTTATAAATCCAGCCAAAGCAGTCAATTAATCTTTAAAAAATTTGTATCTCAATGCTGCTAAGCTCAAAAACGGGTTTTAATTTTTAATAAATTTTCTTTTGGCACATGCCATAGGCTGCTCTGCGACATACAAAATCACCTGTGAGGTAACCTCACAGGTGATTTTATTTAAAATTCATAAATTACGGCTTACGCAACATACAGCTCTCAATAATATCAATATTGTACCTCACCGGCAATTTAATATTAATTAACACAGAAAGTATTAAAAAGCAAACACTTATTACGGCTTTTTTAAATACCTAATTCATTTCTTGGCAAGCACGAGCTTTTTTATCGGAAGCTCGCTCTTTTATGTAGATTTCGGAAAAATTATTTTGGGCACACTTTAAAAATTCCATAATACTTTTGATGATAATATCCCTCGTTTTACTGTCGATATTTTTTAGGTTTTTGAAGATAGCAACAGAGTTTTTAATCAGGTTTTGGCTGAGCTCATCAAAGGTTTTTTCCTCTAAATTATCAGTAAGTGAAAAAAGTGCATCAATGAATGCGGCACGCTGGTCAACTGCCATATTATCTGCAAATTCTGTAAAGGTTTTGTCAAAAAACAGGCTTGAATTTGTTCTGCTGCTTAAACAAATCAGCTCCTTGCCGATTAGCTGCCACGAGTATATATCATGCTGCATTATACCCTTTTGGGAGCTTTTTATTATTGTGTAATCCTCTCTATGCTCAAACATCATTCCCACAACAGAGGATTGAGGTACATATGTATGTATTTTATCCTTGATAACATCAAAGCTTTTCATATTTACTGTTTTGCTGTCAAAGCCCGGACCGTCATGATTATAAACGGCAATTATTCTTTTGCGTACTTTGTCTTTACAAAAAGCTGAACCATACACTGCAAGATTGCCGCCCTTGGAGTGTCCGCCTACATAAAAATCACCCCTAAGCCTTTGTGCAGTATCCTCAATAAACTCAACCGCTCTTTGCTGTGAGCCTACAGGAAATCTGCAAGACATATTAAAGTCCTCATGCCAGCCTACAAAGGAATTGTCAGTGCCTCTAAAAACAATAAAATAATGTCCGGGCTTAAGCATTAGTACAATAGCCGAAAACTGCTCTTTTTCTTCTTCATTAATAATATTTGTACAGCACATTAATTTTACATCGCCAAAGCGTATACTCTCGGCACAATAATTTATTAAATTATCGTCCTCCTTCCACAAAAGTTTTTCTCTGTAATTCTCCTGCTGAGTCAGCATTTTACATGCCTTTGAAAGCTTTATTCCGTTGTCTGATATTTTATCAGGAATATTTTCAAAGGGTAAATAGGATATTCTCGAGAAAATAAGTGCGTCTACATGGTTAAGTTGGTCTTTTTCAAAGCTTAGGTCTCCTCTCCACTGAATATAATCCAATATGTTTGGCATATAAACACCTCCTAAATTTTATATATAGAAAAACCTATTGTAATTATAACATAAAATTGTATTGACATCAAACAGCTTTATGTATAAAGTATAAATAGCTCTTACATCTTCTATGATGACATACTCCTCAGAATTTGTACTGTCAATAATATAAAAAGTATATTATTTATGAATATTAATTAATATTTTAAATATAATATATCTATATAAGCAGTCTGTCTGACGGTCTTATATGTGCTTATGTTTGTATGCTTGTTTGATACTTGTTTAATATTATTTGTTTCTTGTTTATATGCTTGTTTATTTACTTGTTTACCTACTTGTTTACTGGTGCTGTTATTTGCCTTAGCTATGGGAATTATTGATATTATAGGACGGTATGGTGTACATAGAAGGACGGTATGGTGTACATAGAAGGACGGTGCGCTGTACGCCGTTGGTCGGTGTGGTGTACACAAAAGGACGGTATGGTGTACATAGAAGGACGGTACGCTGTACGCCGTTGGTCGGTGTGGTGTACATAAAAGGACGGTGCGATGTACACAAAAGGACGGTGTGTTGTACATAAAAAGACGGTGTGTTGTACACGCATTTTGTCTAAATAATAGTGAGATAGAATTTAATTTATCTCTATAAGTATATTTATTTAAAGACTTTTTTCTATAGTTATTACTCTTTGAGTTAAATTTTCTATAAGACTTTTTAATTATTGATATATAAGTTGATTTTTATAAAAACAGTTTTTTCAGCCCTTTAAAGGCTGTTTTTTTCTTTTGAAATATATTGCAAATTACCAAAAGGACGGTATGGTGTACATCAATGTACTCTAGTATGCAGCCGTTGCTGTATAATAGGCACATATGTAGAAAAATTCAAAAAAATATGTGCAAATTTTTTCTGCGTTTGTTTAAACAGGGAGAATTTTTATCTAAAGGACGGTATGGTGTACAAAGAGGTAATTGGGTGCGTGAGAATATGCCAGTTGCTTGATATTAGTCCCAAAAACCGCATAAATAAGCCAAATTTTAGGCCATCTATATTATTGAATATGAAATTTGCCAGGGCTAAAGGACGGAATGATGTACACAAATATGCAATAATGTACACCGGCAAGACCTTTTGACGAACAGGCATAAATTTGATGTACACCGTACCGTCCTTTAATTTTTCGCAGTAAGAAAAGGACGGTATGTTGTACATAAATAAGCAACATTGCATACGGTTAATAAAAAATTTACATTTGCTTACTGAGATTGCTTTATGATGCTTTTGCTTGCTTTTTTATCAGCAAAATGCTGATAAATCTTGAGGGATAATAAGTAACTGTAGTTTTATTTATAAAAAAGACGGATTACGCTTGACTTAATCCGTCTTTTTTTGTAAAATACAAGATATTGGGGGTGAAGCCTTTGAAAGCAAAAGATGTTATTGTAAATGGATTGGATGGCTCATATATTGTTGAGAAAAGCCGTCCTCTAATGCTAATGAAAACCGTTCCCTTTTCGTTAGGAGAATTAAAGGTTTTAGATACATATTTAAGCAGAATAAATGCAAGAGATCCCAACGGAACTAAAGTGAGGTTTAGTAAAGAAGAGTATGAGGCTCTTATGAATATCGAGCGTATGCATCCTTCCCGACTTGAAAAATATGTTAAATCTTTAATGGGACAAACCGTAACTGTGCCGGATCCCGATTCTCAAGGCGGATGGAAAATGTATACCCTTTTTGAGGAGGCTGAGTGCTTTCAGGATCCAAGCGGTCAATGGTGGATAGATTTGTCCTGTACAAATAAGGCAAAAAAGCTCTTTTTTAACCTTGACGGCATTGGCTATATACGCTATCAGCTAAAGAATGTTTTGCCTCTTACCAGTAAATACAGTATTCAGCTATATCTTTATTTGCTTGATAATCGTTACCGTTCCAGCTGGAGCATTTCCCTGGAGGAATTAAGGGAGAATGTACTTCATTGTGTGACTGACTTTTATAAGGATTTTAAGCGATTTAACACCGATGTTTTAAAAAAGGCGTTAAAAGAGGTAAACGATAAAACAGATTTAACCTTTTCTTATACAACCGAACGAACCGGCCGAAGGGTTTCTCATATTAGGTTTAATTTGGTTCGTGATGAGGTTCATTTGCCTCACGAGGTAATAGAAACTAAGCTTATAGGGCCCGGCTCCTCTGAGGAGTACCTTGATGAAGTGCCTAAGTATAGCAACGAATGCTTAGAATTTCTTGCTGACGCCTGCGAAAATGAGTTTTCCGACGAGGAAATGCAGGTTATTTTTAATATACTTACAAGATTGAAGCTTCCAGATAATCCTAACGGCATTGAGTTTTCCCGATATAATTTTCTTGCTGAAAAGTACGCTGTGCTTAATATGCAGGCTTCTAAAAGAAAAATTACCAGCAGATTCGGATACCTGAAAAAGATACTTGAAGCATCTGCATAAATGGAAACAATCTATACTTTTTATACATATTTAGAATAGGCTTAGGCTAAAAAGTCCGACTTTTGTCGGGCTTTTTTATTTGCATATATATTAAGATGTATATGTATGTGTATAAACATAAATATAAGTATAAAGATAAATATAAATATAAATATAAATATAAATATAAATATAAATATAAATATAA
>ERZ857785.3006-NODE-3006-length-13408-cov-3.788212_pt1 | contig 13408 bp, 7 predicted proteins | sample MGYA00519763_ERZ857785 | MGnify/ENA primary metagenome ERZ857785 (study PRJEB31778, sample SAMEA3449365) | human gut metagenome | biome: human gut; feature: human-associated habitat; material: faeces | place: United Kingdom | collected 2010/2012 ... | reverse complement strand
TCAATCTCTGCCGGCTGATTGGAATGATTATGCAGAGCAACCATAATCTCGCCTCTGTAATCCGCATCAATAACCCCTACCTTGTTGGCTGGTGCCAGACCTTTCTTGGTTGCCAGCCCGCTTCGCGCATAAATAAGCCCTGCATAACCTTCAGGGATTGCTGCACTGATGCCTGTATGTACCAGATAGGTCTCACCCGGTGCGATTGTCACTGCATGATCCATACATGCATACAGATCCGCACCTGCTGAAAACGCTGTTCCGTATGTTGGAATGATTGCTCTGTCATCCAGTTTCTTTATATTCACCTGCTGTTTCATCTTCATCTCCTCCTAATTCTCTCTGACCTCAACATGAACATATTCCTTCGGCTCCCAGAGGACAATATGACCCTCTTTCAATGAGGGCTGTACTTCTATAATTCTCTGGTTCGATGAGCCCTTAAACTGCAGGCTCGGGCTCTTGAGTGCCTCTTTAAACTCGCCGTCCACCAGCACATCAATATAAGACAGCATCTCTTTTGTCTCTTCCCACTGCTCTGCCATTCTTCCGAGAATATCCTTTTCAAAATCATAGCCTGTATAACACCAGATATTCTTCTCCGGGAATCTTGCCTTTACTTTTCTCAAGAGTGGAAGCAGTCCCTGCTGGTTCACATATTCCATTGGCTCTCCGCCTAGAAGTGACAGGCCTGCGATATAGTCCTCCTTGCAGCTGTCTATTATATGTTCGATTTCCACATCAGTGAACGGTTTGCCGTATCCAAAGTCCCATGTATCGGGATTGAAACAACCCTTGCAGTGATGCGTGCAGCCGGACACAAATACTGATACGCGCACGCCAGTGCCGTTTGCCACATCGAATTGTTTAATGTCTGCGTAATTCATAATAAAATCCTTTCAAATTTATGAAATAAACATTTGTGAAAAAAACCTTAACACAAAAGTATGGCCTGCGTTGCCCTCTACGACATGCAGACCATACAGTTGAAATTATTAATGCACTTAGTTAAATACGAATAAAAACTGTTCAAAAACTTTGATCATAAATAACTGATATATGATATCAGAACTACTTGCATGCTCTAATAATATACCAGTATGACTGATATATCAAGAGGTTTTAACAGCTTTTTGCTTATTTTCCTTTGATACAACTTATCTTTTACAAGTGGAGAACTCTTGCCTTGATCTCCTTGGTTTTGCCAACGTTCCAGAAATTCTCTCCGAGGTATCCGCAGGTTCTTCTAGTGACGTTCATCTTGTTGTGATCCTTGTTGCCACACTGAGGGCATTCCCACTCACCGTCATCGTTGATGATGATCTCACCGTCATATCCGCACACATGGCAGTAATCTGACTTGGTGTTGAACTCGGCGTACTGTATGTTGTCATAGATGTATCTGACGACCTCCGCCAGAGCATCCAGATTGTTTCTCATGTTAGGTATCTCAACATAGGAGATAGCGCCACCCGATGATATGGTCTGGAACTGACTCTCAAACCTGAACTTGCTGAAAGCATCTATCTTCTCACGGACATCAACGTGATATGAGTTCGTATAATAACCCTTGTCGGTGACATCCTTGATGGTTCCAAAGCGTTCCTTGTCTATTCTTGCAAATCTGTAACAAAGACTCTCTGCAGGCGTGCCGTAGAGACCAAATCCAAGACCTGTGTCTGACTTCCACTTGTCGCAGGCTGCGCGGAGCTTATGCATAAGCTTGAGTGCAAATTCCTCCCCGACCGGATCGGTGTGGCTTACGCCACGCATGAGCTTCGTTGTCTCGTATACTCCGATGTATCCCAGAGAAATAGTCGAATATCCATTGTGGAGGAGAGGGTCTATGACCTCGCCCTTTTTGAGCCTTGCTATGGCACCGTACTGCCAGTGGACCGGACTGACATCCGATGTGACACCCTCGAGCGCTCTATGACGGCACATAAGTGCATCGTAGCAAAGCTGAAGTCTCTCGTCCAGCAGACTCCAAAACTTGTCGTCGTCACCCTTTGCAAGTATTGCTATCTGTGGAAGGTTTAGGCTGACAACACCCTGGTTGAAACGTCCTTCCCATTTGTACTCACCGTTCTCGTCCTTCCAAGGTGAGAGGAATGAACGGCATCCCATACATGAGAATACGTTGCCTTCATAGTTCTCACGCATCTTCTTGGCTGATATGTAATCAGGGTACATTCTCTTGGCTGAGCACTTTATGGCAAGTTCGGTTATGTAATCATACTCGCCGCCTTTGAGGCAGTTGTGTTCGTCGAGGACATATATGAGTTTAGGAAAAGCTGGGGTTACATATACACCGGCCTCGTTCTTGATTCCCTCAAGTCTCTGTCTCAGGATCTCCTCGATGATCATGGCATTTTCCTTGATGTATTCGTCATCTTCCCTCAGATTGAGGAACAGGGTGACAAATGGAGACTGGCCATTTGTCGTCATCAGGGTATTGATCTGGTACTGGATAGTCTGTACGCCTGATTTCAGCTCGTCCTTGAGTCGCTCGGTGATGAGCTTCTCAAGTGTCTCAGGATCTATCTTATCCCCGAATTCTTCGGTATATCTCTTCTTGTATTTGTTATAACTCTTTCTGAGGTACTTGCCCAGGTGACGGACGTCAACAGACTGACCGCCGTACTGACTTGACGCAACAGATGCGATGATCTGTGTGACAATGGTACATGCAACCTGGAAGCTCTTAGGACTCTCGATGAGTTTGCCGTTCATGACAGTCCCGTTGTCAAGCATATCTCCAATGTTGATAAGACAGCAGTTGAAGATCGGCTGAAGGAAGTAGTCGGCATCGTGAAAATGGATGGCACCCTCCTCATGAGCCTTTGATATCTTCTCAGGGAGGAGCATTCTCTTGGTAAGATCCTTTGAGACCTCGCCGGCTATAAGGTCACGCTGTGTCGATGCTACTGTGGCGTTCTTATTGGAGTTCTCCTCCATAACGTCCTTGTTTCTGTTCTGGATAAGACTCAGTATGGAATCATCGGTGGTGTTTGCCTTTCTGATAAGCTCTCTGCTGTATCTATATATAATGTAGGTTTTGGCGAGGACAAACTTTCCGTCAGCCATGATGCCTTGTTCAATGATATCCTGTATGTCTTCAACCAGCATTCTTTTCCTGTTCTTGGCTTCGATACTTCCGACAATTTCCTCGATCTTATCGTCAGAAATCTTTTCGCAAGGTTCCACCTCGGAATTAGCCTTCTGGATGGCTAAGATTATCTTGCTGCGGTCGTAATTGACTGCACGACCGTCTCGTTTGATTACTAACATTTCCCATTCTCCCTGTGTGTGTTGTGAATTCTATGTATAACTATATGACACTAAATATAGTGGGATAAAGCAAAAAAGAAACACAATATGTCGTGTTTGGCTTGAAAAAGCCGCAAAAAAATTAGCGACAATTAAGTGCTCCGTCGCAAGTTTCCCTGGCTTTGTAAAATGTTCTGCACAGATGATCTGTGTATAAGAATTTTTACAGCGTGTGTCAATATCGTTGATTATATCACCCGTAAAAATGTTTGTCCATATGTTATTTGTAAAAAATACAAAATATAGAAAATAAAAAAATATGTGGGCACAACATATTGTAGTTTTGCGTTTGATTAATGTGGAAGATGCTGATTGCGTCACAAAAACGTATCCAAAATAGAAAGCGGTATCAGGCAGTAATCATATATACAGCTATTTGTGAGAATTGTATGAATTAAGTCAAATTGCTTTATTTTTACAAAGAAATATGATATAAGTTAATTCGTTGAAGATTATCATTAACAAATGGGTTTTCTACAAATAAAAAATAAAAGAGGTAATATTTATGAGAAAGTTCAAAAAAGGGTGTGTGGTCGTTCTTGCACTGGCATTGTCCATGTCATTTATGACCGGATGCGGAGATAAGAGCGATGATAAGAAGGGTGATACTCAGAAAGAGGCTACAGCTTCTGACGTGGCAGAGGATGTAGCGGCGAATGAAGAGAGCATAGATGAGTATGTAGAGAAATATGCAGAGAATGTTGAGCTTGGCGATTACAAGGGTATTGAGTATACCAAGACGGACGTTGAGGTTACAGACGACGAGGTTCAGCAGAAGATAGATGAGTTTGTTGATGGACTTGGAACATTTGACAAGGATACAACAAATGCAGCAAAGAAGGGAGACACTGTCAATATAGATTATGTAGGTTCAGTTGACGGAGAGGAGTTCAACGGTGGTAATACCAACGGAAGTGGCTATGATCTTGTACTTGGTTCCGGTGCATTCATAGATAATTTTGAGGATCAGATCATAGGCCATAAGCCGGGAGAGACATTCACTGTAACGGCTACATTCCCAGAAAATTATGGTGAGACAAGCCTTGCGGGCAAGGAGGCGGAGTTCAAGACTACTCTCAACTATATCAAGATTGATAAGCCTGCCACATACAACGATAAGCTTGTTTCAGACAACACAGATTACAAGACGACAAAGGAGTACGAGGAATCTGTACGTGAGGAGCTGAATAAAAGCAAGGAGGATTCAGCCCTTGCAAGTGCACAGAGCGATATCATGACCAAGGTCATCAACAACTGTAAGATCTCGAATCTCTCTGCAGAAGAGGTACAGGCAAGTGCACAGCAGCTTGTGACATCCATCAAGAGTCAGGCTGAGAACTACGGTATGGATTATGCAACATATATCAAGTACTATTATGGATATGATGACGAGGATGCATTTGCTCAGGTTATATACAATATCTGCGAGGAGTCTCTGAAGGAGAAGATGGTAATGTGTGCCATAGCGAAGGCTGAGGGACTGACAGTTACAGATCAGGAGACTGATGAATATATTGCTGATTATGCAGCCAAGAACAATGTTGATGAGGAGAGCGTTAGGAGCAATGTGTCAGCTATTGACATCAAGTACAATGCTCTTGCTTACAAGGTCATGAACGATGTGCTTTACAAGGATGCGAAGGCTGTGGATGCGACAACAGCAGCTGCAACAGAAGATACAGACACAGAAGCAGATACAGAAGCAGCAGAGTAAAGTGCTGGATATATAAAAGATAACGAAGGGGTAAGCGAAAAATATTATGAGAGCTAAGAAGATAATAGCAGCTGGAATCATGGCGGCGATGTGTGCGGGACTTATGACCGGATGCAGCAGCAACAAAAGCCAGTTTAACAAGTATTCAAAGTGCGCAGTGGTGGACAAGGCAGCATATACTGATATAGAGTATGTCCCGGCTTCCAGAGAGGTTACAGATGACGATGTTCAGAGTTCTATAGATAGTTTCTGCAACGATAACTCTGAGACAAGCGAAGATAAGACCAGCGCCATAAAAGATGGCGATAAAGTTAACGTTGACTATGTTGAGACGATATCCGGAACGGAGAAAGACAGCAAGACAGGTTATTCTCTTACTATTGGCAACAATACATTGGGTGACGGCAGTGATGATCAGCTCATAGGCAGCAAGGCTGGTGACGTGAAGGAGATCACTGTTACATATCCAGACGATTATTCAGATACCACAGTGGCAGGACTGACTGCGACTTACAAGGTTACCGTAAACTATATCTCGGTCACAACAGTGCCGGAGTACACAGATGCACTTGTAAAGAAGGCTTCAGGTGGAGAGTACACCACAACGGATGCATACACAGAGCACCTCAGGGAGGACCTTCAGACAGATAAGGACAAGTCAGCTGATGATGAGGATAGAACCTCAGTCCTCAAGGCGGTAGAGGAGAAGGTCACATTTGACAAGTATCCAGAGGATGAGATAAAGACATATATCCAGACAACTGTAGACAATGCAAAGCAGAATGCAGAGAATTATGGAATAGATTTCAGCACTTATATGGCATATTTCTACGGATGCAGCGATGAGGCAGCGTTCCTTGAGAAGCTTCATACAATAGTTGAGAGCGTCATGAAGGAGAAGATCGTAGTATCATGTATAGCTCTTGACAATAACCTGATAGCTGACGATGCGGACGTGAAGGCATACAGGGCCAAGGTTGTTGAGGAGAACGATCTGGAGAGCGATGAGGACGTTGACAAGTACTATTCAGAGGACGACCTAAACTTCTATGCGACGGAGGAGAACGTCCTTGATTTCCTTATGAAGAGAGCGGTGGAGACGACTGCGACAGCAACTGATGCGGACAGTGAATCTGCGACAGATGAGAGTACAACAGAAGAGAGTACAACAGAAGAATAAATAGCTGATGTAACATATCGCATGTAAGGCGGTGGAAGTAGACGATATTTCCACTGCCTTTTTGCATATAAGGGATTGTGCATTTTGAATAATTTTGTCTTTGTAGTTTAATCATGTTGACTAAAACAAAATATGTATATAAAATGAAAAAGAATTAATATTATTTAAAACAGGGAAGTGGTGTTCCTGTATGGCAACACCTGTCTGAAGGCTGTAAGACTGGCTAAGTGGACAGGATCAGGGCATGGGATGCACCTGACCGGGAAAGAGAAAGGGGAATTTATGAGAAAAGGCATTGCAAGCAAGTGTCTGTGCATTGCTCTTGCCTCCGCGATGGTATTCGGTGATGTGGGAATAGTGTCAGCGGCGGAGAGCAGCTCGGCAGACAGCAAGGAAGCGGTCAGTGTAGTGGCTGACGAGAGCACAGCAGATGTGGCGGTGAGTGCCCCGCGTGTAGACTATTTGAATGTTTACGAGGAGTACGGATCAGACATAAGGATAAGTGCAGGGGGAGCTGGCTGTAAGGCGGTACTTTATATCAACGGCAAGAAAGCGGCGGAAGAGTCATATGATTATGATTCATATTATTTGAGCGTGAGCAAGGAGATAGATGCCGTTCCGGGAGCAACCTACACAGTGGAGGTCAGGATTGCCAATTCTGAGGGCACGGTGGTTAAGTCCCAGGAGAAATTGGTTGCTGCGTCAGTTGGTTTTAGGAGTGGTACATCGGCAATAACAGCCGAAAGCATAAGTGGAAAGGTGAGTGAGACCGGTATAAAGCAGCCGGACGGAATTCGTGTGTCAGCGAATATCCACAATCAGAATGGCCACAATTATAAGTATGAGGTTTACAGATCAACAAAGTCAAATGGCGGTTTCAAGTGCATCTACAAGGGAACTTCCTCAGAGAGCTGGCGCCTGGAGTATGTTGACACCACGGCAAAGGCGGGAGCAGCATATTACTATAAGGTAAGGATACTCAGAGGAACAAGTGAGTATGTTACGTCAGATAAGGTTCTGGCAGTGTCTGGAGCTGCGGGAGTTCGTTATGGAAAGCCTGAGTGCAGCTTTGATGCATATGTATCAGGAAGAGATAAGGGTGCAAACGGAACTGTTAATCTGAGTATATGGTCGGACTTGGCAAACAGATATGATATATACCGTTCTACCAGTGCGACGAAGGGCTTTAAGAAAATAGCTACGGCATATGCAAATTATTATACTGACGCAAAAGTGAAAAAGGGAACTGTATATTATTACAAGATAATTCCAATGTACTATGATTCGACAACCGGTAAGACGATTACTGGTAACACGACAAAAGCCGTTGCAGCAAAGTATCTTATGGACGGTTCGGCACCAACACTCACACAGGTTGGCACAAATTCAATGAAGTGTGAATGGTATGCAGAAAACAGCGCAGATGTGTCATATGAGGTATGGTGCAGAAGATCAGATGTGGTAGGTGACGCATTTGTAAAGAAGGCTGTCACAAAGAAAAATTCATGCGTCATCAAGGGCCTTGCAGCAAATGGCGAGTATGATGTGAAGATACGCACAGTAAAGAAGGCTGGAAGCGTAGTAAAGTATGCTATGAGTGCAAGCAGCAGACGTATTATGGGATACACAAGCTCGGTACAGGATCTGAATAGGACTCCTGTAAAGTCAAATGCAGATTCCAAGACAGTTGCAGTTTATTACCAGATGACATGGTACAGAGACTGGAATGCATCGGGCTACAAGATAACAGCTTACAACAACTATACAAACAAGAAAGAGACGGTCAAGACAATCACATCCGGAAAGACTACATCCTATACATTTAAGAACACGGGAGTAGTTGGAAAAGAGCTTAAGTACACCGATATAGAGGTACTGCCATACAAGGGAAAGACCATCGGTGTATCAGAATATGATGGATATGAGCTTAACACGCTTCCAAGTCCTGCGAAGATGAAGGTCTCAAGAAAATCCGGTACAGCAGTCACAGTTGCATGGACGGCGGTAAAGGGGGCCACGGAATATACAGTGATCAGGACCACGGCTCTGGGCGTCACACAGACTTTGGCAACGGTAAAGGGAACCTCATATGTAGATACACATGTGACAAATGGACTGGGATATACATATAGCGTGTATGCGTCAACATCAAAGACGGCGTTCAACAGTGGATGGAGTGCAGGGTATGGTATATATTTCCACAAACTCTCAACGCCTCAGATCAAAGCGGTCACAAACCCTGCAAAGGGAACCGCGTCAGTAAAATGGGCAAAGACTGCTAACACAAAGGTGTACAAGGTATATCGTTCAGATAAGGCAAACGGAAAGTATGTACAGGTTGCTTCGACGTCCAAGAATGTGTGTGTATATGCAGATAAGAAGCTTAAAAAGGGAAAGACGTACTACTACAAGGTAGTTGCCTACACAATAAATGACTGCGGACAGACAGTAAAGTCAGCGGCATCCAAGGCAAAGGGCGTCAAGATAAGCAAATAAAGGGAAAGGGGTAGAGTATGAAGAAAAAGATAATCAGCAAAGCATTATGCGTAGCGCTTGCCTCTGTACTGATGTTTGGAGAGGCTGCGCCGGCTATGGCGGCTACCAAGAGCCTGGATCAGGGACAGGCTGTTGTTGCAGAGGATACATTTTCTGCTTCAATAGACGGAATAGAAGCAGGAAATTCTGCTACAGTGACAGATGACCATGTTGGGATAAGTGCCTGGGGCTCAGGAACGAGTGCCAAATTATATGTAAATGGAGTTGAATTCGCGTCACGAAAGACGTCATATGGATACTGGGATATAAACGCAGATTTCTACGGAAAGGCCGGTGTGACATACACATTTAAGATTGAAGCCGAGGGAAGTGATGGCTCAACAGTCACAAAGACTTTCAACAGAAAGTTTGAAACTCCTGTTTTGGATAAAAGTACGACACGCGGCTGGTGGAACAGTGAGATAGACGAGACCGGCTACTCTAAATATACATCACTATACGTAAATACAGAATTTTTATCAAGAGTTTCGGCTAAATACGACTATTATGTATACAGATCGACAAATCCAAAGACCGGATTCAAGAAGATATCCAGCAACACGGTGTATGGCGGAACGAACTGTTATAATTATGACTACAATGCAGCATATGGAAGGACGTACTACTATCAGATAAAGGTGGTCGCTGAAAAGGACGATTATATAAAGACCACAAAGGTGATAGCAACATCCCCTGTCATTAAAGTCAGTGCAGACAATTGGAAAAATATATATGTAAATGCCGAGTTGGACCACAAAGGTGTTAAGTTAAACATCGAAGACAGAGGAATTTATAATCAGTTTGACATCTATAGATCGGCAAGTAAAAATGGCGGCTACAAGAAAATCAAGACGATAACCGGTGATGAGTTTACAGACACCACAGTCAAGGCGGGAAAGATCTACTATTATAAGGTGATCCCAAAGTACTATGAGACAAAGACTGGCAAGCTGGTATCTGGAAATACCACAGCGGCCGTCGGTGTGAAGGTGACTATGGGCACTCCGGTTCCTATCGCGCAGATCACCTCATCTACTTCGGTGAAGCTGACATGGGATAAGGTCAGAGGCGCTAATGTATATGAGATATGGTATATGCAGACCGATATCAGCGGTAATCAGTACAGCAAGCTGGGAGTCACAAAGGGCAATTCGTATACGGTCAAGGGACTGAAGAATGGTCATCTTTACAGATTTATGCTCAAGGCACAGAATGTATCAAATGGCAAGGTCGTATGTGAGAACCAGAATGATACCGGAAGAGTCATTATGGGCTACGATGATAATATATATAGTCTCAGAGCTACATATATAAGTACAGCCATCAGCAAGGACAAGAAGACACTTGCGATATATACGAATCTGGCATGGGATAAGAACTACTGGGCATCAGGATATGTGATCACAGCGTATAACAGATATACAGGCAAGGAAGAGAATGTCGCAAAGATCTCTTCTGGCACAAAGAACACATACAGATTTAAGAACCCTGGAACAAGTACCAAGGGAATGAAATACACATATGTGAGGGTGAGACCATACAAGGGCTCAGTTGTCAGCGACACCCCAATTGAGATCAATGTAAACTGTATGCCGTTTGCATCGGGAGTCAAGGTATCCAGAAAGACCAATTCATCGGCTGTCATTTCCTGGAAGGCTGTGCCGGGTGCATCAGGATATTCTGTATACAGAACAAACAAGCAGAGCGGAGAAACCCAGTGGAGGGGTAATGTAACTGCTACAAAGTATGAGGACAAGGATTATTCGGTAAAGACAGATTATGAATACTATGTAGTGGCACAGTCATCTTTTGAAGGAGCTTGGGGTAATAGCCATTATATATATGAGGGTAATGCAAAGTACTTCGCTAAATACCAGCACAAGCTTGCAGCACCAAAGATGGGCAGCGCAAAGAACACAGCAGCGGGACAGGTCAAAGTAAAGTGGTATGCCGTGGCAGGTGCTCAGCGTTACTGGGTATACCGTTCTACAAGCAAGAATGGTAAGTACACCAAGATCGCCAGTGTGGCAACAACAAGCTATGTTGACAAGAAGGCGGCAAAGGGCGGCACATATTACTATAAGGTTGCAGCAGCTGCAGTGAGTGGTGCCGGAGTAAAAGCTCAGTCAGCTTATTCAGCAGTAGCAGGTGCTAAGAGCTCTAAGTAGTATATAAGCATAAAGATTCCGTACAGGATATAAAAGACGGGAATCAGCAGACAATAAGTACAGATCATACGATATTATGTCGTGTGGTCTGTATTTTTGTAAAAAGGTACAGTCTTTATTTTGATCTTTATTTTGAAAAAAAAGTGGTTGACATATCATAGCTGACAGTTTATTATATTAACGTTCGTTGTGAACATGCGGAAGTGGCGGAATTGGCAGACGCGCAGGCTTCAGGTGCCTGTGGTAGCAATACCGTGTGGGTTCAAGTCCCATCTTCCGCATTTTTTTATACCATAGTATAGGATATAATCATAAGAATATTTTAGGAGGTATGTGCGGCGATGGCAGAGAAAAAGAATGTAGTTACCTATTCAGGTCTCAAAAAAATTGAGGAAGAGCTTCAGGATCTGAAGGTTAACAAACGTAGAGAGATTGCAGCCAAGATCAAGGAGGCAAGAGAGCAGGGAGATCTGTCAGAGAATGCAGAGTACGATGCAGCAAAGGATGAGCAGAGAGACATCGAGGCGAGGATCGAACAGCTCGAGGCAATGCTTAAGAATATTGAGGTCGTAGATGAGGACGAGGTCGATACAGGAGTTGTCGGTATCGGTTGTAAGGTAATAGTGTATGATTATGAGTATGATGAGGAAATTGAGTATGATATCGTTGGTTCATCACAGGCAGATATCATGAACAACAAGATCTCAGATGAGTCACCGGTTGGAATGGCACTCAAGGGTGCAAAGGTCGGTGAGGAAGTTCTGGTTGAGGCACCGGACGGAGAATTTAAGTACAGAGTACTTGATATTAAGAGACAGGAGCTGTAGGAGAAGATGGCAGAGCAGAATAACAAGGGAAATGAGCAGGATCTTAATAAGCTGAAGATGGTTCGCCGCGAGAAACTGGCAGATCTTCAGGCAGCAGGCAAGGATCCATTTGTTATAACTAAGTACGATGTGCAGCAGCACAGTATAGAAGTAAAGGACATGTACACAGCACTCGAGGCTGAGCTCCTTGCGGGAAGACAGGAGCCTTCAGTAGAAGGTCTTGACGAGGCAGAGAAGAGAGAAGTTATCAACAACGATTACAATGAGAAAAGAGCAATCATGGATGCTTCACCTATCAATGTGAGCATTGCGGGACGTATGATGTTCAAGCGTGTCATGGGTAAGGCTTCTTTCTGTAATATTCAGGATCTCAAGGGCAATATTCAGGTATATGTTGCCAGAGATCAGATCGGCGAGGAGTCATATGCTGACTTTAAGAAGTCAGATATAGGTGATATATATGGAGTTAAGGGTTATGCTTTCAGAACAAAGATGGGCGAGATATCCATACATGCTGAAGAGATAACACTTCTGTCCAAGTCACTTCAGATGCTCCCGGAGAAGTTCCATGGACTGACAGATACAGATATGAGATATCGTCAGAGATATGTGGATCTGATCATGAATCAGGACAGCAAGGAGGTATTCATCAAGAGATCACAGATATTAAAGGAGATCCGTAATTTCCTGGCTGGACGTGATTTCATGGAAGTCGAGACTCCTATGCTTGTATCCAATGCAGGTGGTGCTGCAGCGAGACCATTTGAGACACATTACAATGCGCTCGATGAGGATGTAAAGCTTCGTATATCATTGGAGCTTTATCTCAAGAGACTTATCGTCGGTGGCCTTGAGAGAGTATATGAGATTGGAAGAGTGTTCCGTAATGAGGGCGTTGACACACGTCATAACCCTGAGTTCACCCTCATGGAGTTATATCAGGCATATACAGATTACTATGGTATGATGGAGCTGACAGAGTCAATGTTCCGTTACCTCGCAGAAAAGGTATGTGGAAGCACCAAGATCTCATATAATGGAATAGAGATCGACTTTGGCAAGCCATTTGAGCGTCTGACTATGGTCGATGCTATCAAGAAATATACAGGTGTTGATTTTGATCAGGTTGCTGATGATGCTGAGGCAAAGAAAATCGCTGACGAGCATCATGTAGAGTACGAGGAGCGTCACAAGAAGGGCGATATCGTGAACCTGTTCTTTGAGGAGTTCTGTGAAGAGAATCTGATCCAGCCTACATTTATCATGGATCATCCAATAGAGATCTCACCACTTACAAAGAAGAAGCCTTCAGATCCTACAAAGGTTGAGCGTTTCGAGCTCTTTATCAACACATGGGAGATGTGTAACGCTTACTCAGAGCTTAACGATCCTATCGATCAGCGTGAGAGATTTGCCGCTCAGGATGCGAACGCAGCAGCCGGAGACGACGAGGCTGAGCACACAGATGAGGATTTCCTCAATGCACTTGAGATCGGTATGCCACCTACAGGCGGTATAGGTTATGGTATAGACAGACTGGTTATGCTCCTTACAGATTCACAGGCGATCAGGGATGTTCTCCTGTTCCCGACAATGAAGTCCTTAGATGGTGTAAATAAGAAAAATGATGTAAATAATACAGCTTCTGAAGCAC
>ERZ857785.3002-NODE-3002-length-13439-cov-22.229528_pt1 | contig 13439 bp, 9 predicted proteins | sample MGYA00519763_ERZ857785 | MGnify/ENA primary metagenome ERZ857785 (study PRJEB31778, sample SAMEA3449365) | human gut metagenome | biome: human gut; feature: human-associated habitat; material: faeces | place: United Kingdom | collected 2010/2012 ... | reverse complement strand
CTGCGTTCAAATAATATTCGGCGCTGTCCGGTTTATTGATACGCAAATAATATTCCCCCAAAACACAGCAATCATTCGGCGATAAATCATCCGACAACTGGAGAAAACGGCCTACATAATCGTTGGTTTCGTTGGTTACGCCTTTGTTCGAAAGAATCCCGATTAAACAACGCAGGCAGTACACCTGAAAATCCTTATACCCGAATTGTTCGGATAGATTCAATGCTTCTCGATAATCCCGGAGCGCGTTGTCGTCTTCGTTCTCCATGTAGTAAACAGCGGCAATGGCAATTTTAGCGCTGACTTGGTGTTTGGTTTTATTTGCAGCCTGATAGTTTTCGTAGGCTTCTTGATAATAAAACAAAGCCCTTTGATAATTATTCTGCTTCAAATTCAATTCTCCTAACACGAAGTTACATACTCCGATTAGGTAAGGATCATCTATTATATCCCGATACTCCAACGCTTTAAGATATGATTCGGTTGCTTTCTGATAATTATTTGTGCTGTATTCCATGCGCCCCAGACAATACCAAGAAAGGAACTTTTGTCGGTTCGTGCCTTTGCGCATGAAATAGTTTACTGCAGGACGGAGCATCGAATCGGTATCTATGGTTTGTCCTGTTTTATCCAACGCCAGCGAATAAAGCAGCCCATAATGTGCTTTAGTCGATTTTTTGCGAATACTGCCGGGGACGATAGCTTGCAAGGAGTGTAACGCACTGTCTGGGTAATCGTTAATTATTTCCTGCGTGCGTTCTAGTTCTTCGGCTATGTATTTGCTCTCGGAACATGAACACAAGCATAGAAAAAAGGCGCAAACATAAATAAATCGTTTCATAAACAGCCCAAATAATTATTATCCAATATACGAAAAAATACCGACTTAACTGGTATTTGACAAAATTAACGTGGCATATATATTGAAGGTTCTGGAAGAGGCATAAATTCGCAAGAACCTATACTTTACGTGAGGCCCTTTCTTCTTGCTTTTGAACTTAAATCATAAAGAGGTGAATCTTAGAATGTTTTCGATGCATTGTTTGATTTGCCAATTCCAAAAATTTTTCGTATCTTGCAGTAGGTTATTTGAAATGCGGTATTTGAGCGCAAGAAGCTGAAAATAAACCGTTGCCTTTTCGTTACCTATTATCCCTATACAAAAATGTAACGACCCGATAAATCAAGTCGTTACATCACTTTAATCCCACACAGCAATGAGTCTCGTACTTTTTCTCGCCTTCGCGTTTCTTTCTAAGGCGTTCGGTGGTGACAATGGGTACGACAGTAGCGTGCAGGTGCGGTGTCTTCTCGTCCATGTGCAGCACACAGGAAACAAGGTTCTCGCTTCCGAAAGTCTCCCGAAGCCATTTCAGGTTGGCATCTATCCATTTGTCCAGACGACCGCTATCCTGAATTCTCATCATCTGATCATGTGTCCCGGTCAGGATGATGCGAATAGCCTTGCATTGATTCTTGCCGACCTTGCGGTGTAGTCCGGTATGGATTATTCTGAATTGTATGGCATCCGTCCTGTTCTTTACTCCGGCAGGAAATGCAATAAGTTCCCGATTAAGCTGTGTCCTGTTCGCATCGGCATTGACGGGAATGTATTTCTTCCCGTTTGCATCCTTTCTTTCTATATGACATGACATTCCGCTGTCATTACCGCTGCCACGTTGCAGGTGGCAAACCGCATATTGTGTATTGCTCATATCTTTTGCGTTTTTGTGATAATTATTCCTATGCTATGGTTTGTAAAATCCCGTCCGTATGCCATAGACAAACATGGGTGTCGAGAGGGCATCCCTTCGCTTATGGGCTTTTTGACTGCCACTCGTAGAGTGATTGCAGGGAAAATGCCCTAATAAGCTAGGGATTTTACAAACCCTTTTTCAAGGACAGCGAGCTGTCCAATCCATCCAATTATCATATCTGTTCTGCATCCACCAATTCCAACCCAAGTTCGTCAATCAATGTCTGCAAGACGGGGTTACGGTCAATCATCCGTTGAAGTATCATCTGGGGCGTATCCTCCATCAGAAGGAAGTCTGCAATGTCCAATCCTCGGGCACGTTGTTCGTCTGTTGCCATATCTTCCAGTATTGTACTGACCGATACGGACCGGCAGATATTGGCAAGCATGGAAGTTTTCTGCTTCCACTGCTCCGTTGCGCCAAGGTCTGGCATAAGAATCACATTCCGATGCGCCAGTACACGAACAGCCTTTTCGTTGAAACAGCCGTTCTTTCCTCCTGTCGCCAGCCACAAGCCGTCCGGCATGAAGTGGGCTGCGATGAGTGCCGTCTTCTCGCTTTCCACAATGAACACTGTCTTGTCGGGATAGCGGACAAGAAGATGCTCGCCAAAGAAACACTGGCACAAGTTGAAGTCGGGCAAACGCAGTTCGGTATGTACCCAACATATATGCGGATGAGGCACTTTCAGCCGATGCCCGGTCTTGGCGTCATATCCCATAATCTTACCTGCATGTACTTGTCCGTTGGAATCCACCTGCCAGAATACTGCCGAACCGTTCCATTTCTTGGAAGTTCCGACCTGGTAAAGCTTGAATAGCCTTCCGGCATTGCTTCTGCCAATCGTGTCGGACAGGAATGTGTACAACGGGTTGATGTCATAGTGTGACAGTGAACGCTGCATGACTGCCGAATCTATAAAAGACGGAGGACTGACTAGCTCTGTTGGAGTTACGGCTTGCGGTTTCCACTCCTGCCTGAATTGTTCCGATTCATCAGGATGTTCCCGAAAGAAGTCCTTTGGCGTATAATGGTAGCCGCAACTGTGCTCGTGGTCGCATTTGCCGACATGGGGAGGGAAGTCAATCTCTCCCGACTCATCGATATAACGGGTGAAACAAGCCTTGCGCCTGCATTCGGGACACGCTACCTTGCTGCCCCGATGATATTTTTCAAGATGAAATCTGTAGTTGTCCATGATAATTTCTGAAATGGATTTGCAGTAATTTCAGTCTTCAGTCCTTTCAGTTTTGCAGGAATTGGCAATTTGCTCCTTAACGAAACTGAAAAACTGAACATCCTGAAAGCTGCAAACGGGGGTTACACATTGCAGTTTTCATCCTCTGTCTGTTTCATGGGGGTATATGATACTTTATCGTAGACTCCCTGCCTGACCTTGTGGATGAGCCTGTTTTTTGCAAGTTCTTTAAGATAGTTCATCACCGTGCGCTCCGTTACCATAAGTTGTCTTCCGGCATCAAGGGCTTCGGCTGTGGTAAATGTATCTTTCAGCAGGGCGAGCAATTCCAGCGACGGCTCGTCACAGGCATCGTTTGCCACATATTCGCGTATGCGTTTATAAGAAGCTTCGAAATAGTCATTCAGCCGGATAGCACCTTCAATGGCGGTCGTTGTCACGAATTGCAGATGGCTCTCGCCGCATGCATAAGACAGGACTTGGAGAACCAGTGCCAGACGTGCCACCTGCACAGGGCTTTTCATGGGACGCGATTCGACAAGGTTTTCATCCCTGATGGCATTGATGCGTTCGATCGTATTGTTGTGCCAGTTGAAGAAAACCCTTTTCGCTTCCGCTTCCATGCCTATCAGATGAGGGATATTCCCTTCATCATTCACTTCATAGTCAAGGGAGAATACCTTTTCCATGATTGCCTCCCATGTCCTCCATGCAGATGCCGGATCGCTCCCGGTATCCTCCTCTTCGCTTTCCGTCCACCGTGGCACCAGATACGACTTGGGCATCACGAACAGAATGCGGTCAAGCAGGCCGTTATCCTCGTATCCCTTTTTGAGCAGCTCATGCACACGCCTGGTCTGTGTCGTGCCGACCATGTTGATGCACGGATTCTCAATGTGTATGGGAATGGGATTGCTGACACGGGTCACATCTATGGCACTGTTGCTCCATGCGGACAGAAGTTGCTCTATCAACTGCCCGTTGTTGTAGCGGTTGGCGGAATTGAACATGCCCATAATCTCGTCCGCAAGTATGGTTATGCCACGGGGACAGTTGTAATGGGCGAGCATCAGGGCTTCCGGCGTGAAATCGGACACGATGGTTCTTCTCAATACAGGCCTGTCTGTACCGTTGTTGCCCTTGCTCTCTTTCATTGTATTCTGATATGCGGCCATTTCAGCCTTGAATTTCTCCAGTGCCCGGCAATCCCTTTTGCGTAGCGGACGGAATACGGCTTCAAGCGGCGGTGTCTTGCCGAGTCCCGGTCGCCCCACCATGATGATATAAAGAGCGGCATTGGTTGTCCATTGTCCCTTTACACGGATATTGTAGGTATTGCCCAACGCGGAAGCCGTAGCCGACAGTATGGCTGTGGCAAGATACTCCACTTTGAAGTTCTCATGTCGCACCATGTTAAGGATGACGGACTGTACTTTGGCAGGGAAAGCGTCAATCGGGAAATCCGATTCCGCAATGCCCTGCGCCTGTGCCATCACCCTGTTGCATATATCCAGTTGTCTGATACCCATAATCACTTCTCCTTTCGTTTGCAATAGGATGTCACACTCTCCGACTTATTACCTGTCTGCACACGGCGTACATCGGATTTGGCATACATATTCTTGTTGCCGACTTTGACGGGAACGAGGTAGCCACGCTTTGCCCACAGGTTGAGCGTGCCGTCACAGACGTTCAGCAACTCACGGACTTGTTTCGTGTTAAGGTAGATTTCTTCCGCTTCACGCTGTATCGCTGCTTTCTGTTCTTCCTGCTGCGCCACAATAGTGCGCTGGATGATTGATTCGGCAAACATCTTGAGGTCTGTGGGAGTGACTTCCAGTCTCACGTTCGCTCCCATATCGACCAGACTTTCTATGGTAATCATAAATATCATTTTTTGAAGTTTGTGATGCCTATCTTCAAAAGTTCCCTGATGCACCGCCTCCGATGGCTTATAAAAGCGAAGCACCGCCAAACCTCGGGAAAGGATTGACGGTGCAAAGGTATAGGTGAATTAAAAGTAATTGAAATAAAACGAGTTGGCATATTTGTCATGACAAAAAAGACAATTATGACAACACTAAAATGGGCTTATTTTACTTCATTTCCTGTGGATTGGAGCTATCTATTAACGGCTTCGGCAAGTTCGGCTTTAAGCTCAGAAAGTAATGTCTGACAGGAATCACCATTTAGCATTACGCACATTCTGTTCACTCCGTTTTTCATAACGTGCTGCGTTGTAGTCAACAGATGGATAGCCTGACGATAGGAACTTTCGCTCTTAATTCCACCCACGCCATCAAATTGAATGATGAGCGCAGTTGCATACTCTTTCGCACTACCTATGTCTGTTAGCAGTCCAAGTTCATTCAAGGCATAGTAGGTTAGAGCCTGTTCCGCTGCCGTATCATATTTTGAGATGAATTTTCGGATAATATCAATGACAATGTCTTTATTGGCACAGTTGAGATAATTTACAAGGGGCATTTCCTTTGCTTTCTGCCGACCTCTTGATTTTGGGGCATCGTTTATTGGCATGTCGCCAAAGTATTCTGTGTTAGCTTGTTTTGCCGTGTGCTGTTGCTGCTGTTCAGGTTCGTCTGTCATATCGTTGGTTACATTCTCATTTGTTGCGGATTGCAATGCCCATTCACCAATGGTTCCCTTTTCAATGGCTCTGTTCATGGAAAAGTATCTGTCCCAGTCAGCCTGGGTTCGGAAGCCGTTCTTGATGGATACCTGTATTATCCGTTCGGCTACCCAAGAACAGCTCTGCCTGTCCATTCTGTCCGCTTTAGGATTGGCTGATTGTTTGTTGACCATACTGACCATTGCCTCAAAACTCTTTCCGTAATACAGCCAGCTTAGTACAAGCGGTGCGGAAAGGATAATGTCATGTCTTTGGGACTTGCTTCTAAAAAAGGATTTGACCTTGTTCCAAAAGGACGATGAAGTTCCGTCTGATGAATTATTCTCTTCCCTCTGCTTCTGGAATGCTTCCACTATCTGCTCCGGGACGGATTCTTCACTGAACAGCAGGCTTATGTTGTCAAAATCTTCCACACTGTCATCGCCCCAGCACAATTCCCATTCCGTCTTGACCTTTGGCAGCTGTTTGAAGATGGCACGGCAGATAGCGAGATATTGCCTCTCGTCCCCGTTTGTCATCAGACGCGCGAAGCGGTTGTATTCTTCCCTGTGGCTGTTCTTCCACCGGAGAATGTCAGCCTTGAACTGGTCGTATGTCAATCGGGATTCAGCCATAGTGTTGTCTGCAAGTAGTTGGATATAAATGGAACATAGATAGGGAAAGAATAAAATACACCGGACAGGCGATTCTAATCCAGCAGGTTTACCAGTTCTTTCTTGATTTCGTCATCGATATGCCTGTAACGGGCAAAGGCACGGCTCCCTTCCGAATGCCCCGACATGGAGGCAATCAGGTTCGGGTCTTTGACCTGCTTGTAGAGGTTGCCGATAAAGGTCTTTCGTGCCGTGTGGGTGGTCGCCACTTCATATAAAGGTTTTGCCACATCCTCACGTGTCTTCGGGTCAAGGACTCTCACCATGCGGTCAATGCCAACATATTTGAGAATCTCCTTTATCTTCTTGTTATAGCCGAAGTGCGAGAACCGGGGAAGTAATGCGTCTTCCAAGTCCTTATATCTCTCCAGTATGTCCAAAGCCTTTTGGTTGAGTGGAACTCTGACTGTGTTGGCGTGTTCCAGCTTGGTCTTCTGCGGAATGTATTCCACACAACCGTCCACGATGTTTGCCTTGGTCAGTCTGTTCAAGTCACTCACACGGCAACCTATCAGACACTGGAACATGAATATGTCCCGATATACGGAATAGGTTGCCCCCATGCCGCTCAGGTCGGCATAATAGACCTTGTCCCGTTCTTCAAGGGTAAGGTAAAACGGATCGCCATACATGGGCTGGGCTATCTGGTACTGAACAAAAGGGTTGTTTCTTGTCAGCCCCCGTTTGATGCACCATTTGATGACGGTGCGGATGCGGTAGAGCGTCCCCGACATGCTGTTCTCGGAGCGTTGTTGGGCTACATCACGGGGCAGTTCGTCTTTATAGAATACGGGATACATTTCTGCATACCTGTACTCTTCCTGCATCCACAACTTGAAATCACGGATGTCATCAGCGGTAATGGAATCTATACAAAGGTGGAAGCACCGCCGGTGCATGACCTCTTGATGGAAACGCTCGTAACGCAGTACCTTTTTCAGATTGTCGCGGTGATGCTTCCAGCTTTCTGCGGCAAGGGGTGTCTCGTCCATGTACTTCTGTATCTGGTAAGATAGCAGATACTCGTCTGCCGGATTGCCGCCACGGAAGTTGATGTTGGGATGATGGTATTCCTCTATCAGCCCTTTCAGCCAGCTGCCGTCCACTCCACGATGGTATTTCTCGGCAATAAGGTGCGTAATGTTTTGAATGTCCTTTTCAAAGCCCATCCGTTTGTCTTCCGACACTAATGCGACACGTGGCTTGTAGCCCTGCCGTTCCGCACTCCAGTGGTTGGGGTTGATGGAGAGTTCGCTTGCTGCCTTGATGTCAACGCCTCCCACGTCACGGACTCTGAAATAGACTCGTGCCTGGTCAGTGACATTATTCTTGGCGGCAGTCTTTCTTATAAATGCGGTAACTTTCATATCTGTCTCCTCCTTAGTTTATCATATCCACAAGTTTGCGTTTCATGTCTTCATCAATCGTACGGTAACGGTTGAATGCACGGCTGCCTTCCACATGCCCGGACATGGATGCTATCAGATTGGGGTCGGGGACCTGTTTGTATAGATTTCCTACAAAAGTCTTCCTTGCCGTATGGCTGGTGGCAACTTCATACAATGGTTTCTGCACGGTATTGTAGCCGTGCGTGTCAAGGATGGTCACCATCCTGTCTATGCCGCAATGCTTCAACAGTTCCCGTATGCCGAGATTGTACTGGTGTATGGGCTTGAACGGCAACAGCTTTCCCATATCGGTGTCGTAGCGTTCCAGTATCTTCAATGCCTTGGGATGAAGCGGTACTCTGACTACTTTTGCCTGGCATTTCTTTGTCTTCTGCGGCATATACTCCAGAAATCCGTCCTTGATGTTGTCTCTTGTCAATCTGTACAAATCACCCACACGGCAGCCGATATAGCAATGGAACACGAATATATCCCGAATGACAGCCAGTTTAGGGTAGTCGTTCAAATCTGCATCATACAGGACATTCCTTTCTTCGGATGTCAAATAGAACGGATCGCCGTATGTCGGTTCCTTACATCCGTAAAGCTCATATACCTCGTTGTCGGAATACTTCATTTTCTTGCACCAGTGGAGAAAAGTGCAGAAGAGGTTCATCGTGTTGATGATGGTCGTGTTCGACAATGGTCTTGGAGCATGATTGATAAGCAGCCGGGACGCATAGAAGTCGGGGTACTGCTGACGTAACAAGTATTCGTTGGTCACATAATCCCGGAAAACGTTCATCTGCTCAAGTGTGACGGTTTCAACAAAGAGGGTGAAATCGGTATTACCTAATATCTCACGTTGATATTCATGGTAACGTATCATCTTGCGCTCGAAGCGGATAATATGTTCTTTGGTTCTGTCCGCACCGTCAAACTTTTCCAGATATTCATGGATGCGGCAAATCAGATTCGGATGGTTGCGTTCGAAAGCCCGTGCAGGGTACAGCACATCCTCGATGGTCTGCTTCAGCCATGCGCTGTTTGCCTTGTCCGAAAATGTCTTCTCCACTTTCTCAATGATGGAGGCAATCTGTTCGGGCAGCAGTTTCTGTTCAACGGCAGGTACGGCTGTCGTGCGCTTGTAACTGAGAGTATCGGAATCCCAGTACTTGTCATGGACTACAAGAGGCGAAACAACCTTTATATCCACGTTCTTCTCACGGACACGGAAACAGATGTTCGAGGTCGAGGAACTGCTCTTTTTCAGATAGACGGAAACTTTCATCGGCAATGCGTTTTTGAATTACATTGCAAAGGTAAATAAATTCCCGTATATGTTCCCATATATCCCGAAAAAACTTGTAGCGGATTAAGACAAATTAAAGAGTGCGCCCCGAAAGTGATACCACATAAAACACTGTATATTAGTGATTATATTTTCTCTTGTTATGCTTTTCTTTTCATTTTCGACTTTCAAAATCCGTTGTCAAAACATATATTGCAGTTCCACGCTTTCTTTTTTGTTTATGCCGCCGGGGTGCAGGTGGATGAAAAGCCTCGATTATGAAAAAGTTATTGCTGACGATTTGCACCTCGTTGTTTTGTGTGCTGTCCTATGCGCAAACTGAACATTTGACGTTCAAAGGTCTGCCGATAGATGGCAACAAACAGGAGTTTGTGAAAGAATTAAAGCGTTGCGGATATATTGTAGAGCTTGGCTCTGATGATTGTTTGTCAGGAGAATTTGTGGGACGGGCTTGTTTGGTTATTATTCACTCTACTCCGCGTACTGACATTGTATGTGGTGTTACTGTGATTTTTGAGCAGGTTTATGATGCATGGAGCCAGATTAAATCAGCATATGAAAACTTGGTGTGGTTTTATTCAAAAAAATATGGTGATCCTATTTTAGACAAGAAAGAGTTTACAGGAACTTGGAAAGACGGTGATGGTCATGAGCTATTTGCCTTAAAACATGATCAATGTATTTATAAAACGGATTTTTCATACATTAAGGATGATGTTCTTATTGGATATGTTATGATAGAAATGACGAATACTTGTCGTATCGTTATAAACTATTATGATACTGCAAATGTTGCGTTAATGAGAAAAGAACAGGTACAGGACATCTAAAAACAGAGAGCGATTCATATTTTGAAATCGCTCTCTGTTTTCTTTAATTACTCCTCCGGCTTCCGCAGCTCCAGATACAGCTCGTCGAGCTGCGTCTGGTCGATGTAGCCCGGGGCGTCGAGCATCACGTCGCGGCCGGCGTTGTTCTTCGGGAAGGCGATGTAGTCGCGGATCGACTCCGAGCCGCCGAACAAAGAGCACAGACGGTCGAAACCGAACGCAAGGCCGCCGTGAGGGGGCGCGCCGTACTTGAAGGCGTTCATCAGGAAGCCGAAGCGCTTCTGCGCCTCCTCGGGCGTGAAGCCCAGCAGTTCGAACATCTTCTCCTGCAACTTCGAGTCGTGGATACGGATCGAACCGCCGCCGATCTCCGTGCCGTTGCAGACGAAGTCGTAGGCGTTGGCGCGCACGCGGCCCGGGTCGCTGTCGAGGTATTGCACGTCCTCGAGCTTGGGCGAGGTGAAGGGGTGGTGTACGGCGTAGTAACGCTGCGTCTCGTCGTCCCACTCGAACAGCGGGAAGTCCACCACCCACAGCGGGGCGAACTTCTGCGGGTCGCGCAGCCCCAGCTGCTGGGCCACTTCGAGGCGCAGGGCGCACAGCTGCGTCAGCGTCTTGAACTTCTTGCCGCAGAGGATGAAGACCATGTCCCCGGCCACAGCGCCGCAGCGCTCGGCCATGGCGCGCACCTCCTCGGGGGAGTAGAACTTGTCGATCGACGACTTCACGCCGTCCTCCGCGACGCGAATCCAGACGAGGCCCTTGGCGCCGATCTGCTGCCGCTTGACGAACTCCGTCAGCGAGTCGATCTGCTTGCGGGTGTACGCGGCACAGCCCGTGGCGGCGAATCCGGTGATGTATTCGGCCTCGTCGAATACGCTGAAGCCGTGCTCCTTGGCGAGGTCGGTGATCTCCGCGAACTCCATGCCGAAGCGCAGGTCGGGTTTGTCCGAACCGTATTTCTCCATCGCCTCGATCCACGGCATGCGGCGCAGCGGCTCGGTCAGCTCGATTCCCATCACATGCCTGAACATGTGCTTGGCCCAGCGCTCGAAGATTTCGAGCACGTCCTCCTGCTCGACGAACGACATTTCGCAGTCGATCTGCGTGAACTCGGGCTGGCGGTCGGCGCGCAGGTCCTCGTCGCGGAAGCAGCGCACGATCTGGAAATACTTGTCGTAGCCGGCGACCATCAGCAGCTGCTTGAGCGTTTGCGGCGATTGGGGCAGGGCGTAGAACTGGTTGGGCGACATGCGGCTCGGCACGACGAAGTCGCGCGCTCCTTCGGGCGTCGAACCCACCAGGCAGGGGGTTTCGATCTCGAGGAATCCTTCGTCGGAGAGGAAGCGGCGGATCTCCTGGGCCATCTTGTGGCGCAGGATCATGTTGCGTTGCAGGGGCGGACGCCGCAGGTCGAGGTAGCGGTACTTCATGCGCAGGTCGTCGCCGCCGTCCGAGACCTCCTCGATGGTGAAGGGGGGCACTTCGGCTTCGTGCAGGATGGCCACCTTCTCGGCCGTGACCTCGATGTCGCCCGTCGGCATTTTGGGGTTTTTCGACTGCCGCTCGACGACTTTGCCGACGACCTGGATGACCCATTCGCGGCCCACGCGGCAGACCGTTTCGCGCGCCTCGGCGGGGGAGTGTTCCTCGACGACGATCTGGGTGATGCCGTAGCGGTCCCTCAAGTCGATGAAGGTCATGGCGCCGAGGTTCCTCACTTTCTGCACCCATCCGGCCAGGGTGACGGTTTGGTTGACGTTGCAGGCCCGGAGGCAGCCGCAGGTATGGGTTCTGTACATGGCGATATGTTATGTTTAGTCGTTACGATCCGCAAAGTTAACTAAAATTCATAATTCATAATTCATAATTCATAATTAAATGACAGGATGCCTTGTTAAAACCTTTGTGTGTGAAGAACGCCGCCGCCGGAATTGCAGCGAGGCGGATGAAACGGCGGATATGCAGGGAAAAGAGCGAAAAGAGATGCGGAATCCCCGAAACGAACCTCCCGCTTCCGGGCGTCGTTTCGGGGATTTGTCGGGCGGTCCGGATTTCGGACAGCCGTTTCTGACCGATGATTACTCCACCGCTTTGAGTTCGAGTACGCGGCTCGCATATTCCTTGCCCACCGTGAATTCGAGTCCGTTCTCCATCAGGAACGCGCCGCTGAAGGTCTTGCCGTCCTGCGGGACCGGCTTCCCGTCGACGTTCAGCTCGGTGATCCGGTAGCGTTTGCCGGGGTCGAGACCCGCCATGCGGAAGGCCGGCGACGGCATGTTGAGGAAGTGCTCCAGCTTGTAGACGAACCAGACGGCGCGGTCCTTTTCGGGTGCGACGTACATCAGCGATGCATAGCCTGTCTTGTCGTAGGGCGAGATCAGCCGGTAGAGGTCGCCCTGCTGCACGATGGGGCGGATCTCCTTGTAGTCGGCGATCGCCCTACGGGCGAACTCCTTCTCTTTGCCGGTCATCTTTGAGGGTTGCAGTTCCAGCCCCAGGCGTCCCGACATGGCCACGTCGAAGCGCAGTTTGAGCGGAACGTTGCGGCCCGTCTGGTGGTTGGGCGAGGCGCTCACGTGCGAGGCCATCGCCACGGCGGGATAGAAGTTCGACACGCCCCACTGCATGTAGATGCGTTGCAGGGCGTCGGTGTTGTCCGAGGTCCAGAATTCATCGTAGTAGGGCAGGACGCCATAGTTGACCCGGCCGCCGCCGCTGGCGCACGACTGCATCACCAGACGGGGATATTTCTCCCGGATGCGCCGCAGCACCTTGTCCATGCCGCGGTGGTACTCGATGTAGAGGTGCGATTGCCGGTCGGCCGGCAGGAAGGTCGAGCCGTAGTTGTAGAGCGTCATGTTGTCGTCCCACTTGATGTAGGCGATGTCGGGATGCGCGGTCATCAGACGGTCGACCACGCCGAAGACGAACTCCTGCACCGCGGGGTTCGACAGATCGAGCACCTGCTGCGTGCCGCCGCGGCCCTTGCGGTTTTCGCGGTAGGGCTGCTGGATCACCCAGTCGGGATGCTTCTCATAGAGTTCGCTCCGGGTGTTGGTCATCTCGGGTTCGATCCAGATGCCGAACTTCACGCCGTGTTTGCGGGCCGACTCGGTCAGTCCTTCGATGCCCTGCGGCAGTTTCTCGCGGCAGACCGTCCAGTCTCCGAGGCTCGTCTCGCCGTTGTTGCGCGGGTATTTGTCGCCGAACCAGCCGTCGTCCATCACGAACAGTTCGCCGCCCAGGTCCGCCAGGTCGGCCATCATCCGGTCCATGCCCTCCTGGTTGACCTTGAAATAGACGCCCTCCCACGAGTTGAGCAGCACGTCGCGAAGCTCGGTTCCGTGGTTGAGCCGGTGGAGGCGCGCCCATCGGTGGATGTTGCGGCTCACGCCGCTCTTGCCCTCGTCGCTGAACGTGAAGGCGAATACCGGGGTCGTGAAGACCTCGCGGGGTTGCAGCGTGTATTGCGACTGCTCCTCGTTGATGCCCGCGAAGAGGTGCGTGGTGTGGGTGTTGTCGTTGTCCAGGGCGATGCGGTAGTTGCCGGCCCAGGCCAGCGTGCCGCCGATGACGCGGCCTGTCAACTCCCGGAGGAGAAATTTATTTTTTCCGATAAAAGTAATTAACTTTATTTTAGTATATTTA
>ERZ857785.2991-NODE-2991-length-13485-cov-6.202308_pt1 | contig 13485 bp, 9 predicted proteins | sample MGYA00519763_ERZ857785 | MGnify/ENA primary metagenome ERZ857785 (study PRJEB31778, sample SAMEA3449365) | human gut metagenome | biome: human gut; feature: human-associated habitat; material: faeces | place: United Kingdom | collected 2010/2012 ... | reverse complement strand
TTACTAAGATTCCAAAAGGAAATCTGATCGTCAGATTAGCAAAGAAATTACATTTATTGTAAAAAACTTCTTTCAAAAAATCATAAAAATATTGAAATGAAAAAATGGGGAAAAACCCAAAAAATGTAATTTATTTTGGCGTTTACACCATTTTTACACCAAAATAAATAAAGATATAAAATTGAGAAAATTTGGAATTTAAAAAGGAGCTTAAAACACTAAGAATTCCATCCACAGGTTCGCCTGTGGTTTTTTTTCTTATATGTGATTTTTTTTCTTTGTCAAATCTCTCATATTTGTAATAGGAAAGAAATAAGGAGGCATTTGATGTACAAAAAGAAATTACTTTATTTATCACTAGCAGCATGTATGATGGGAATGACGCCAAATGTAAACTTACATGCAGAAGAAAAAACTGCAATAGTGCAAGATCAAGCGCAGTCAGAAACATCTACGGAAGTAGCTGAAACACCTACGAATGATGCTCATGTTGAAGAAAGTTCAACGGAAACAACAACTCATCAAAAACATGAAACACACAAAAAGGAGACACATAAAGACAAAAAAAAGAAAAAGACAAAAAAAACGAAGCAGAAGAAAAAATCCAAGAAGAACAAGAAAAAGAAGGTAGATAATACAAAAAAGAAAAACAAGAAGAAGCATAATACGGAACAACAATCAATCAAGACTTATGCTGAAATGTCTTTGGAAAAGAAAAATCATAAAGAATACGTTGGATCCTATGTTTATTTTAATCAGGCAGATGAGGCATGGAACCATAGTGGTTTAAGTATTCATTCTGCTGGCTGTGGTCCAAGTGCGATCGCTGTATGTATTACAAATCTTACATCAAAATGGGTAACACCAGTTGATGTTGCATCATGGGGGTCACAAAATGGCTATTATTCATCTGCGGGATCTGTGCATGAAGGAATCCCTGCCATGGTAGAGCACTTTGGATTACAATGCGAAGGTGCTGGAACAGATTATGAAAAAATTAAAGCTGCATTAAAAAATGGTAACTTTGTTATTGGATTAATGGGCCCTGGATATTTTACAAATGGTGGACATTTTATCACTCTAGTAGAAATTGACCAAGATGATCAAGTAACAGTTGCAGATGTTGGAAGTAGAAGAAGAAGCCAATTTAAATATGCTTTAAAAGACGTGATCGGAGAATCAAAAGCAGCAGGAGCTGGAGGTCCATTCTGGATTGTTAGATCAAATAAGAATACAGATGTAATAAAAGAAAAAAAGGTTTCTAAGCTATCAAAAGGAATCAAAAAGATCGAAAAGAAGAAAAAAATCGATCATAAAAAAGAAACTTTAAAGAACAAGGAAAAGGTAAGAGACCAGATCATTCATTCATTTTATCTTGAAACAACAAATGATATGAATGACTTTGAGAAAAAGCTTCCATTAACAGTTGTTTATACTGGAACAAAGCGATTGTCAACAGATACCGAACATCATAGCAAAATCAACCAGCACATTGAAAAACTTGCAAAAGAATTAAATGACCCATATTTGCTACAGGTTGCAAAAGAATATGATTTTGGATCTGACAACGTGAACTCTGGTCAAGGAACGATCGCTTTTAATTTAGTGACGTATCTTTCATCAGGAGCAACAGAATATCAAGTTAATTAATCATAGAGAAAAATTATAGTTCATTTTATCTGTCATACTTATTTTATATGTTATAATTTAAATAAATGACGGACAGAGAAAGGAGAATAAGATGTTACAGTTTGATAATAAAATTGTGGAGAAAGCATTATTGGACCATTATGAGAATCCAAGGATTTTAACATATCTAAACGAAAAGGGAGAACAGGTTATCCATTTAAAAGTGGAAAATGTGGATACTACGATGGCTGATATCAATCTTGCAGAAATTGATAGTAAAGTAAAAAAATCAATCCAGAATGATGAAGATCTACTGACAAAAATGATCATTCAGCATTATTACGTTTATTATCATTGTTACAATGTAGATTCTGATATTGACACAATGCATAAAAATCTGAAATATTTAAGAATGCTGCCAGTAAGTAGGGAACAAAATCCTTATATTGAAGTATTAGATTTGAAATTTGAACCTGTATTCTATTTACGATCATATTTTAAGAATTTTAACATCAAGATCAAAGGAGAAAAACTGGAAGAATTAGAAAATTTCTTAAAGCCTTTACAGTCTGATGCTTATGATGTAGCAAGAATGAATGTGCAGCGTGGTTATCATTTTAAGATCATGAAAAATGAGAATTTCCCAGATATTTTAACAGAACAGAATGGGGAACCGGTCACACAGTTATTCTTATTTCCAAAATATATGGATAGAATTTTTGACTCTATTGAATATGATGAGATCGTATTAAAATTGCCTAATAATCGTAATATTGCATTTCTATCATATGATGAGTATGAAAGACATCCAGAAAAATTAAAGAAAATGAATGGATATCCAACATTATATTATTACAAAAAAGGAGAAGGACTTACGATTCTTGGAGAATAAAAAAAAGGGGAGCGAAAGATGCTTCCTTTTTTTTGTGTGCGTATTTAAAAAAAAGACATTCTGGAAGATTCCAAAATGTCTCTTATGTCGGATCATAATCGATCCATTAAAGTATATGCATGAGTTGTTACATTAATTGCCCAGTCTCCACTCGTGCAATAGCTCTCATTGACTGCCATAAGGCTAGTTCCTTTGTAATGACTTCCTGATTTTGTAAGATAAGACTCTTTTAATAATTTTGCTGTCATTAACAAATTATCTTCTTTAGATGGGGCATTAATCCCCTTTGCAGAATCACTGTAAACGCCATATCCGGTAAGATTATGATCTTCCTGAGCTCTTCGACTCGTTCCCCACGCACTTTCATGAACAGCGATCGCCATAATTCCAATTGCATTTACTCCATATTTTTCTTCACATTCGATAAAGTAGTCGGAACAATCTTCTAAGGCAGTCCCTTTCAGAATTTTCTTTGCCTTATCTTTTGTTAGATTACTCTTTTTTAATAAATTCATGGGATCAAATACGATTGATTTTTTATTTTCAATCAATTTCATACTATGATCTGCTACTTGAATCGACGTTTTTAACTTTTTAATTTCTTGCTCTATGGACTGAATGGAAGATTGATAAGATGCTTTTTTCTTTTCAATAATCGGTTGTAGATCTATGGAATCTTGTGAATCCATCATGATCAAAATGTTTTTCTGATCCTGTAATCCAAAGTGATAATTCATAGATGCCTGCATCAGTTCCGTATCATTTAAGTTGTCTGCTAATTGTTTTATTGTCTGATCTGCTGGGTCATTTAGGTTGTCTAAGGACTGATCAGAAGAGGATTGAATTCCGATATACGATCCATAATTCCATTGAGTATAAAAATCTTGAATCATCTGAAGTTTTTCTTGGTATTCTTTTTTCTCTGCTTTTTTTTCTTTTACATGACCTGCAGCGTCTCGTTTTTCTTTTGCCAGCTTTTCTAATTGCCCTTGTGTTTTCTTTACAACAAAAGTGATCTTCTTTTTTGGGGCTTCCTGAACAAAGGATGAATCTTTTTTATTAGAATTCTTAGGTGCTTTCTTTTTCTTACTATTTTTCTTTTCTTTTTTTTGCTTTTTCGTATTTGCTTTCTTTTTCTTAGTTTTTGTTTGCTTTGCTTTCTTATCTACTTTTTGAACTTTTTTTTGTGCTGCTGTGGTAGTTGCAGCCGCTGCCGTTGATTCAGTTGCTGCGACTTCTGTGGTGACAGAAGTATCCGCTGTTACGGTTTCATCTGCATATGCAGGTGTGCAAACAGTGCACATCATCATCATACATAAAAGTGAACTAACTAATTTTCTTCTCATAAATAAACCCCTTTCTTAGTCTTCTATTATAAATATGAGTTATTTTGAAAAAAATCTGAATCACATATAAGATTTCTTGCAGTTATAACCATAGCCTAACTTACATATTTACAGTGTAATTATTGACGATGTAGAGAAAGAAAGGAAAAACATATGAATCATAATTTAGGCGTTCGATTAGAACAAGGTCAGTTTATTGAAATCCGAAAAGTTTCAGGAACTGCAAGAAGCGAAGCAAGAATGTTAAGTGTATCTTTTTTTAAGAAGTATTTTGACGGTGTTCAGGTTGGTGATTTTGTATATTTTACAAAGTTTGGGAAAGAAACGTATATCATCACGAAAGAACCATATTCTGAATGGTCAAGACCTAAGAAGATATTACCTAGTGCTCAAACAACTTTAAAGATTTATGTTGATGAGCCGGATCTTCTGTTTGGATGTTACTATTCATTCTATGATTGCGGAAAGCATCTTTTAATGAAGAAATCTACATTAAAAGAAATCGAAATGAGAGTGAAATCCAAAAGAACCCAGAATAGTGGATTGGTAAGAAGCACTCAAGATAGTCTGAGTGTTCAGAAAAATGATCTGCCATTTTTTAGAGGAAATCATGGATACCATGTCGATGTTTATCAGGGTGCAAAGCTTTATATGAAAATCACACAGATTCCATTAAATCAAGTTCATCCAGAAAAAACTTTAAGAGCTTTACCAAGGAAAGAAAAAAAACAGGATATGTTTAGCTATGAAACATTTAATCTTGTTCCAGCGCGTCAGTTGTATATTCCGAATACATTTCTACAAAATGTAAAAATGAAACGAGGCGATCATTTTAGTTTAAAAAAAATGAACGAAACAACAATGTTGGTAATTCCTAAAGAGCAGAAGGATGAAATCACAAATGAGTTCTTTAACCCATTCGAAGAAAGAAGAAAAATTGCTACTATCAGCCAAGGAGAAAGCAAAGAAATCAAAAGCATGCAGAAGATCAAAGATCAGACGAAGCTTGATCTGTCAGGTATGTTAAAAGAAATGAGAAAAATTAACAATCAATATATTTAATATTTAAGGAGGCAAATTATGCTTAATTATGAAAATTTTAAAAACTTTACAGGAAACACTAGAAACGCAAGAACAGTGGAAGAAATCGATGTCTTTTTTAATTATTTAAAAAAGTATCTGCAGTCTTGTTTAAAAGATGAAGAAAGCGAAGCTGAAAAGCTTCTGGGAAAAGCTGGAAGAGTTATCTGTGATTTAAATTCAAAGTGCCGTAAAGAAACAGGAAATTATTTTCTGACAGGGATTCTAAATGTTTGTGATAACAAGCAACTAGAAAATCTGATGGGGCTGTTTTTACTTGAAGTTATCAAAAGTGAAAAAATGCTGAACGATGATATTCAAGTATTTAAAAAAGTTATTTAAGCTAAGAAAATGATATAGGAGAAAATTTATTATTTTAGGGCTCCCTATAGGGAGAAGTTATATTAGGAGAACAAATTATGTCAAATACAAGAACAATTATCTACAATGGAAAAACTATTAACTTATCAAAATGCTTAAAAAAGGACCAGAGAAGTTATTATCAAGGACAAATTTTTTTAAAGGCATGTGAAAAAGAATATGCGGAGTTTACCTGTATTGCACAGGGAATGATCATTCAATTGACCAACACTCCAAAAGAAAATAAATATTGTTCAAAAGGATACCAGAATGGAAAGTACAAAATTCCAAATGATCTATACAAAAAATATCATTTAGAAAGAGGAAAAAGTAGTCGTTTATACCAGTTGGGTGAAAATACTTATTTTTTAAATGGAAGATTAAATGCATGTGAGAAAAAAGCATTTAAAACTCCTTCTATTCCAAATAAAACAAGGGTCATCTATGATGAAATTGACTTTGAAAAATTAGTTAATTTAGGAACTAATATTGACAAAAATATCATAGATGTAAAAGAGAACGGATATTATGTTGTAACTTATTACAATCATGGACAACAGTATATTTCTTTTAAAAAGGCTGATTCTAAAGAAATTCAAAATCTTTTTAGCATCAGAGAACTTGGAAAAATTTATGGAACTCATTTAAAAAATTTTTATGGCGATAAATTATCCTATATTGTAAAAGCAAGTGGCCGTAAAGTTTATATTACAAAAGAATTTATCAATCGATTAGGAATTGATTGTTCTGATTGCAGAGTTTTATATGATCCAGATAAAGAGATTATTTATTTAACATTGCCAGAAACATTTTCTGATCTTTCAGGAGAGGTGATCGATCCGATCAAAGAGACTCCAGTTGAAGTTGTAACGGAAGAAGCAACGGATATGGAAATGATACAGGCTTTGCTAAGTGAATTTACGAATTTCAAAGAATCTGCAAATAAAATCTTTGCTGAATACAAAGACCTTAAAATTGAGTGTCAGGAAATAAGAGCAGAAAATGAGGCGATTAAAAAAGCTCTAAAAGAACAAAATAAAACTGTTACGATCAATAACGGGAAAGCTTATTTTGAAAGTTTCGAAGAAATGACATTATGATTCATAGAAAAGGAGTGGCTAAGGCTGCTCTTTTTTTATGCATTAAAATCTTATATGTGAATTTTTTTTTGATAAAAATCTTTCATATTTATAATCAAAGAAGAATTTTTACCAAGTGTTTTTTCGAAAAAGTCTGACAAATGACGTAAATGCAAACTTTTCTAAAAATAGCTATTTTGCAAGATGAGGGTGGTAAAATATTGAGAAAGTGGCTTGAAATCTTGTTTTTTAAGAATTAAGAAGATATAAGAATGGCGGTTTTTCGTTGGTTTAATAATAACATATGATGTATTGAAATGCTTCTACCAATTTAAACATTGGCTGCCCATCGGAAGTTTAATAATAACATATGGTGTATTTTTTTATATGTGAATTTTAATTTTCTCTAAAAATCTCATATTTATATTGGAACATGAGATGAAAGGAGAAATTTAATGAGTTTTAATGAAGCACAAACAGAAGCAATTCATCATAAAGAAGGTCCATTATTGATCATTGCGGGCCCAGGATCAGGGAAAACAACAGTGATCGTAAATCGTACAAAAAATTTAATTGAGGAGCATCATATAGATCCTAGCAAAATTCTTGTTGTAACATTTACAAAATCTGCAGCAGAAGAAATGGGTATCCGTTTCCAAAAATTATGTCTGGAAGAAGAGGATCCAGATCAATATACTGGCGTTCATTTTGGCACGATCCACTCTATCTGTTTTCAGATTTTAGTAAGCTATTTTGGATATGATTATTCCCAATTAATACAGGAAAATGAAAAATATCGCATTCTATATGCATTGGCAAAACAATACGATTTTGCATCTTTAGATTATAATAAATTTATTGCAGATATTGCAAAGGCGATTGGGTACATTAAAAACTGTGATGGGAAAGGTATCAATTATTCAAAATTTGATGTATCTGAATATCAGGTCAAAAAAATGATGAAAGGATATCAGGAAGTTTTAGAAAAAGAACATAAGATCGATTTTGATGATATGTTACTTCGTTGTCGTGATAACTTAAAAAAGCATGAAGATGTTTTAGCAGATGTACAGGAGACATTCCATTATATCATGATCGATGAGTTTCAGGATACAAACAATGTACAGGCTGAAATTTTTAACATGATTGCTGAAAAGAGAAAAAATATTTGTGTTGTCGGAGATGATGATCAGTCTTTATATCGTTTCCGAGGAGCAAAACCAGAGATCATGCTTGATTTTGAAAAAACATATCCAAAGACGAAAAAGGTAGTCCTGAATATCAATTATCGTTCTGATCGTAATATTGTTGCCGCATCAAAGAAGTTTATTGAGTACAACAAAACAAGATTTCCAAAGGATATTAAAAGTTTTCATAAAAGAAGATACAAAATCCAATTACAGCAGCTACCAAATGACAAAGAGCAGAATACATGGATCATAAAAAAGATCAATGAATTATACAAAAAAGGTGTTCCATACTCTGAAATGGCTGTGATCTATCGGACAAACCGAGAAAGTAAAACAGTGATTGATCAATTAGTAAAAAAAGACATTCCATTTCAGGCAAAGATTGAAGATGTGATCAATATCTACAATCATTTTATCTTCAATGATATTCTTAACTTTATGGAACTAGCCAAAGGATCCAAAAGCATGGCACGATGGACCAGAGCATTAAAACGTCCAACTGCTTATATTCCAAATGATGCTTTTAAAGAATGCAAATCTTTAGATGATCTGAAGCAGTGGGGATTTGATCATGGAAAACCATATATCAAAAAGAATATTGAAGCTGTAGAAAGAAAGATCCGAAAATTAAAGGTGTTAGATTTCAAAAAACAGGTTGGATATATCAAAAGAACATTAAATTATGAAGAAGGATTGATCTCTTATGCAGAATATAAAGGGGAAGATGAAACTCTTTTATTAGAAATTCTAAATGATCTGGAAGAAGATTCAAAAGAATGTGATTCCATGAAAGAATGGCAGCAACGTGCAAAAGAATATACCGCAACCATCAAAAGAACAGTTTCCATTGATGAAGAAAAAGACGCAGTCAATCTAACAACCATGCATGGAAGTAAAGGATTAGAGTATCAAGTCGTCTTTATGATCGATGTCAACGAAGGGATCACCCCTTATGAAAAAGCAGAAACAACACCGGAATTAGAAGAAGAGCGAAGGATGTTTTATGTTGGTATGACGAGAGCAAAAGAGCGCTTATTTGTTATCACAACAAGTATGTTTCGAGGAAAAGATGCGAATCCTTCTGATTATTATTATGAATTGCAAAATATTCTGGAGAAAAAGGAGTCATAACAGGCTCTTTTTTCTTTTGGACAAAAATCTTATATGTGAAAAAAATAAATGAATAAATCTTTCATATTTAAGATAGAAGAAAGATGGACAAAAATTGTGATTTTTCGTAAAATAGAAAATAACAGGAGGAGTAAAAGTAAATGATACGAAAGCGATTATTAGTAACAGGATTAGCAATGAGCATGTGTCTCAATCAGATGCCGCCAACAGTCTTAGTGAAAGCATCACAAAATACAAACAGCAATTCAAAATTTGAAGTAGAAGTAAAAAATTCAAAAGCTTCAAAATATGGATATATTAAACCTGCAGGACAATCTTATGCGACAAATCCTAAGTCAAAATTGAAGAAAGCAGCACAGTTGCCAGCACATTATGGATCAATGGAAAAAGACGTTCGTGATCAAAACCCATTTGGAACCTGTTGGGCATTTGCAGGGACAGGAAGCTTTGAATATGCAGTGGATAAAAAAACAGGGAGCAATACAGATTATTCAGAAGAACATATGATTCAGAGATTATCGAAAAATGGAGATACAGGATATCAGATCACAAGTAAAGATACTGGTGGAAATGAATATATGTATTCAGGATATTTTACATCTGGATACGGTCCAGTATCAGATAGCCTTTTCCCATATGATACAACAAAATCAACTCTGCAGATCATTCCATCTATTTTAAATGCAAAAGGAAATTATCGTGCAACAGATGTACAGTTTTTTAAAACAACAGATGATGCAAATGGCGCTTTAAACAGTGAAACCGTCAATACAGTAAAACAGGCAGTTTATAATAATGGAAGTGTTACCTGTGGAATCACATGGGACAGTAGTATGATCCAGAAAGACAAGGTGTCTTATTACAATAATGACGATAATGCACGAAATGATTCGAATCACGAAGTTCTGATCGTAGGATGGGATGATGATTACAGTGCGGATCATTTTGAAGGTGTGACGAAAAATGGAGCATGGTTGGTTCGAAATAGTTGGGGAAATAATATTGGAGATAACGGGTATTTCTGGGTATCTTATCAGGATAAATCCTTGATCCCTTCCTGTACGATCAGAAGCTATGAAGAAGTCAGTGATGATGATACAATCTACAACCTGGATGAAAGCGGAGCGCTTTATCCTCAGGTAACTTATGATAGAACTTCGCAAGTCGGATTTATCAACTCTTTTTCTTTGAAGAAACGAGAGAAATTAAAAGAAGTAACATTTTATGAAGCAGAAACAGGAGCACAATATCAGTTGTTTTATGTTCCGGTCAAAGATGATGGATCATTAGATATCGGGAACAAACAGGCGATCACAGAGAAAAAGACCTTAGATTTTCCGGGATATCATACAGAAAAGATCACGAAAGAAATCAATGTAAAAAAAACTGCGATCATGGTAATGATCGATAGTAATGAAGACAGTGCCGGCCTTGGAGCTGAGGGATCCATTTCTGATGGCAGAAAAAAACTTTATATCCCGACATTAGAAAAAGGACAAAGCTATATTTATGCCAATGGAGAATTAGGCGATCTCTATGACATGGGGACTAATTTTGGAAACTGGTCTATTAAGCTAGTGACCGAAAAGGCAGATTCTGCCTTTTATGCAAAAGATCACAAAAACAGTACAGATCTTGGAAGTTTTCGATGGACGGGTAGTTCTGTAAAGCCTTCCATTGGAGATATCGTTTCTGAAGATGACGGTAGTGTTTTAAAACAGGGAACAGATTATGAACTGGAATATGAAAATAACACGAATCCCGGAACTGCTACTGTAAAAATCACAGGACTTGGAAAATATGCAAAGTGTTCGCTTACTTTCACATATACCATCGAAAACAAAACGTTTCATATTGATGGAAAAAAAGACGGCGATTCGTTAGACGATAAAGACTGGACAGGAGAAGAAATAAACCCTAGTGTTGGAAATGTATTATCTGATTATGACAACCGAGTGCTGGAAGAAGGCACTGATTATAAACTTGTTTATTCTGATAATATCAATGTTGGAACAGCTACAGTAAAAGTGATCGGAATGGGAGATTATGAAGGATGTGATCTAACGTTCATTTATAAGATCGCAGAAAGCTGCGGTTATAATGGATTTTATGTAGAAAATGTTAACAATGGAAGTGATTTAAGTTCTGTAAGATGGACAGGCGATCCAATCAGAAAAAAACCTGGAATAATTCGTTGTTCGCATTGTAAAAAGGAATTAACTGAAGGAACAGATTATGAACTGGAATATAAGAATAATATAGATCCTGGAACAGCTACTGTTACAGTAAAAGGTATTGGAAAATACAAAGGATATGAGCAGAGTTTTACTTACACGATCGAACATCGAACATTTCATCTAAATCATCATCAAAACCATGATAATATTGGAACTGTGAAATGGACTGGAAAAGAAGTAAATTATCTTCCAGAAAATATTGTGTCCGATCATAATGAAACAGTTTTAGAAAAAGAAAAAGATTATAAGGTCGAATATACAGATAATATTGAACCAGGAACAGCATCCATAAAAATAATCGGAATCAATGATTACAAGGGATGCGAGCTGAATTTCACTTATACGATCGAACCAGACTGTGGATATGGCGGATTTTATGCAGAAATGCATCAAAATGGCACAGATTTAGGGAAATTTGATTGGACAGGATCTGATGTGCAGCCTTATCTTGGAAAAATCTTATGTAAACATTGCAATAAAGAATTAGAAATTGGTAATGATTATATCATTCAATACAGTAACAACATCGATCCTGGTAAAGCGACAATGAAAGTTACTGGAATTGGAAAATATAAGGGTTACGAACAGAGCTTCACTTATACGATTGGACATAAAACATTTACAGTAGAAAATCATAAAAATGGAGATTCTTTAGGAAAGGTCAAATGGACTGGAAAAGAATTAAAATATGATATTGGGACTGTTGTAGATGCATCTGGAAAACGTCTGGAAGAGAATAAAGACTATACAGTTGCTTACAGCAACAATGTAAAACCAGGTACTGCTACAGTAAAAGTTACAGGACTTGGAGAATACGAAGATAATTCTTATGAGTTTTCCTTTGAAATCGAAGAGGACTGTGGATATGGCGGATTTTATGATGAAAAGTTAGATGAAGAGGCTTCCCTTGGAACATTTAAATGGACAGGAGAAGAAATCCGAAAGCATCCAGAAAATCTAAAATGTAAACATTGCAATCGTGCATTAGTAGAAGGAACTGATTATATGATCAGATATTCTGATAATGTAGATCCTGGAACTGCAACAGTCAAAGTAATAGGAATGGGACAATTTGAAGGAACTGAAAAAATATATCATTATACGATCAAAAACAAAACATTCCATAGCGGTCGATATGAAAATGGGCAAAACTTAGGAACTTTAGAATGGACGGGGAAAGAAGTAAAATTTGATATTGGACAAGTTATATCTGATCATCAGGATGTTGTTTTAAAAGAAGATACTGATTATAAGATTACATATTCCAACAATATCAATCCAGGGACAGCAAAAGTTGAGATCACTGGATTAGGAGATTATAAAGGATGCAGCTTAAGTTATACTTACACGATCCATAAAACAGAAACTCCTGTAAAACCATCTGAAGATACGAACCCTTCTCATAATGATTCTACAACAGAAACTAAAAAGGAATCTCTTACGATCGCAACAGATCCAGAAAATGCGATTTATAATGGAAAGAATATCACTCGAAAAGTGATCGTAAGATCTGGTAATGAGGTTTTAACAGAAGGAAGAGACTACAAGATTACTTATAGTAATAATAAAAACTGTGGAATCGTCACAATGAAGATCATTGGAATCGGCAATCACCAGGGAACAATTACAAAAACATTTAAGATCGCTCCAAAGAAAGCTTCTTTAAAGAAGATAAAATCTGGTAAGAAAACAGCAACACTTTATATTAGAAAAAATGGTGGTGGCGTTACTGGATATCAGATTCGTTACTCTTATAAGAAAAACTTTAAATCTTCCAAATACAAGGTTTCCAAGAAAACAACGTATAAGATCAAAGGATTGAAACGTAAAAAACAAGTATATGTGAAGATCCGAGCTTACAAACAGGTTGGAAAGGCAAAGATCTATGGAAGTTGGAGCAATTCCAAAAAGGTAAAAATTAAATAATTTTTGGCCGACGAGGCTGCTCTTATATAAGAGTGGGGCATGATTTATGTCATGCCTCTTTTTTTTTGTGCAAATATCTCATATTTGAAATATAAGAATTTTTTTTTAAGCAAAAAGAAAGGAAGTAAAAAAAATGAAACATATCAAGAAAATTTTAATCCCTGCTGCCATTGTAGGAGGAATCACAATTGTGATTGCAAAATTATGTAAGAAAGATTCGGCTGATCATATTGATCTTACTTTGAATGATGATGACATTAATGAGATTGAAAAAGAAATGGTAAAAGAAATGGAGAAAGACATAGAAGTTATGCCTGAAATTTCTGAGGGGAATGAGACAGAAATTTGAGATTTCGGGGATTTAATATAATGTAAGAATGGCGGTCAAATGGCCGTCTTTTTTTTGCCTTTCAATCTTTCATATTTAATATGAAGTCTTTTTTTTGAAAGAAGAATCATTATGAAAAAATGGAAAAAATATTTGGTATTTGTTTTTATAATGTCGGTGATCCTGTTTGTGCCATCAAAGCAAAATGTAAGGGCCTATTAATTTAGGCTCTTTTTTTTATATGTGAAAAACTTTTTTTTCTAAATCTATCATATTTAAAGTAGAAC
>ERZ857785.2963-NODE-2963-length-13607-cov-8.209932_pt1 | contig 13607 bp, 9 predicted proteins | sample MGYA00519763_ERZ857785 | MGnify/ENA primary metagenome ERZ857785 (study PRJEB31778, sample SAMEA3449365) | human gut metagenome | biome: human gut; feature: human-associated habitat; material: faeces | place: United Kingdom | collected 2010/2012 ... | reverse complement strand
TCTCCAGTTCCTTCGACTTTCCAGCGGTAGCGATAATGAATGCACCTCCAAACAATAATCCATAGTGTTGCAATATTTGGCATAGAAAACGCGGCCGCCCATTTGCAGGACAGCCGCGCGAAATTTCACACAAAAGCGCAGTTCGTTCAAAGAATCGAACCGTGTTTGGGTATAGCCCGGGGATTCCGACCCCACAAGGCGAGCGCGGCACAGGCCGTAGCTGCTTTCTTTACCGGAACAGTTTACCACACCCACAAAGCCCTGTCAAGCACTTTTACGCGATTTCAGGGAAAAATATTACTTAACCTCGATCAGCTTCCCCAGCTCCAGCGAGTAGATGCCCTTATAGGTCACCGGTTTCGGGGCAAAGCGCTTGCTGATGGCAAGGGCATAGAGGTCAAGCTGGGCGCGATAGGCGGCAAGGAAGTCGTCCTCGGATTTTCGGCGGTCCGTCTTGTAATCCAGCAGCTCCAGGTGATCCGGGAACACCAGCACCAGGTCAGCGATGCCCTGCACCAGCACCTTTGCCTGTGCCACGGCAGCGCTGTCGGCGGGGGCAGTGCCCTGAGCGGCCAGCACCTCGGCGGCAGGCAGGGCCGTGATAAAGTCCAGCTCCCGCAGCACCTCATCTGCGGCACAGATGCGCGCAAAGGCTTCGCTCTCCACAAAGCGGCGGATGCGCCCTGCATCCAGCTTCTCCGCAATTTCGGACGCGGTGAGCTTTGCTTCCACCTGCCGGTCACGCTCGGCAGGGATCGCCGTTTCCAGCGTGCCCGCCTGCTTTGCCGCCGCAAGGGCCGCAAAATCGGCGTGCTCCAGGAAGGCGTGGAGGGCCGTACCCATCTCGGCAGCGGTCAGGCCGTCCTTTGCCAGAAAGCCCGGGCGCTCCAGCGTGGTCTGCTCTGCCTTGTGGACGATGCCGGTCACGCTGACCTTGGCGGGCACTCTGGCCAGCTTCGCCGCAGGGTACTGCCAGGCAAAGCCCTGCCGCAGTGCCTCGGTCAGAGCCGGGTCAGCCTGTGCCAGCGGCCTTTCCTCCAGTTCCGGATCGGTCGGCTCCACGCCCTCGGGCAGTGCCTGCTGCACCGTCAGGGTGATGGTGCTCCCGGTATCCGCAAAGGGCAGTTCCAGATCCTCGGCCAGTCGGCGCAGAGGGCCGCCGTTGGGGTGAACGAGCAGGGCCGCGCGGAGCCAGTCGGCAAAGCTGTTCGCCTGTCGGCAGAGCGTCTGACCCGCCCCGGCTTCAAGGAAGGCCGCCGCTCTGGTAAAGGGGTTGGAGGTCTTCCCGATGCCCAGCGGTACGGTCAGGATGAGCTTATCCTGCGCGCGGGTCAGCGCCACATAGAGCAGGCGCATCTGCTCACTGCGCATCTCGGCGGCGTGGACATTGGAGAGCGCCGTGTAAGCCGCCGTCTTGTACGCGCCCTCGCCCTCCTCGGGGCGCAGGCGCAGGCCCGCCCCATACATCCGATGCAGGAGCACCGGCTGGCGGGTATCGGCGGCATTGAAGCGACGGGCCGTGTCGGCCACGAACACCACCGGGAACTGCAGCCCCTTGGAGCGGTGGATGGTCATCACGGTCACACAGCCGGGGCGGGAGCCGCCGGGCACGGTATCCTGCCCCGTGGAGCCTGCCAGCGCCGCAGCGTCAATGGCCCGCACCAGCGCCGAGATGCCGCCGGAGCCAGCCCCGGCACAGAAGGAAGCAAACCGTCGGGCATCCTCCCGGCGGCGGGCACCGTTTTCCATCACGCCCAGTGCGGCAAGGTAGCCGGTGGAAGCAAAGATCTCCTCCAGCAGCTGTTCTGCCGGGGCACTGCGGGCCATCCGGCGCAGCTCGGTCAGCCGGGCATAGAACGCCCGGACTTTTCCGGTAAAAGGGGTGTCCTCCCTGCTGTTCACGGTGAGCAGCAGCGCGCCGTAGAGGCTGATGCGCTGGGGGGCGTTTTCCCCCTGCTGCTTCTGGATTTCTTCGGCTCTGGCCCGCAGGCGGACAAGGTCGTCATCGGTGAAACCGAACAGCGGGCCCAGCATGGCAGCGGCAAGATAGATATCCTGCGCCGGGTTGTCAATGACCTTCAGCAGGGCGATGAGGGGCCGGATGTGGGGGGCATCCAGCAGGTTTTCGCGGGCATCTGCATACACCGGGATGCCCCGGGCGGTCAACGCTTCCACATAGGCCGGAAAATCATTGCGCGCCGCCAGCAGGATGCAGCAGTCCTCGTACTGCACCGGGCGGGTGGCACTGCCGTCCCGCACCGGCTCGCCGCTCTGCACCAGTTCCTCGATGCGCCGGGCGATCCAGCCCGCGTCCGTTTCGGCGGTGTCATCGGGCAGGAAATGCGCCTCCACGCTGCCCGTGTATTCCCCGGGTGCCCCGCAGACCAGCCGCTGGCCGTCGCCGTAGGCCGTGTCACCGAGTTCTGGGGACATGAGCCGCTCAAACAGGAAGTTGATCCCTTCCACCACCTGCGGAGCCGAGCGGAAGTTGGCATCCAGCGCCAGCATGGCATCGGTGCCGGGGGTACCTTCTGCCGGGCGGGGCCGCGCTGCGCCGCCGGGCAGGGCGGGCCAGCTGTCCAGCTTTTCCCGGAAGATGCTGGGGTCTGCCTGCCGGAAGCGGTAGATGCTCTGCTTCAGATCTCCCACCAGGAAGAGGTCGTCCCCCGCCGGGGATGCAAGGCACCGGTACAAGGCATCCTGCAGGGCGTTGGTGTCCTGATATTCATCCACCATCACGGCGGCGTAGTTCTGCCGGATGACCCCGCACAGCGCAGTGGGGGTGCCGTCCGGGTCACGGAGCAGGCGGAGGGCCTGATGCTCAAAGTCGCTGAACTCCAGCAGCTTCCGGTCCCGCTTTTTGGCCGAGAACCGGGCATCGAAATCCCGCACCGCCGCAAACAGGGCCCGCAGGCGGGGCTCTGCGGCCCTGCGGTCTGCCTCAGCTTCCTCCTCACTGCAGGGGATCAGCTCAAGGATCTGCGCAAACAGGGCCGCGCCCTCATCGGCGCGTGTGCGGATGACTTTTTTGTGTTCGCCGTTCAGCCGCTTTTTCATTCCTTTCAGGCCGGGCAGCTCCTCCATGCCCAGCACATAGGGGGTCAGCAGATCGTAAAGCGGGGTCCATTCCCCCGCCACGGCCAGCTGTTCCACCCTGCCCAGCAGGGCGGCAGCCTTGTCCAGCCGTTCCTGTGCATCGGTATATTTTTCCAGCACGGCATTCTTTGCCTTTTCCCGGGCAGATGGCGTTTTCTTTTCCTCGGCATCGGCCAGCTCCTGCTCCCGGTCGCCCGGACAATCAGCCAGCGCGGCGCGGAACAGTTCCCCTGCTGCCCTGGCACTGCGGGCAGCTTCGGCCAGCAGCAGATCATGCCAACAGGTGGCAGCAAAGCCATTTTCCTCCTGCCACGGAGCCAGAAATTCGTCCAGCTTTTTGTCGTAATCGGGCAGGGCGCGCAGGAAATCGTAGACATGCAGGATCGTCTCGCCCGCCGCGCGGTCGGTGCGGCCCTTGCCGTAGAGGTCGGCAAAGGCACAGAAATCCGGGTCTCGGTAGGCATTTTCCAGCGTCTCGCTCAGGGCAGAGGCCCGCAGGAGCTCCACACTGCCGGGGTCTGCGGGGGAAAAGTCCGGCGGGATATCCAGCGCCTGAAAGTGCTTGCGCAGCAGGTCCAGACAGAAGGCATCGATGGTGCAGATGGGTGCGCGCTGCAGCAGCATCCGCTGGCGGCGCAGCGCGCCATTGCCGGGTTCCGCCTGGCTGCGCTTCAGAAGCGCCTGCCCGATGCGGGCCCGCAGCTCTGCCGCCGCCGCATTGGTAAAGGTGACGATGAGCAGACGGTCCGCATCCACGGGATGCTCCGGGTCGGTGATGAGCCGGACAGCCCGCTCGGTCAGAACAGCCGTCTTGCCGCTGCCCGCCGCCGCGCTCACCAGCAGCGCGCCGCCCCGGTCCTCGATGGCGGCCCGCTGGGCGGGGGTCCACTTGGGTTCACTCATGCCTGTTCCTCCTCTCCCTCTTCGGGCTGCCCGGGAGCCTCAAAGGGCTTTGCGGGGGCCTCCAGCGCCCGCTCCCCGATGCCGGTCTCGTGGCAGCAGACAAATCCGTAATCACACCACTGGCAGGGACTCCGGCCCGTGACCAGCGGCTCGGCGGCGATCTGACCCTCATAGAGCTGCTGGCCCATCCGGGTCACAAGATCATCCAGATGCAGCTGGATGCGGTTCAGCTTGGCGATGTCTGCCCGCTTGTCCTTCTGGTAGGGGCTGGGCGCGCCTTTGTAATAGGAGAAGGGCAGGTATCTGCCGGTCTCGTCGGCATCCATGGCATCGAACAGCTTCTGCTCGTCCCGCACCAGACCGTCCAGCTTGTATTCCACACTGTGGGCCGCCTTTTCGCGGGTGGTGGTCTCAGGGGCCGGGTCGGCCAGCAGGTAGAGCACGCCAGCCGGTTCCGCCCCCGTAAAGCGGCCGCTTTTATCCCGGGTCAGGCTGAACAGGTAGAGCAGCATCTGGCAGTCCAGACCGCAGTAGACCTCCTTCAGGTCCAGCTTTTTGGTGCCGGTCTTGTAGTCCACCACCCGCACCCAGCGGGTGCCGTCCTCCTCCACCCACTCGTCGGCACGGTCCACGGTGCCCACCAGCTGGACGGTACGCCCGTCCGACAGGTGATATACCTGGGCAGGCACGGCATCCTCGCCCCGGCCGATCTTCAGCTCACAGGCCACGGGCTTGAAGCTGGACTGCCGCTGCTCATCCCGCAGGTAGAGCAGCAGGCTTGTCATGCTCTTTTTCAGGCGGGAGAGCAGATAGGCAAAGCGGGCAGTATCCTCGGGCAGATAGCGTTTGGCGTACTCGTCCACCAGCAGCGCGGCAAGGCTTGCCATGGCCTCATCGTCCAGCTCCATAAATGGCTCCAGCGCCGCCATGGGGTTGTCCGGTCCGGGGTGAGGGTCCAGCGCCATCTGCAGCACCCAGTGCATCAGGGTGCCGCTCTGGTCGGCGGAAAGCTCGGCCCGGCGGCGGGGCCTGAGCCCCAGCACATACTGCAAAAAGTAGCCGTAGCGGCAGGTATAATATTTTTCCAGCTGACTGGGCGAAATGCGCAGCTTCCGCCCCAGCAGCGCTTCCAGCGCAGGCAGGTCATGCACCTGCCTGGGGGCTGTGTCGGCCATCCGGCGCAGCAGGGCAAGGCCCTGCGGCTCGGTCTCGCCGGGGGTGTGCAGGGCCTCTGTCAGGCTGGCACGCTCGGTCTCCGTCAGGGGCCAGCCGCCGCCCAGACAGTCCAGTCCATCTGCAGGAGTGGCCGCAAGGTCCGTCAGTTCCAGCTCCGGGGCAGCGGGGGCCAGCGCTTCCACGAGGGGTTCCAGCGCAGCGCAGAGGGTCTGCCCCTGCCCCTTGGGCCAGCTGAGCCACAGCCCCTTTGCAGGAGCGGTCAGGGCCTTGTAGAAGCAGACCTGCTCACGCACCACACGGTTCTCAAAGCAGTCGGGCAGGTCGATCTCCTGCGCCATCAGGGCATCGCGATCGGCGTGGGTCAACAGACCCACCTCGCCGGGCGCGGCCGGGAATTCCCCCTCGGCCAGCCCCAGCACGAACACATAGTCCGGCGCGTCCAGACGCATCTTGCCTGCGCTGGCCAGCACCACCGCATCCAGGGTCTGGGGAATGTGCCCCAGGTCGGACGAGCGGAGCAGCAGCCCGAACAGATCCTCGTATTCGGCCACGGTCACGGTCTGCTCCCCCAGCAGATGGGCCATCTCGTTCAGCAGCCCCATGACCACGTTCCACTCCCGGGCGGCTTCCTCCGCCGCCGGGATACCCCGGCCCGCGCGGATGGCCTTTACCTGAGCGGCCTGCTGTTCCTCAGCTCCCAGCGTTTTCAGGCAGAAATACACCGCCCGGCTGATGGCCTCGGCATTGACCCCGCGCACCTTGGCCCGGAATGCATCCACCGCCCCCACGAGCAGGGCACGGGCATGTTCTGCCCGCTCCCGGTTGCGGAGGTCCTCTTCGGTCAGCTCCTGTTCTCCAAAGCCCTTGGGGCTGCGCTCGAACTTCTCCCGCCAGGCCGCCGCCGTGGGGGCCCAGGTGTAGGCATAGTTTTCCAGCGCACAGACCTGCTCCTCGCTCAGGGCACACAGGCCGGTCTTGGCAAGGGTGGTCAGGTTCTCGGTCAGGTCGGCTCCCCGGGCGATCTCCAGCAGGGCCCGCACCGCCGTGGCCGGGGCGCTGAATTCCGGGGTGGTGGGTTCATCGCAGTACAGGGGGATCTCTGCCATCCGGAATTCATACCGGACTGCGGCACGATACTTGGCGATATCGCGGCAGACCACAGCGATCTTTCCGCACCGCACACCCTGCCGCATCAGCCGCCGGATGGCACCGGCAGCGGCACGGGCCTCCTCCTCCCGGCTGGGTGCGGCAAAGAGCCGCACCTCGCCCGCCGGGGCATCCGCGGTGCAGCTGCCGGTCTCCAGCAGCTCTGCCACTGCGGCAAGGCCCGGGGCGTTCCGGTGGCGCAGATCCTTGCGCAACAGCTGCGGAACGGCCACCTCCGCCCCATTTTTCCGGGCCAGCTGGCGCAGCTGCGCCGCCACCTGCTTGGCCCCGGAGAACAGGCTCAGGTCACCGGGCAGCAAGGGGGTACCGTCATCGCAGAGGGCCACCGTTACGCTGGGCAGCGCCGCCAGCAGGGCCCCCAGCAGCCGCTTTTTGGGGGCGTTGAAGGTATCGAACTCATCAATGAACACCGCCCGGTCCCGCAGAAACTCCGGCAGGCTGTGCCGGGCCAGTGCTTCCTCCAGCCGGGCTCCGGCCAGCTCCAGCCGGTCAGAGGGGTCCATGCCGCTGCGGGCCAGCAGGGTCTCGTAGCCCTGAAAAATGAGGGCCAGCTCACTGAGCTTACCGCTCTCGGCTCCGCAGGCACCGGCCAGCTGTGCCAGCTGCTGGCCGGAAAGGCCCGCGCTCTTCAGCTCATCGATGGTCTGAGCCGCCATCTGGCAAAAGGCCGCACTGCGCCGGTGGCGGTGATAATAGTGGACATTGTCCTGCAGCTCCTCCAGCGCCCGGCGCACCAACACGGCACGGCCTGCGTCAGAGAGGGTCTGCACCGCCGCGCCGCCCTCGGTGGAAAGGATCTTTTCTGCCAGACTGGTAAAAGAAAAACTCTCCACCATGCCGGACAGGGCATCCCCCAGCTCACGGTAGATGCGGCCCTCGGTGCTGGAAGTGAATTGTTCCGGCACCAACAGGATGCTTTTTTCCCCTTTTTCGGCCCGGGCGCGGATGCGCTGGTACAGCAGCGTTGTTTTTCCGCTGCCGGAACCGCCCAGAAGTAGCTGTAACATTGTTTTCTCACTTTCTATAACGAGCTCACCCTCTCAGTCAAAGCCTGCGGCTTTGCCAGCTCTCCCGAAGGGAGAGCCTTTGGCATATCGGGTCAGCCCTGCACAATGGATAATAATTGAGTTTATTGTACCGCAAAATTGAAGAAAAATCTATTCTGTGGTAAACTGAGGAAAAACAGCAAAACAGGAGGGGCACTTCCCCATGAAGATTCTAGCAGTTGATTACGGTGCCAGCCGCACGGGGCTTGCGGTCTGCGACCCCACCGAGTTCCTGACCACGCCCATCACCCCCCAGATCACCCTGAAGGCCCGGCCCAAGGTGGCTGCCGAGGTCTGCCGCATTGCCCAGGAACAGAAGGCAGAGCTCATTGTGGTGGGCCTGCCGCTCAACATGGACGGCACCGAGGGCGAGCGCGCCGAGAAGAGCCGCAAGCTGGGTAAGACCCTGCAGATCTGGAGCGGCCTGCCCGTGCGGATGTGGGACGAGCGGCAGTCCACCTGTGAAGCCGCCGATATCCTGGACGAGGTGGGGACTTTTGGTGCTCACCGCAAGGCCATTCTGGATTCCGTCAGCGCCACGGTCATTCTGGAAGATTACCTCGCCTGGCGCAAGGAGCACCCCGGCGAAATTTGAACCGGAAGCAAAAAGAGACGCTTTTCAGCGTCTCTTTTTCGTTTATATGGGTAATGTCACGGTAAAGCAGCTGCCCTGCCCGGGGGCACTGTTCACCTGGATACTGCCGCCGTGGAGCTCCAGCACCTTTTTCACCATGGCAAGGCCCAAACCGTTGCCCTGAGTGGTGTGGCTGGTGTCGCCCTGATAGAATTGTTCAAAGATGTGCGCCTGCGTGTCGGCGCTCATCCCCTCGCCCTGATCGGTCACCGAGACCATCAGGGCGTTTTTTGCTTTGCGCAGGTTCACGGCCACGGTGCCGCCCTCAGGGCTGAACTTGGCGGCGTTGTCCAGCAGGTTGAGCCAGACTTCTTTCAGCAGCCCCTCGCTGCCGGTGTACTCTGCCGGGGCAAGATCGGCATCAAAATCCAGCTCCTTCTGCCGCCACTTCTGCTGGGTCACCAGCACGCTCTGGCGCAGCTGTTCATCCAGCGGGAAGGCTGCTTTGTCGGTCAGGATCGTCTGGCTCTCCACCCGGTTCAGGGTCAGGATATTCGTTGCCAGGTCGGCCAGCCGCCTGCTCTCGTCCCGGATGATGGTCAGGTATTCCTTCTGATCCTCGGGCGGCAGCTGCTCTTCCAGCAGCAGGTCGGCAAAACCGCTGATGCTGACGATGGGCGTTTTGAACTCGTGGGAGAAGTTGTTGATAAAATCCTTCCGCAGAATTTCAGTGCCGCCCAGCTCCTCGGCGGCCTTGTTGAAGCTCTGCTCAAACTCGACCATCTCCCGGGGCACGTAGCCGTGTTCCGCGTGATTTACACGCACGGTAAAGTCCCCATTTGCCAATTTTTTCATAGCCTCAATGTTCTGCTGCAATGGGTGGATAAAGACCATCCGTATCATCACCACCATGCTCACAGCGATCAGGATGCAGACGGTATAGACAAAGGCCAGTGCACCACCGAGCTCGACCTGTCCATCGTGATAGAGAAATCCCTCGTCCACACCGGCTAGGACCAGCACGGTGCAGACGGCCAGCAGCAGAAAGACCATGAAAAAGAGGTTCAGGATCAGAAGCATGGTCAGGTTCAGGGTCTCCATGCCGCTGCGCAGCCGGTTGAATGCGTTTTTCATTGGGTCACACTTTCTTCACGGCCCGGTAGCCAAGGCCACGGACGGTCTGGATCTCAAACTCCGGCCAATCATAAAAACGGTTGCGCAGACGGTTGATGTGGACATTCACGGTCTTGTCATCGCTCTCGCTGTCGATGCCCCAGATCTCGTCCAGCAATTCCATCCGGGTAAAGGTCCGCTCCGGGTAGGCCAGCAGTTTGTACAGCAGTTCAAACTCCTTGGGCGGCAGGGTCTGCACCTCCATCCCCCGACGGACCGTGCGGCTGTCCATATCCACCACCACATCCCCCACCGTGATCTTATGCTCATCCACGATGCGGGCCCGGCGGAGCAGAGCCTTGATGCGGAGCAGCAGCTCGGTCTTATCCGGCGGCTTAGTCATGTAGTCATCCGTGCCCACCAGAAAACCGGTGTGCTTGTCCTCAGGCAGGGCCTTGGCCGTCAGCATCAGGATGGGCATCATGCTGCCGCCATCCCGGATGGCCTGGGTCAGGGCAAAGCCATCCATTTTAGGCATCATCACATCGCACAGCAGCAAGTCAATGTGCTGGTGGTCGATGATGTCCAGCGCCGCTTCGCCGTTGAAGGCCGGGATTGCTTCATAGCCGCTGATCTTTAAAATGGCGCAGAGCAGCTTGTTGGTGCTCACGTCATCTTCCGCAACCAGAATTTTCAGCATGGCGTTCTCCTCACTTTCTATGGTATGGCTCTATTATACACCCAAAGATAAACAAAAGATAAACAGAAATATTCACCTTGCGTTTACCTTGGTCGGGTATCCTTTAGCCATCGCAAGGGAGCACGGAGCTCCACAACAGAACAAACAACAAACATTCAAACATAAAACGGAGGACACTTACCATGATGAACCGCAAGAACATGACCGCTTCCACCTTGGACGAGACCGCACTGGACGCTTACTACACCCTGACTGAGGGCGGTGTAAACTACGGCATCGGTCTGGCACTCGCTGCCACTCTGAACAGCCTCAAAAACCGGAACACCTCTTCTCCCGTCCGCATCGACGAGGACACGATGGATGCCTATCTGGCTGTCTCTGAGGGGTTCGACAGCATGGGTCTGGGTCTGGCCGCAATGCTGTAAACTGTATCGTACACTTTGAGAGAAAAGCGGGAGGAAATGAATATGAACATCAACACCACTTATCTGCTGACCGGCGCGGCCGGTTTCCTGGGCATCAACATCTGCACGCAGCTGATCGAACGGGGCGAGCACATCCGGGCCTTCGTCCTCAAGGGGGATCCTGCCCGCAAGTATCTGCCCGCTGAGGTCGAGGTTTTTGAGGGCGATCTGTGCAGCGCAGAGGACTGTGAAGCTTTCTTCAACATCCCCGAGGGCAGCCAGAGCGTCTGCATCCACTGTGCCAGCATGGTCACCATCGACCCGGGTTACAGCGAGAAGCTAATTGCCGTCAATGTGGGCGGCACCGAGAATATGCTTGCCGCCGCCAAGCACCACCCGGAATGCAGGAAGTTCGTGTACGTTTCCTCCACCGGTGCTATTCCTGAGCTGCCCGCCGGGCAGCCCATCCGGGAAGTGAATCAGTTCGTCCCCTATGAAGAGGAAAAGGTGGTAGGCTGGTACAGCCGCAGCAAGGCCATGGCCACCCAGAAGGTACTGGATGCCGCCCACGCTGGCCTGAACGTCTGCGTTGTCCACCCCAGCGGCATCATCGGCCCCAACGACCCGGCCATCGGCCAGACCACCCGCACCCTGACCCAGATCCTGAACGGTGAAATGCCCATCGGCATGGCGGGCAGCTTCAACATGGTGGATGTCCGGGATCTGGCCGCAGGCACCATTGCCGCCGCCGACAAGGGCCGCAAAGGTGAATGCTACATCCTGAGCAATGATGAAGTCACCCTGAAGGAAATGTGCCGGATGCTTAAAGAGGATACCGGCTGCAAGGGCTGCAAGTTCTACCTTCCCCTTTCCTTCGCCCACCTTGCCGCAAAGCAGATGGAAAAATCGGCCGCAAAAAAGGGCACAAAGCCGGTTCTGACGGAGTTCGCCGTCTACAATCTGGAACGGAACAACTGCTTTGACTGCTCCAAAGCACGGAACGAGCTGGGCTTTGCACCCCGTCCCTACGCCGAAACACTCCACGACACCGCTGCCTGGCTCAAAGCCACCGGCAAGATCCACTGAGGAGGTACACCATGAAACCTGTCTGTGTGATTACCGGCGGCGGCAGCGGCATGGGCCGCGCCACGGCCAAGCTGGTCTGTGAAGCCGGATATCATGTGATTTTGGTAGGCCGCACTGCCGCAAAACTGGAAAGCGCCGTGGCCGAGCTGACCGAAGCCGGACACGAAGCCGAAGCCTTTGCCTGCGACCTCTCTGACCGTTCCAGCTGCGAAAAGCTGGCACGGCACGCCGTGGAACGTGGGCAGGTGAAAGCTCTGCTCCACATTGCTGGCATGAGCCCCCACATGGGCAGCCCGGAAGCCATCCTGCGCGCCAACGCGCTGGGCACAGTCAACATCAATGATGCCTTTTACCCGGTCATGGCCCCGGGCGGCTGTGTCATCGATACTTCCAGCATGAGTGCTTATCTCTCGCCTTCCTTCATCATGCCAAAGCGGGTCTATCCCCTCGCCCGTACCGACCGGGAAAAATTTTTGAAAAAGATGATGGCTCGCATCAACCTGATGCCCAAAAACGCCCGCACCGGTGTGGCCTATTCCATCAGCAAGCATTTCGTCATCTGGTTTGCCAAAACCGATGCCGCCCGCTTTGGTGCCAAAGGGGTGCGCTGCCTCAGTGTGACCCCCGGCAACTTTGATACCCCCATGGGCCAACTGGAAAGCGCCGAAGCCCAGACCTTTACCGCCCATTCCGCTCTCAAGCGGAACGGCAAACCAGAAGAGATTGCCGCGCTGTATGCCCTGTTGCTGGACGAACGGCTCGGTTATCTCACCGGCACGGACATCGTCATGGACGGCGGTGTCATTGCCAGTGGGGTCAGCGGCCTTTCCCGCTGACCGATATATCCCCCATTCTCTCCATTCAGCACAAAACCGGCTTTCCTACTGCCACAGGAAAGCCGGTTTTGTCATTTTCAGTTGTTACTGCGCCTGATATGTCTCAATGCTGACGCTGTTGATGGTGATCGTTTCCGTGGGCTTCTGGTTCTCATCCACGGCGGCCTGAGCGATGGTGTCCACCACGTCCATCCCCTCGTACACCTGGCCCAGCACGGTATCGGTGTAGTCGAGGTAAGGCGCGCCGCCGGCGGTCTGGTAGGCCGAGACGACCTCAGCGCGATAGCCTGCACTGTTCATCTGGTCGGTGAGTTCCTGGGTGACGGAATCCCCGCCGGGCAGAGTGGACATGATATAAAAGACGCTGGCGCACTTGCCGGAGGAGTCCGCCGCCATGCAGAGGGCACCGGAATAATGGTGGAGCTTGTCGGTGGCCTCAGCCGGGTAGCGGCTGCCGTTCCAGATGGTGGTGCCCTTGCCGTCAGCACCCTGACCGGCCTCCATCACAAAGTCCTGCTCCACACGGGTCACGGTCAGGCCGTTATAGTAGCCCGCCTGCACCAGACCCACAAAGTTATCGTAGGCCTGCGGGGCCTGCTCCGGGAAGAGCACCGCCCGGAACACACCCGCCGTGGTATCGAACACCGCCACGGGTTCCCCCGCCGCCGGGTGGGTGAACTGCAGCTCGGCCGATTCCACCGCCGGGCGGGTGATGGTCTTTGTTCCGGCGGCGCTGCTGCCGCCGATGTTTTTCACAAGGCTGCAGCCGGACAGTGCAAAACTCACGGCCAGCAGCAGCGCCGCCAGCCGGACACGGGTCTTATTCATAAACAGATCCCTCCGTTCATATTCTGATAGCAGTTCCCCCGCACGCGGGAGATACGCAGAATTCAGTATAGCATATTTCTGCCCGGGAAGCGAGAGGGAAATGCGTGAAAATTTGTCGTGCATTTTCTGTGCGAAAAACATCTTGACGAGCAGGCAAAAAAACGCTACACTATAAGCACAGCAAGGGACGGCGGGAACGCAGCAGATCCCGGGCTGTGTGCGTAATTTTATTTGAGTACCATCCCTTTGATTGGGTTTGGATAGACAGGAGAACGTATCTTATGGCAGAAGAGATCAAGAACCCGAACACCGAAGAGGAATATCAGCCCGATCTGATGACTCTTGAGGATGAGGACGGCAATGAGGTCACGTTTGAAGTGATCGATGCACTGGACCATAAGGGCGTGCATTACCTTGCAGTTGTCGAATACGCAGAGGATGAAGAGGATGTCAACGAGGACGCACAGCTGGTCATCCTGAGCGTGGGCGAGGACAGCGAGGGTGAATATCTGGACGTTGTGGAGGATGACGAGACTCTGATGGAAGTCAGCAAGCTGTTTGAGCAGCGCCTGAGCGACCAGTTCGAGATCGAGTAATTCCCCTGCACAGACAGATTCCCAGGCAAGACTTCCTGCCCGGCGCGATTTGTTGCGGTTTATATGATCCTACTAATCATTC
>ERZ857785.2960-NODE-2960-length-13617-cov-2.678956_pt1 | contig 13617 bp, 10 predicted proteins | sample MGYA00519763_ERZ857785 | MGnify/ENA primary metagenome ERZ857785 (study PRJEB31778, sample SAMEA3449365) | human gut metagenome | biome: human gut; feature: human-associated habitat; material: faeces | place: United Kingdom | collected 2010/2012 ... | reverse complement strand
CACGCACGTGCGCACCGTCGACGGCCAGCTGACCATGAACGGCGAGAAGCTGTTCGTGAACAACGGCGAATACGCACCCGCGTTGCTCGTTGCCGCCATCGATGAAGATGCGCCGAAATCAGGTGGGCATGCGGCGCTGTCCATGTGGATGATCCCTTGCTCCACTCCCGGCATCACGGCAGTGCCGGAAGATAAGATCGGTCAGGAGATGCTTCCGTTTGCGCACATTCAATTCCATAACGTGCGGCTGGATGAAAGCTGGCGGCTGTCCGGCCCTGCCCGGGGTTTCTCTCAGTTGCTCGCCTTTTTCGAATATGGCCGCGTTTTCGCTTGTGCGACGGCGTTGGGTTTGGCCCAAGCTGCTATGGATGATGCGGTCAAGTGGGCAGGGGAGCGCAAGGCCTTCGGGAAGAGCGTGTCCGAGTTCCAGCAGGTGCAGGAGATGCTCACTGATATGGAGGTGAAACTCGCCAACATGCGTCATATGGTATATAAGGCTGCATGGGAATTCGATCACGGGTGCCACGAGCGCCTGACCGTTGCCCTTATGAAGCGCTATGTTCCTCGCGCCGCCACCGAGGTTGCCAGCGATGCGATGCAGATCCTCGGTGGGCGAGGGTACACCACCCATGAGCGTATCAGCTCGATTTGGCAGGATTGCCGAGGGTTTCAGATCGCCGAGGGAACCGATCAGATCATGGTATACATCGCCGCTCCGCTGATTATGGCGAAATATGCTTCAGCTATCGACGATTAGCGGTTTGCGGCATACGGTGGTTTGTAACGGGGAGCGGGCTTTTTGCCCGTTCCCCGTTTGTTTCGGTGCATTACCGCTCACCGGCTGAATAGGGCCGATAGCGGTTCTTTGGAGACGCTTCATCGTTTCGCAGACCGATAGATTGCCATTTCTATAGATTGCAACCCGTAATCTATAGAAATGGGCGAAAAACCTATGCAAGTTTCCCGCATCAAGCAGCAACCAATAGTCAGTATCTATAGGTAGATGGACAAATCAGAAATACTGACCGTAACCTTATGTGCAGATTCGGCGGATTATACTTAGCGAATTTGTTCTTGGATCGGCAACGTTTTGTGGAGTTAATCCAAGACGCTTACCGCTTTGAGGGAATTCTGGCCCCCTCGAAGCGGAGGCGATCGTCTTGCTTTTCAACTAAGGAGGAAGAAAGTGGGCGAAACCGCTAAGTACACGGATAAGATGAGCGTGCGTCACATTCTCATCGTTATCTCGGGCATCATGATCACGTTCGGATGCTCGGCTCTGGTCTTCTCGACTTGGAGCGCATTCCAGGCAGTCGTGCCTGAGCAGTTGGGCGTCGACACGGCTACGTGGGCGCTCTACATCACCGTTCTGTATCTTGCCGAGGCTTTCTCGGCGCCGTTCATCGGCAAGCTGCTTGCTAAGACCGACATCCGCATCGTGCTGTCCGTCTCCGCACTGCTCGTCGGCCTCGGCTTCATCCTGATTTCCATCGTGAAGACCCTTTGGATCTTCTACGTGGCCGGCCTTATGATGGGCCTTGGCGAAGTCGGTCTGCTGTGGCTGGCCGTCCCGACGCTGTGCAACAAGTGGTTCAACAAGAACTCCGGCACCATCATCGGCGCCTGCATGGCCTTCACCGGCATCGGCGGCGCGATCTGGCTGCAGGTGTTCAATGCCCTGAACGCTTCCGGCATGGACATCTGGACCATTTACATGATCTGGGGTATCGCTGCTCTCGTCACCTCTCTTCCGTTCACCCTGCTGTGCATCCGCTCCACTCCCGAGGAGTGCGGCTGCCTGCCCTACGGCGCTCCGCAGACCGCTTCCGGCAAGCCTGCCGGCCTGGATGCCGGTAAGGCCATGAAGTCCGTCGCCTTCTACGCCGTGTTTCTGCTGGCCGGCATCATCAACCTGCTGACCATCGTCGCTCAGCAGTTCCCGAAGTACACTAAGTCCCTCGATGACGGCACCGGCACCATGCTGGCCGTGGGCGTCACCATGGCAACCGTCATGATGGCTTCCCAGGCTATCTGCAAGCTTGCCCTGGGCGTGTGCGCTGACAAGAACTCCAAGGTCAGCTTCCTGGCCGCTTGCGCTACCGGCATCATCGGCGTTCTGCTGGTGTGGTTCGGCACCGGTTCCACCATGGTCCTGTACGCCGGCGCTGCCGTCTACGGCTTCTTCTTCGCCAGCTGCGTCGTGCTCGTTCCCATCCTGGTCCGTCAGCTGTTCGGCCAGCGCGAGTACCCCGAGATCTACTCCCGCGTGTCCATGTTCGTCAACATCGTCGGCGCTATCGGTGCTCCGTTCTGGGCCCTGTTCGGCAAGAACTACCCGATGTTGTTCACCGTCGCCATCGTTCTGCTCGTCGTCGTCCTGCTGCTCGGCATCTTCTGCTTCGGCAAGATGAAGGGCCTGCAGGAGCAGTGGACCGAGTAATCGGCGTTCGCTCAAATCGACACAGGCTTCGGCAAAGCCCGTTGCCTACGGAAAAGCCGCCCCGTGGGGGGCGGCTTTTTCAGCGTTTGGAGTCCCATTCGAAGCTTCGGGTGAACTCGATGAAGTTCTCGACCGCCCGGGTTTTGTAGGATGCCGTCTTAAACGTCAGGCACACCGTGTGGAAGTCGTCGTCGATTTGGATGAGCTTCTTGGTGATAAGCTCGCGAAAAGGGGAGAGCCCGATCGTGTTGAGAGCCAATCCCACGGTTCCGGCGGTGCTATCCACCATCGAGCCCAGGGTGATCTCGTCGTTGGCGCTAGTGTGATAGGGCGTGATGCCGTGGGTTTTCATGAGTTGGGCCACCTCGGCGCCGATTGGCGTGTTGGGCGGGTAGGTGATAACCTCGCGCCCGCGCAGGTCCTCAAGCTTGAGGTTCTTGCTCCATGCGAGCTTATCGCTTCGATGCACCACGGCTACGAGCTGCTGTGTGAGCACGGGGATGAAGGTGAGGTTTGCCTTATCGGGCACATAGGCGGTGAACGCAAGCTCGTATCGATCGTTCTCCAGGTCTTCGATCAAGGGAAGCGTCAAGCCTTGGAAGACGTTGACTTGAGCGCTTCTGCCATATGTCTCGCGATAACCCTTGATAAGCGCAGGGAGATAGTCGCTCTGGATGGTGTAGATGGCCCCGATATCGATGCTTCCCGTCGGCGAGCCCGCATGTTCCTTTGCCAGGGCGATGCCCTTCTCAAGGGCGTTGAGCGCCTCTGTCGCGTATTCGTAGAATTCGGCTCCGTAGCGCGTCAGCTTGATGGTTCGGCCCTCGCGTTTGAACAGGGGGATGCCAAGCTCTTTTTCCAGTTGCGAGATCGAATTCGATAGCGTAGGCTGCGAGATGAACAGCTCTTCGGCCGCATGCGTATAGTGCTTAACCTCGGCTAGCTTGCGAAAATAGTACAGCTGTGACAGGTTCATAGGCGCCTCCGGCTTGTAACGCTCGCGTGTGAGCTTATAAAGCAACTGTAATGCATTGCGGGCGTTCGGGTGCCGCAAATCTCGGCGAGGTTCAGGATTGCTTTACGTGTCAACGCGAGAAGCCGCCCCGAAGGACGGCTTCTCGCACAAGCTGAAGGCAAGCGCTTAGGCTTGGAACCCGGAACCGGCCCAAAGGAGCTTCCGGTTCCAGGAGGGTATGGCTTAGTCGAAAGTGTATTCGATCTTGCCGCCGTGGTTCTGGCACTCGCGGGCGATCGTGATGCGCTGCACGCAGGGGGCGCCTTCCTCAAGCCACATGGCGCGGCAGTCGCGATACAGGCGCTCGGTGGGGCCGTAGGGGCAATCCTCGAAGTAGCCGTCGCCGCCGAAGATCTCGAGCATCTCGTCGGACACCAGCTTGACGGTGTCGATGGAGAACAGCTTGCAGATAGCGGCCTTCTCGGTGACGTACTCGTTGTGCGGGTCCTTGTTGAAGTCGCGCGCGAAATCGTAGATGGCGCATCGCAGGACGTGGATCATCTTCTGCATGTCGGCGATCTTGGCCTTGATCATCTGACGGGAAGCGATCGGCTTGCCGAAGGTGATGCGGTCGTTGGCGCGCTTGAGGGAGATCTCGAGCATACGCTGGGCCATGCCAAGGTTGGACATGGCGATGTGCACGCGGGAGACGGACAGGGAGTGGATGGCGATCTCCATGCCCTGTCCCTCCTTGCCGAGTAGATACTTCGGCTCAAGCACCAGGTTGGTGAACTTCAGGCCTGCATGACCGGCACCGCGGCAGCCCATCATATGGGGCATGGGGACGATCTCGAAGCCCGGAGCGTTGTTGGGGACCAGGAAGCCGGACAGGCGGGTGTCCTTGTCGTCATCGGGGTTGGTCACGGCGATGACGTAGGTGTAATCGGAGCAGTCGGTATGGCTGATCAGCCACTTCTCGCCGTTCAGGACGTAGTTGCCGTCGGCGTTCTTGATGGCGGTGGTGTGCAGGTCGGCGCCCGTGCCGCCGGTCTGCTCGGTGATGGCGAAGTTGCAGTACACCGTTTTGTCCTGGAACTTGTCCATCAGCTCGGCCTTGACCTCGTCGGTGCCGTAGTCGTCAAGGATGCGCCAGTTCATGTCGGCAGCGTGATGCAGGTGCATGCGCATGCCGCCCGGGCCGCGGGAGAACTCTTCCTGGACGCGCAGGATCTCAAGCTCGTCGAGATCCCATCCGCCGTACTCGCTGGGCAGGTAGAAGCGATACAGGTCGTTTTTCTTGGCCAGTTCGTAGAACTCCTCCGGGAAGGTGTTGGTGACCTCGACCTCTTTCTGAATCTCCTCGAACGGACCTTCGGCAAGTTCGCGGATCTGCTTCAGATACGCTTCGAACTGCTCGTCGGTGATCTTTGCATTGGGATTCATGTGACCCTCCTTAGACTTTGCCCGCCTAGTCGCTATCTTCGTTGTCGCGATAGGCTCTGTCGGCTTTCGACACCATCGATTATGCGACCCCGTTCTCGGGAAATCCAATTCAGCATCCCAAACGATTCGGGCGAAATCATTTGCAAAACGAATAATGGCGGATACGCTGGCGAAGTCGCTTCCGAAATACTCGATATCCCCAGGTGAGTGGCTAAATTTCGACCAAAAGAAAAAGCGCACCCGCAGCCTTGTCGGAGGCTGCGGGTGCGCAAGATGGCAGGTGTTGTCGTAACGTTATTTGATTTTGTCCAGGTTCAGCATGGAGATGCGGTCCATGGACCTTTTCACGATGCCGACCCCTTCGATCAGCGCATAGAGCTCGAAACCGCTCTTGCAGCGGAATGCGCATTCCTCGCAGGGGATCTTATTGCAGTAAGCGAAAGCGTCTTCAGCCGCCAGCGCGAACACCAGGGGAGGGAATTTCTTGGGCATGATGTATTTCAGCTGCATGCCCGTGAACGTTTTCAAGGCAACCCAGCGGATGCGATAACGCGATGGGTCCTGGATCTTCCACGTGACGATGACGGCATTGTTGTTGAAGCCGCCGTCGATGTGGTAGTCGAACACGACGCCCTCGGGCAGCTCATCGGCATCCACGAACGTCATGTGCTCGTTTTCGGTACCGGCATCGTCGTTGAGGCACGTGTACGGAGGTTGGCCCACCAGCGTGCGTCCGGTGCCCGTGTAGGAGGCCTCTGCGTCGCCGTTGAGCGCGACCAGCACGTTTCCGGCCGAATCCTTCACGAAGGGAAGGTCGTCGGCTGCAACGCGGGGTTTCCAGGTTGCGCGCGTGCGGGTGATGCTGTATTGCTGTTCGATCATTGCTAATCCTCGATACCCATACGATGCTTGATTTCCTTGGCCAGCACGAAGCGCTGCACCTTGCCGGTGGCGGTGCGGGGGATTTTGTCGATGACCTCAAGGCGTTCGGGCCATAGACGTTTAGCGATCCCCTTGCCATCCATGTATTCTAGCAAGTCGTGCAGGCACAGCTCTTCTCCATTCGGGTCGGCGGGCACGGCGAACAGGCAGATCCTCTCGCCTAGGCGCTCGTCGGGCATGCCGATCGTCGCATGATCGACGATCTGATCCCACCCCATGACGTCGTCGTCGACCTCGCGAGCCGATATGTTCTCGCCGCCGCGGATGATGATCTCCTTTTTGCGGCCGTTGATCTTCACGCGGCCCTGCTCATCGATGGTGCACAGATCGCCGCTGTAGAACCAGCCGTCATCGTCCAGCGCCTCGTCGGTGCGTTCCGGATCGTTCAGGTAGCCTACGAACATATGCGGCCCGCGGCTTGCTTCCTCACCCTGGACGCCCGGCGCCACTTCTTGACGGCGTTCGTCGACGGCCTTCACCTCGATCCCGGGATACGGGACGCCCGAGAAGCGGCCGTTCCACTCAATGCATTTCTCGCGGGGAACGCGCAGGTGGGGACAGCTTTCGGTGGAGCCGTACAGCTCGCAGAGCAAAAACCCATGGCGGTTCGCCATCTCGATGAGGCTTCCCGGCACGGGTGCCCCTCCGCATAGGAAGTACTTGAGGGTGGGGATGGCCTTGTCTGATTCCTCGAGGTACTTCAGAAGATCGTGCACGAACGGCGTGGCGCCGCAGGACCAGCTGACGTTCTCCCGGTTGATCAGCTCGACCGCCTCATCAGCCTTGAAGCGAAGCTGCAGCACGCAACGTCCGCCCGTGAGCATCGGCGTGATCAGGCCATGGAAAAACCCCGTTGCATGGTTGAGCGGGGAGGGCATCCATACGGTGTCGTCCGGGCCTAGTTCGAGGTCGCTGGAGAACACACGCTCCGAATAGAGCAGGTTGTTGTGCGTGAACAGCGCGGCTTTCGGTTTTCCGGTCGTGCCCGATGTCGACAGGATGCAGGCGACATCGTCGGAATGCGCAGGGCTTGGGCCGGTGAAGGGCGCAACGGATCTCAAGATCTTTGAAAGCGTTGCAGCGTTTTCGTCGTGCGCAGGTTGGACTTTGTCCAAGAGCAGCAATGCGCGCAAGGAAGGGACTCGATCCCTGAACTTCTGGAACTGCAGCTCGTAGTCCGTTTTATGTGAGAAGGTGGGGCAGATATATGCCGTCGTGCCGACCTGGTTGAAGATGTACTCCAAATCAGCGGCGTTCATGGCGGTGGCAACGGGATGCATGACGGCGCCGATTTTTACGCACGCCACGTAAATCATGCAAAATTCCGCCCATTTGGGAACCTGAAAGGAGACGACATCGCCGTTTCGCACGCCTTGTTCCGTGAGCCAGGCGGCGATGCGGCTTGCTCCCTCGTCTACCTCGCGATACGTCAACGAGCAACCAAGGTCGTCCTGAACGTATACGCGATCGGCGAATCGAGTGCTGCGGTCCTGCCAGACGTCTGCGATGGTGTCGGTTCCCCAGGCGCCGCTTTCGTAAAAGCGCCGCTTTTCAGCTTCGTTGATTTTGACGTCGGTGATCATAGGACCCCTCCATATGATATGGGGAAGGGGCGATCGGCGTCGCCCCTTCCCAAGCAACTCTGTCGCTATGCAAGAAAGCCTTTGGGTAAGGAAATATTACTTGCCCTGAAGCACTGCCAGGTCGACGGGACCGCAAACGGCGCCCTCGGCCTCGGCGGCCTTGATCTCATCCTCGCTGTAGCCGAGCTCCTTCATGACGTCCTCGGTGGCAGAACCCAGCTTGCCGCCCGGGATCAGGTCCTCGGTTTCGCCAAGTTCGAACTGGACGGGAGCGGTGGGGCACCAACGCGGGCCGGCGGGGTACTGAACGGGCTTGATGTACTCGTTGATCAGCGCGTTCTGGTCCTCATAGATGTCGGACGGCGTCTGAGCCGGTTCGCAGGGCATGTCGTTCTCGGAGAACATCTTCAGCAGCTCCTCGCGCGTGAACTGCGCGAAGCCGTCGTCGAGGATCTTGACGACCTCGGGGGCGAGGCCCTTGTCGTTGACGGTCTGGCAGCAGCTGTAGTCCGGATGCTCGGCAAGCTCGTCGCGGCCGATGAGGTGCATGACGCGCGGCCAATCACGGTCGTACTCCGGCAGGCACAGGACGACCCACTTCTGGTCCTTGGAGCGGAACACGTTGTTCAGCGGGTTGTTGACCTCGAGGCGGCTCTTCGGATAGGGGTTGCCGTACTGGGCGGAGATCATGCCGGTGGCCAGGGTGTAGATGCCGGCATGCTGCAGCGCGCAGGTGACGTAATCGCCTTCGCCGGTCTTCTCGCGACCCTGCAGCGCGGCCAGGATGCCGGCCACCAGGAACACGGAGCACTGGTAATCGCCGTAGCCGTTGGTCGGGATCATGGGGGAGTCGCCCTTGTTGACGGTGGTGCCGAAGACGCCGCCGCGGCCCATGTAGCAGGTCACGTCGAAGCCGGCAGCGTCCTTCTCGGGGCCCTTCTTGCCATAGCCCAGGCCATGGCCCATGATCAGGCGCGGGAACTTCGCATGCAGGCTCTCCCAGTCCAGGCCCATCTTGGCCAGGGACTTGGTGCGGGTGTTGGTGATGAAGACGTCGGCGTCCTCGAGCAGCTTCATCATGACCTCGTTGCCCTTCTCTGACTTGAGGTTCAGCGCGACGAAGCGCTTATGGAAGTTGGCCACGTCGAATGCCAGGTTCTCCTCATCGCTGGAGGGCATGCCGAAAACGACAGCCTGGTTCGTGCGGCACGGATCGCCCTTGAACGCTTCGACCTTGATGACGTCGGCACCCCACTCGCCGAGGATACGGCCGGTGGTCGGGGTTGCCAAGAACGTGGTGAGGTCGACGACCTTCAGACCCTTCAAAGGTTGCATACTAAAATCCTCCTTGCTTAGATGCGTTCCCGGTTGTCCGGGTTTCGAGCGTTTCAGCGTTCTGACTCGCTTACAGCTCGATAGCGTTTCGCTGGTAAGGAAAAGAGGGCCATCCACGCATGGCAGACGACCCTCCTCTCGAAGTGAATTTGTTCCTGCGATCGACGCCGATCAAAGGGTGATTACAGCTGGTACTCGACCTTGCCGCCGAACTTCTGGCAGTTGCGGGCAATGGTGATGCGCTGGACGTTCGGGGCGCCCTCCTCGAGCCACATGGCGCGGGCGTCGCGGTACAGGCGCTCGGTCGGGCCGTAGGGGGAGTCCTCGAAGTAGCCGTCGCCGCCGAAGATCTCCAGCATGCCGTCGGAGACGATGCGGGTGGAGTAGATGGAGAACAGCTTGCACATGGCGGCCTTCTCCTCGATGTACTTGCCGTTGGGGTCGGCGTCGTACTCGCGGCCGAAGTCGTAGACCATGCAGCGCAGGGCGTGCGTGTACATCTGCATCTCGGCGATCTCGCGCTTGATCATCTGGCGGGAAGCGATCGGCTTGCCGAAGGTGATGCGGTCGTTGGCGCGGGCCAGGGACATCTCCAGCATGCGCTGGCACATGCCCAGGTTGGAGGCGGCGATGTGGGCGCGGGAGACGGACAGGGAGTGGATGGCGATCTCCATGCCCTGGCCTTCCTCGCCGAGCAGGTACTTCTTGTCCAGCTTCATGTCGGTGAACTTCAGGCCGGTGTGGGCAGCGCCGCGAGCGCCCATCATGTGGGGCATCGGGGTGACCTCGTAGCCGGGGGTGTCGACGGGCACGAAGAAGGCGGACAGGCGCTCGTCGCCGGACTTGGACTCGTCGGTGACGGCGATGACGTAGGCGAACTCGCAGCAGTCGGTGTGGGAGATCAGCCACTTCTCGCCGTTGAGGATGTAGTCGCCGTTCTCGTCCTTGACCGCGGTGGTGTGGATGTCGGCGCCGGTGCCGCCGGACTGCTCGGTCAGGGCGAAGCAGGTGAAGATGGTCTTGTCCTGGAACTTGTCCATGTACTGGGCCTTCAGCTCATCCGAGCCGTAGTCGTCCAGGATGCGCCAGTTCAGGTCGGCGGCGTAGTGCAGGTGCATGCGCATGCCGCCCGGGCCGCGGGAGAACTGCTCCTGCACGCGCAGGATGTCGAGCTCGGACAGGTCCCAGCCGCCGTACTGGGCCGGCAGGGCGAAGCGGTACAGGTCGTTCTCCTTGGCCAGCTCGTAGAACTTCTCCGGGAAGACGTTCGTGACCTCGATCTCGGGCTGCATCTCCTCGAACGGGCCCTCGGCCAGGTTCTTGATCTGCTCGAGGTAGGCCTCGAACTGCTCCTTGGACAATTTGCTCATCAAATCCTCCTTTGGGAAATTGGGTTCGGTTCCTTCAACCGAATCCCTTTGACGCCACCCATTTTGCGCACTTTCAATGCTTTGGTCTAATGCATGAAATCTAGCGGTTTCTTGGGCAAATCATAGAAGCGATGCATAGTAAGCCATGCATGCTGCATATAATCCCAGGTGAGCATGAGTAAGGGGGATGGGGAAGATATGTTGGGTATATGAATCACCCGATGTTGTTATATGGGACAGCTGAAGCAAAGTGTCCAAATCAGTGATTCAGGAGGTCTGATTGCTACTGCATAAGCATCAATTCTACCCCTTGACATTTGGCTGCAGTCAGGTGGCTTCGAATTCTGGTTTAAAGGTCGATTTCAAGCGGTAAACAGTGGATATTTGCAGTAGTGGGATATTATGTAGCTCTAACGGTCTACGAGTTCTTACTCATTGTTTATGATTTGGATTTGAATCCTGGAAGGCGGGGGGAGTTGCTATGAATGAACGGTTTGCTGCATCTTTGGCGCCCGCTCTATCCTATTACGCTGCGCTTTCGCCTGCTGCCGGGTTCCAGGCCCGTTGCGCTATGAGCATCCCCGCGGATATCGAAGGCAAGCGGGTCCTTGATGTCTGTTGCCGTAAAGGCAAGGGGGCTTTCGCTTTGGCGGATGCCGTCGGGCCCTCAGGCTATGTCATCGGCGTGGACCCCGATACGGATAATGTTGCTGCCGCCTGTGCTGCGGCGCCGAAGAATCATCGGGCTGGTTCGTCCTGGGAGCATCACCTTCGTTTTTCGCCTGCAATCCCCGAAAACCTTTCCCAGGCCTGCATAGAAGACGCATCGATCGACTTGGTGTATATCAACAGCGTTTTGAACCTTGCGTGGTCGTTGCCCGTCGCGTTGGCCGAATTCGCCCGGGTGTTGGCGCCCGGGGGAAGGCTCTGGGTCGCGCAGGGCGTGTTCGCCGGGGATGACTTGGACGCGCAAGGGGAGCGTGCGGTTATCGGGGACGGCGCGGATGCGGCACTCGGAAATGATGTGGGGTTGCCCGGAGCAGGTGCGCCCCTTGCGCATCGCGGAGGGCGGGATTCCGCGTTGAGCGGGCATGCGTCCATGGTCGGCGAATCGGGTTCGATCGATATCTTTTCCCAAGCGCGTTCGTGCGCCTCGTTCGAGCGGATGTGCTTGGAAGCGGGTTTTTCCTCGGTTTCCTTCTCGTCCATAGCACCGCTTGCCTGCGAAGATCCGTGCGACGGGGAATGCCCTGGCGGCGCAACCTTTTGGCTGGCAGATGCGTGCGCAACCATATAACGTGGTTCAGATGTTTCAAACCGGCGCATATTGCGTTTTATGGTGAACTTGCGTCTGAGGACGCCGGTGCTGGTAAATCGATGTTCCGTATGGTATAAAAGTTTTGCATTGCAGCAAGCGCGCGACGGCGCGCACCATACTTTCGCAGACGGAAAGTGGGTTTTTACCCGCTTTTTTGTATGTTAGGGCACAGAAAGGAGCTTATGAGCGTGCTCAGCAAGAAGGAAACCGAGCTGCTTGACGCGCTGGAGCCCCGTGCGGCGTCCGAAGGCGTTGAGATCGTGACCGTGCAGGTCGTAGGCGCCAAGAAGGCGCCTACTATTCGCGTGTTCATAGACACGCCCGAGGGCGTGAGCTTCGATGAACTGGCGAAAGCGCAGGCATGGATCAACGACATCATGGATGCGCTCGACCCGTTCCCCGGAGCCTACACCCTGGAGGTGTCCTCGCCGGGCATCGACCGCCCGTTGCGTACGGAGCAGCATTTCGCGCGTTACGCCGGTCAGCAAGCCGTCGTGAAGCTCGCCCATCCCATCGACGGGCGCAGCAACTTCACCGGCACGATCGTCTCGGCCGATGGCGGCAACGTCGTCATGGACGTCGACGGCCAGCAGGCCGTCCTGCCGATCGACCAGATGAAACGCGCCCACCTTAAGGGCATCGTGGATTTCAGCTCCTAGCCGGGGCTGTTTGGAGAAAGGAAGCTAAAACGTGGCAAGTTCTGAGTTGATCGAGGCTTTGCAGGCCTTGGCCCATGAGCGTAAGATCGACGAGTTCTATCTGATCGACCGCTTGGAAGCCTCCCTGGCCAAAAGCTATCAGCATATCCTCGACCTCGAGTGGGACGCTCGAGTGACCATCGACCGCCAGACGGGCAAGATCTACGTCTACGAGCTGGTCCCGGTCGGCGAGCCCGACGAGGAGACCGGCGAGTACTCCGAGTTCGAGGAGCGCGACGTCACCCCCGCCGACGTCAGCCGCATCGCCGCGCAGAACGCCAAGAGCGTCATCAGCTCCATCGTTCGCGAGGCCGGCCGCCAGTCCATCTACGAGGAGTTCGCCGGCCGCGTCGGCGACCTGGTCACCGGCACCGTGCTGCAGGGCACGCCCGATTTCACCATCATCAAGATCCGTGACGGCGTCGAGGCCGAGCTGCCGCATTACGACGTGAAGCGCTATCCCGGCGAGCGCAACGAGCGCCCTGCTGGCGAGCATTATCGCCACAACCAGCGCCTGAAGGTGCTCATCATCGAGGTCCGCGATCCCGGTTCGGACGCTCCGCGCATGCGCGGCGAGCAGGCCCGCCCGGCCATCGTCGTGTCCCGCACGCATCCCGACCTTATCCGCCGCCTGTTCGAGATCGAGGTTCCCGAGATCTACGACGGCCTGGTCGAGATCAAGTCCATCGCCCGCGAGCCCGGCGCCCGCTCCAAGGTCGCCGTCACCTCCCGCGAGCATAACCTCGACCCCGTGGGCGCCTGCGTCGGCCCCAAGGGCAGCCGTGTGCGCATGGTCGTCGAGGAGCTGCGCAACGAGCGCGTTGACGTCATCCAGTGGGATGAGGACCCGGCCCGCTACGTGGCAAACGCCCTTTCCCCGGCCAAGGTCGATCGCGTCCTGGTCGATGAGGAGAACAACTACGCAACCGTCATCGTGCCCGACGACCAGCTGTCCCTCGCCATCGGCAAGGAGGGCCAGAACGCCCGCCTCGCCGCGCGCCTGACCGGCTGGCACATCGACATTAAGTCCGAGACCCTTGCCGCCGACATCCTCAAGAATGTTCCCGTTCACGAGGAGCCCGCCGCCGACCTGATCGGTGACGAGGAGGACGAGGACGTCCGTCGCTGCGAGTTCGTGTCCGAGGACGGCATCCAGTGCCGCAACCAGGCCCGTCCCGGCTCCCGTTTCTGCGGTGTCCACGACACCGATGCCTTCGATGATGCGGAGGACCTGATCTAGCGCGCGGTCGCGCCGGGCGGGTCCCAGCGCATACCCCACGCTCGTTCAGTCTCTAGGCACCCAAGGTGCCAGAAAGGGTAGGTGAAGTCATATGGCAAAAGTCCGTGTGTCCACCCTGGCCAAAGAGTTCGGCATGACCTCCAAGGAACTGATGGGTCATCTCGCCGAAATGAAGATTCCCGCTAAGTCCGCTTCCTCCGCTCTGGAGGACGCATACGTCGCCATGGTCCGCAAGCAGCTCGCCTCGGTGATCGAGGCCCGCGCCCAGGAAGTCGAGGCCGCCAAGCTGGCCG
>ERZ857785.2959-NODE-2959-length-13618-cov-22.929662_pt1 | contig 13618 bp, 13 predicted proteins | sample MGYA00519763_ERZ857785 | MGnify/ENA primary metagenome ERZ857785 (study PRJEB31778, sample SAMEA3449365) | human gut metagenome | biome: human gut; feature: human-associated habitat; material: faeces | place: United Kingdom | collected 2010/2012 ... | reverse complement strand
TAGGAGTTGAAGATTTTGGTATATATAATGTCGTAGGTGGCGTTGTAGCTATGTTCTCGGTAATATCGGGGTCATTGTCTGCCTCTATCAGTAGATTTATTACCTTTGAATTGGGGAAAGGCGGTCAAAGTAAGCTGAATAAGATATTTTCAGCATCGGTTACTATCCAAATATTGTTATCTTTAATCGTAGTCGTATTGATAGAGTTTATTGGTGTATGGTTTCTTAACTCCAAGATGATTCTTCCTACAGATAGAATAATAGCAGCTAATTGGGTGCTCCAATTTTCTATAGTCACTTTTGTCATAAATCTTGTAAGTATTCCATACAACGCATCTATAATAGCGCATGAAAAAATGTCGGCTTTTGCTTATATCAGTATATTGGAAGTTATGGGTAAACTTGTTATTGCATATTTAATCGTTATAGCTCCTATTGACAAATTGGTGTTCTATTCAATTTTGATGTGCTCTGTAGCAGTAATTATTCGTTTTACTTATGGTTATTATTGTAAAAGGCATTTCAAAGAGTGTACTTATCATTTTTGTTGGGATAAAGAACTTCTAAAGAATATGTTTGGGTTTGCAGGATGGAATTTCATTGGTGCTGCTTCATCCGTGTTAAGAGATCAAGGTGGAAATGTTGTCATTAATTTGTTTTTCGGTCCATCTGTAAATGCAGCTAAAGGTATTGCTATGCAAGTAAATTCAGCGATTTCAGGATTTGTCAGTAATTTCATGACAGCATTAAATCCGCAAATTACAAAATCATATGCTTCTGGCAATTACGATTATATGATGACACTCATCTTTCAAGGAGCGAAGTTCTCATTTTATATGTTGATGTTGCTTTCATTGCCGGTGATTGTCAATACTCACTATATCCTTGGACTATGGCTGAAAGTGGTGCCAGAACATGCTGTTCTGTTTGTGCGGCTAACATTGCTTCTTGCCATGAGTGAATCTATTTCAAATCCGTTGATTACAGCGATGTTTGCCACGGGTAAGATTCGGAACTATCAGATTATAGTAGGTGGTCTGCAGATGCTTAATCTCCCTGTATCATATATCTTTCTCTGTTTAGGATGTGTACCAGAATCTGTATTGTTTGTTGCTATATTTATATCTCAATGCTGTTTAGTTGCACGTCTTTATATGCTCAGAGGAATGATTGGATTGTCTTCTGTCAAGTATTTGAAACGTGTGTATTTAAAAGTCTTGATGGTAATGGCAACATCAGCGATTGTACCGATATTATTATTAAAGAACATAAATGAATCCTTTTTATCCTTTTTAGTTATATCTCTAGTGTCAATACTTACCACATCAATTTCTATATTCTATATAGGATGCGGTAAAGAAGAAAGAGTTTTTGTTTTGGCAAAGGTAAGAGCTTTATGTGCAAAAATCAGAAGATGATAGAACGTAATTATTCAATAGATATTCTTAAGTTTATATGTGCATTCCTTGTGGTATTCCTTCACACAGATTGTGTATATCATGATTATATCTTGCCACTCACACGTTGTGCAGTGCACTGCTTTTTTATGATCAGTGGTTATTTGTTATTCGATGATGGTGATATAGAAATATCGAGATTAAGACGCAGTACTAGGAATATTTTGCACATCATCGGATGGTCTACTTTGTTGTTTGCGTGTTATAAAGAAACTGTGGCAATACATCAAGGGAGTGTTTACATACCATCACTTTGTGAATTATTTAATTTTATAGTTCTTAACGAAAATCCTTTTAGTGGTCATCTTTGGTATCTGGGGCATATTTATATGTACTATTGATAGCAATGATTATAAGCAAGTATAAGATTTGGAAATATATGTTCTATGCCATTCCTATATTATTGCTGACAGACCTAATATTGGGCAAGTATAGTTTACTTCTCCTCAATAGAGAGTTTCCATTTATCTATGTACGGAACTTTTTGTTTGTTGGTCTACCGTATTTTGCATTAGGGGCATGGTTAAAAAAGTATAGTGACAAGATAAGTAGGATTAAATACTATTATTGGCTTATTGGGGCTATTTTATTCTCATTGACGTCTCTAATGGAGAAATGGGTATTGCTATATTTAGACAAGAGTTCTGTACGTGAACATTATTTTAGCAGCACGTTGCTTGCGCTATGTCTATTCTTGTTAGTATTATCATTCAATAAGAAAGAACCAACTATATATTCAACTATTGGGAATAAAGACTCGCTTTACATATACATCTTTCATCCCCTCTTTATATCAACCATCGGTATGATAGTTGGTAAGATGGGATCAAATTCTATAGTAAATATATACTCATTTACTGCACCATTTGTAGTGTTCTTATCGACAATGGTCTTTATAATAGTAATAAGAAAAATTCGGTTGATACAATGATAAATATCATTAATCCGGCTGATTGTTGCGGATGTACTGCATGTGCCAGTATTTGCATTCATGATGCTATTACAATGAAGCCAGATGTGCTTGGATTTCTCTATCCGGAAGTGGATCGAAGCAAGTGTGTTGATTGTGCTCTATGTGAGAAGGTTTGTGCCTTCAACGACAATTACGATAAGAGCTTGAATTTTGATAAGCCATTGGCATATGCCGCTCGACACAAGGATATAAATGAGGTGGAGACAAGCCGAAGTGGTGCTGCCTTCATTGCTATATCTGATTATATATTGGAGCAAGGAGGCGTTGTTTATGGTGCTGGTTATACAGATCATTTCCGTGTTGTTCATAAACGAGCTATAACAAAAGAAGAACGTGATGAGTTTAAAGGAAGCAAATATGTTCAAAGTGATATGAATAATGTCTTCCGTCAAATAAAGAAAGACTTACGTGACGGATTGACTGTATTGTTTTCTGGCACACCTTGTCAAACATCAGGCTTGAACTCCTACGTAGGTAAGCGATTAAAAGAAAACCTTTTCTTGATAGATATTGTATGTCATGGTGTACCAAGTCCATTTATGTGGAGAGACTACATCGCTTATCTTGAAAAGAAGCAAGGTGCACCTATTATATGGGTGAACTTTAGAGATAAGCAGAAGTGGGGCTGGAAGGCTCATCATGAAACATTCCAATTCAAAAATGGGGGAGGTAAAATGAGTTTTACATTTCTATTCTATAAGCATATCATGTTCCGCAAGTCATGCGGCAAGTGTCATTTCACTAATCTCAAACGTCCGAGCGACATTACCATTGCTGATTTCTGGGGATGGGAGAAGAATGTGCCAGGATTCAATGATGATGACAAAGGGTGCAGTCTGATTCTTGTTAACACGGAAAAGGGAAGGAAACTATTCGAGGCTGTAAGAGAGCGTATGAGTATCATACAAGTTGAGCCGAACAATTGTCTTCAGCCTAACATGCAACACCCATCACAGATACATCCTAAGCGCAATCAGTTCGAAAGGGAATATGCAAAGAAAGGCTTTGAATATGTCTATTTCAAATATGGAGAAGACGGTTGGCGCAACAAACTTTCTGTTGCAATAAATAAAATCAAAAAGGTAATCAAAAGATTAATTAGAAGAAAATGAAAATAGGAATACTAACATATCACTGTGCTCATAACTATGGAGCGGTCTTGCAATGCTATGCTTTGCAGTCCTATCTCCGTAGTCTTGGGCATGAGGTTTTCGTTGTAGACTATAAACCATCATATTTCCATTACGGCTTGTTTGTTTGGTATAAGTGGTTGTCTGCGAACCCTGTAAAGTTGATAAATAAGTTATTATTTCAAACTAAGACATTCTTTGTTCAGCTAAAACGATTTGCAGCCTTCGAAGAGTTTATAAAAAAATATATAGCACCTCAGTCTATGGATTTTGCATCCAATGAAAGTGATATTGATTGTTTCATCTTTGGTAGCGATCAGATATGGAGACAAAACGGTGAATCGTTCGACCCTATCTTTTGGGGCGATTTCAATGCAGCAAAGGGTGCGAAACTTGTCAGCTATGCTGCGAGTATGGGCAAAAACAGCTTGACGATTCGGCAACAAAATCAAATACAGAAATGGCTGGAATGCTTTGATTTAATTGCTGTACGTGAGTCATCACTTAAAGATTTGTTATCTCCTTTAATAAAAAAGGACATTCAGATAGTCGTAGACCCAACCCTATTGCTCTGTTCCAACAATTGGGACAGAATAGCTAAATGTCCTAACTACTCAAAACCATATATCCTTATTTATCAGGTTATAGAGAATCCGGTCACTCTGCGGCTGGCTAATGAAGCGGCGAAGGAACTCAATGCGGAAATTATAGAACTGGCGGCAAAGATTGATGATAGGAAATCTAATCATAAGATGGTTTATGATGCTTCTCCAAACGAATTCATAGGGTGGGTTGCTCATGCGTCCTTTGTGGTCACGACCTCTTTCCATGGAACAGCTTTCTCTCTCATCTATCAGCGACCATTCATAAGCATTAAGCAGCATCGTCTTTCCGATTTAAGAATACAGTCGATATTGGAGACGTTCGCTTTGCCCGAACGTTTTGTCGATTGTGAAAATGGCAACTGGAAAAAGTCATATGTCGAAAGACCTAAGATCGATTTCAGTGCAGTGAAATATTCTATACAATATTTAGAATCTCTTTAAAAATGAAACATATACATCTGTTTATTGCCTTTGTTATTCTACTTTTAAGTTCGTTTTGATGGTTAGCTGTAGTAGAAACATTAATTAAATTCCGTATGAGGTTACTTGGAAGTATATGTAGATATTAAAAACAGTTATGGCAGAATCTTCAGTAATAATATATTGCGTAATGATGGGATTGGCGTTGCTATGCGTAGTCAACAGATATAGAATGATAAACATATCAATTACCTGTTTGTCATTATATCTCATTTCAGCACTAACATCATTGTTCTTTTTTTACAATTCACTATATGATTACAGCGGTATTACAATATATCCAATCATGTATGTATTTATATGTATTATTATAACAATGATACCAATCTTTTCATACGATAATCATCAAGACAAAAAATTGTGTGCAAATGATAACACGAAAAAACTTGTCTACATTACATTGTGCATATTTTCTATTATAGCTGTAGAACCATTTGTTGAAAACCTTATACACATTCGTTCTGTTGTAGGTAATATGGATACAACAGCAGACATTTATGCAGCAAGAGCGGATGGTGATAATTCTAAAAGTGAGTATCTCTCATGGATTGGAAGAAAATTGTTTTGGATAAACTTTTTATTCAGAGATATCATTCCCTTGTTGTTCTTCTATTACATATTAAAATGGAAGAAGTACAATAAGTATGTCATTATTGGTATCTCCATGGCTATACTAAACCCTATTATACACGCATTTGCCTTAGGAGGACGTAGTACAATTATAAACACAGCATTTTATTTCATCTTTGTCTATATGCTCTTCCGTCCCTACTTACTAGTCAGGCAAAGGCGGTATATAGATAAAAGTTTATTGTGCATTAGCGGAATTATTGTTTTTGCTATAAGTGCTCTAACCATTGTTCGTTTTGTATCTCAGGAACATTCCGTAGATATCTGGACGTGGGTTTCCTTATATACAGGTGAAGGCGTTTTGAATTTTTGTGCGGATTTGTGGCCTCTTTCTAAAACATGCAATGGTGATAATACGTTTCTAATGGTCCGTTATTATTTAGGATTAACTGATAGTATTGACATCGAATCTATTAGGGCAACAAGAGATATTTTAGGAGTTAGAAATTTAGTGTTTTACACCTATTTAGGCACAATTTATTATGATTTCAATAAAATAGGAACAATTCTGTACTGCGTAATTTTCTCTGTTATATTTTTTATCTCTTGCAAACCGAATAAAAATGTTTATAAATTGAGTCAGCTTGCAACTTTAGCCATATTGGGGAAGGTTGTCATGATGGGGGTAATGTTCTATCCATACACCTTATGGAACGATCAATTGTCATTGTTGTTATTGCTTATATATATAGTCATTTTAAAGACAAGGGAAAATAGATTATCTATAAGATGAAAATATCTATAATAATTCCAGTTTATAATGCCTCACATTATCTTCGTGAATGTCTTGATAGTATACTGTCACAAGACTACGCCGATCCCTATGAGATAATCCTTGTGAATGATGGTAGTACAGACGATTCTTTGCAAATCTGCCAGGACTATGAAAAGAAATATTCATGTATCATTGTTTTGACTGGAAAGAATGGCGGAGTTAGTGCTGCACGCAATAAAGCATTGGATGTGGTTCGAGGTGAATGGCTCGCTTTCGTAGATGCTGATGACAAGATGCTTCCAGAGGCTCTGCAGACACTCTACCAGCGTGCTCAAATGACTGGTGCTGATATAGTGTTAGCTAATGCTGTCAAATGGCAAGATGGGAAATACTCAAAACCTATTCTCTCACTGCCTAACGAGACTTTGCCGAATGTAATCTTGCGGATTAAGCATTTCGCTCTTTGGGGATATTTTGTAAGACGGGATTTTATACAAGACAACGGAATACGTTTTGTCGAAGGACTTGCTTATTCCGAAGATCGAATTTTCATTTACCGATTGGCCCGTTATTGTCGTACTATTGCATATACAAGTAAATCTGTATACGCATATCGAATCAACCCGGCATCAGCCTGTCACAGTAAAAATGGACTTCGCAAAGCGAAACATCATTTTATGGCAGCATTTCATCTCATGCAAGTAGCCAATGGATATAAGCAGGAGAATAAAATGATTTTCAATCACCTGTGTAAAGAGGCTCAACATGTGATGGATTTGGGTATTTATCAGATGTTAGAGCAAAATGTCAGTTGGAGCGATTTAAAAGAAGCAAAAGCGTTTTTCGATAAGCTATTATCAGGGAAGCAAGTCTGTGCTTGTAAGTTTCGAACGTATGCCATAAAAGACTATCTGACAATTCAACGTCGTAAAATTATTAAATTCAAGAAATAAGAATAATGCAATTCAGTGTAATAACTCCAGTTTATAATAGACAGGACTGTGTGTCACGCTGTATAGAGAGCGTGTTACGTCAGACTTTGTTGAAAAAAAGGGGGATGGTAGAAATTATCCTCGTAGATGATGGCAGTTCCGACCTAACGCCAGAGATATGTGCAGGATATGCCAAGAATAACGAATGTATCCATTTCGTCAGGCATCGAGAAAACAAAGGAACGAATGCTGCAAGAAATACAGCTGTTAAAGTTGCGACAGGGGATTATATAGTCATTCTTGATAGTGATGATTTCTTCGTGGATGATGCTCTTGAATACATGGCTACCACAATTGAAAAAAATCCAGAGTTCAAGCATTATATGTTTGCGCCGGATGATGTAAGCTACCGAGATTTATTCTTTCAGAATTGCGAGAGCAAAATCCTATTGTATGAGGATTTTTTGAAAGGAAAGGTTAAGACAGGGTTTATTCATTGTATTGCGGCAAATACGATGCGTAAGTATCCTTTCGATGAACAGGTTCGTATTCATGAAGGCGTATTTTTCTTGTCTTTTTATAAAGAAGCTCGTATGATGTTATTTACAAATCGAGTTGTGACAATTCGTGAAAGGGGACGAGGTGATAGTGTTACTTTGGATTGCGTGAGGAGTAATCGAGCATTGATAGAACGGGCAACGAAGGCCAACGAAATGATGCTGGAGCGATTTGGACAGGATTTTCGACAATATGCATGTGATAATATGCTGCGCTATATCTATGGCTACTTGTATGACAATTACTTACTTCTTGGACAATATGATAAAATCAAACAATTAGAAGGGCTTTATAATGAACAATATAGGGGATACAAGTCCGATTCGAGGAAGGTGAAATTGCTGCACACGGTATATTCTTTACACTTAGGAACCGTTTACCGTTTGCTCTTGCAATTTTACCTTGGGGTGAAATATAAAATATTCAATTATAAGATTAAATGAATACGAATGCTGCCAAACCGGATTATTCGGTAGCAATAAGAACTTTAGGAACATCTGGTGAAGAATATGCGGCTTTGGTGAAGTCTGTTGAAAAGCAGACGATTCAGCCTCGTGAAATCCTTGTTGTGATGGCTTTATTAACGCAGTAAGATTTATTAGAGAAAAATAATATGATACCCAAAATCATTCATTATTGCTGGTTCGGCAACAAAACGATGCCTAAAGAGCAACAAGCGTATATAGAAGGATGGAAAAAGTTGATGCCTGATTACGAGTTTAAGTGCTGGTCTGAGAAAGAAATAGATATCAATGCTGTTCCATTTACAAAGGAGGCGTATGAAGCCGGTAAGCTTGCATTTGTTGCAGACTACACACGGGTTTATGCGTTGGTATATGAGGGTGGTATTTATATGGATACCGATGTGAAACTCATCGGTTCGTTAGAACGATTCCGGCAGAAACATCGCGTTTTCACATCCTACGAGTTCAACACTTCGCGTGATGAAATGGAACTATACCGCTCACGGATTGACGAGAACGGAAACCGACGCGACAAGAGCATCTTGAAGGTTCCCGGCAACGGAATGCTCTCTGCCCTGATAGGTGCGGAGCCCAATCATCCTTTTCTGGTAGACCTCTTGAATTACTACCACTCCATCCATTTCCAATATGCGATGGATAATCGATTGACAATTCCAACCACGTTGGCATTGATGGGTGAGAAGTATGGATTCAAATATTATAACGTGGAGCAGGAGTTACAAGAGAGCATTCATATATACGATACGTCCATCTTCTCAGACTTTTATAATTCTACGCCTCAGTCTGTCGCCATTCATTATTGCGAGGGTAGTTGGGTGAAGAAAAGTGGATTAGCAAAAGTAAAGTCAAAACTTTATCGGATTGGTTGGCTTAGGAATTTAGTTCTCAAAATATGGAAAAAGTAAAACCCAATATCTCTTATACCCTTTCTCATTCCCTTTGTACAGGGTGTGGCATTTGTGAAGGTGCTTGTCCTTCCCATGCCATTCGCATGGTAGTGAAAAATGGGCGATTCGTGCCGCAGGTACTTGCTTCCCTTTGCAAGAATAATATGGGGTGCCACCACTGTTATGATGCTTGTGCTGGATGGGGTATCAACCTAATGCAGATTGTAAAGGATAATTTGACTTTTGTAGAAACTAAGCATGATGACTATGTGGGTAATTATATCAGTTGCTTCACTGGTCATAGCACAGATGAGGATATTCGCTATCACTCCGCTTCGGGCGGCATGGTGAGCCAGATGCTGATATGGCTCTTGGAGAAAGGATATATTCAAGGAGCGGTTGTTACGAAATTTGATTCTGACAATGAGTTGTTGGTCAAGTCGTTTGTGGCTACTTCCAAAGAGGAAATACTTGCAGCGAAAAGTTCCAAATATTCTCCTGTTACGCTCAATACTGCCATCCGGGAAGTTAAGAAACGAGAAGGAAAATTTGTAATAGTTGGAGTACCTTGTCATATCCAAGGCTTCCGTAAATACGAACAGCTTGATAAGCGATTCAAGGAGAAAATTTTAGGATATTTCGGTATTTACTGCTCTTGTGGAAGAACGTTCTACTTGACGGAATACGTTTTCCGGGAAAGAGATATCGATAAAAGCCGACTGACCTACTTCGCTTATCGTGATGAGGGATGTTTGGGCTCGATGGTGGCGCGTCAGCGCCCGACAGATATCAGGATTGCTCATAGTAATTTTGATACCTGTCTTTGTAATGAAGAAGAAGTCTACAAAGACAGGTATCAAAATTACTATCATCCACTCCGAACTTTCTTTGTTCCCCAAAGATGTCATTTTTGTATAGACCATTATGCGGAATTGGCTGATGTCTCGTTTGGAGATATTCATGTAGCACCTTACACGGAGGATAAAATCGGTATCAACTCATGGGTGATAAGAAATGAGAAGTTTAGAGAACTCTTTGAGGAAGCGAAGAGGGACAGGGTTATCATTATGGATGATTTGGATGTGAAGGTTTTGAAGGCTTCGCAGAAGGTGGCTTTCCATAAGAAGAAACGTTCCGCTACCTATTTCAAACTGCATCGTTTGTTCGGTCATAAAGTTCCTGAATATGATGTAACACTACAAGATAATCATCCTTTCAAATCGATTATTTCTTATTTCAATCAAATGACCCAAGGTTTTATTGGAAGAAGAAGATATCTCTGGTGGATAATTAAACCATTGAAGATGACTCCACCGAAAGATTAATCTTTAACAATTAGATTCTATGTCAATCAATAAAATAGGATGTGTTATTGCCTATCGCAAGGGACACACGAATTATGGTACTGCCCTTGTGGGCTATGCGCTCATCAAGAAACTCCAAGCGTTAGGTTATGACGTGGAGGTCATCAACTACATCAAGCAATTGTCTTTCCCGGAGAAAGTGGCTTGGATGGTGAATGCGCTGCGTTGTAATATGGGTAAACTTGTCATGGGTAGATTCAAGGATGCCTATGACTTGAAAAATAACCCTGAATATGCTGCAAACATCAAGGTGAGAACTGAAACTGTAGAGGCTTACAAGGAATTGAAGTTCGTTCCTCTGTTTAAGGATTACCGTGGATATGCGGCCTTACATGAAGGCTCGAAAAACTACGATGCTGTAGTGGTGGGTAGTGATCAGGTTTGGACTCCATTAAGCCTTCCTGCCAAGTTCTTTAATCTCCTTTTTGTGGCTGATGATGTTCGCAAGGTGGCATACGCTTCAAGCTTTGGCGTATCTGTGATTCCTGCTTTCCAACGCAAGGCAACTGGGGCTTATCTCGATAGATTCTATCGCATTGGTGTGCGTGAGGTGAAGGGGAAGGAGATTGTTGATTGTCTTTCTCACCAAAGGGCTATGGTGGTTGCTGACCCTACCATGATTCTCTCGCCGGAGGAATGGATGGAGGAAATAAAGGATAGCAAGGTGAAGGAAAACGAGCCTTATATTTTCTGCTATTTCTTGGGTACGAACATGGAGGCTCGTGAGGCTGCCAATAAGTTGAAAGAGGCGACTGGTTATAAGATTGTAACGCTTCGTCACATGGATGAGTATATTCCTTCGGATGAGCAATGGGGTGACGAGGCTCCTTACGATGTTGATCCTAATGATTTTTTGAAGTATATAAATGGGGCGGCATACGTGTTGACTGATTCCTTTCATTGTTCTGCCTTCTCTATTCAGTTCCGTCGTAAGTTCATGACATTCTATCGTTTCAATTCTTCAAGTAAGGGGTCTCGCAATTCGCGAATTGATAGCTTGCTTGGGACGTTTGGTTTGCAAGAGAGACTTTATCAAGGAAATATCAAGAAGGTAATGAATGACGTTGACTATGAGAAAGTTCATAGGATTTTGAAAGATTATCGAGAGAAGTCGATTGCTTTTTTGAAGGAATCTTTGTCCGGATTGTAGTGGGCTAGCATCATAGAAGAATATAAAATAGGTTTGTATGGTTAATGATCAATACAAGATTGGAAAAGGTCTTTCTAAAAAGATTCTGTTTTTAGGTGTTTCTAAAAAGACGAAAGGGGGAATGTCTGCCGTTCTTGTCTCATATAGCAAGTATATTGAAAGAATGCAATTTATTCCAACTTGGAAACTGGGGAATAAGTTTGTAAAGGGATGGTATGCATTACAGGCACTTGTTTGGTTATGGGGTAAATGTATATTTGATAAAAATATTGAGATTATTCATATCCATGGTGCGGCTAATGCTTCTTTTTATCGCTGTCAGATATTTATTAAACAAGCAAAACGTTTTCGTAAGAAAGTAATACTTCATGAACATGCCGCAGATTTTAGAGAGTTCTATGATAAAGCAAAAGATAGGAAAAACATAGTGAAAACTATAAATTCTTGTGATAAATTGATTGTTTTGTCTTTATCGTGGAAAGAGTTTTTTAAGAAGATAGGAGTTACTGAAAATAAGATAGAAGTTTTGAATAACATTGTATCCCCTCCTATAATGAGAAGAGTAAAATATGAAGAGGATAAATTGCATGTCTTGTTTCTTGGTGAAATAAGTATTCGTAAGGGTGGATATGACCTAGTGAAAGCCATTGCAAAAAATAAAGTCTTTTTTGAAGGGAAGTTGAAATTACGAATTGGAGGTAATATTGTTGATGGTGATATCAGAGAATTCATAACAAAACATCAATTGGAGAATATAGTTTCTTACGAGGGATGGATAGCTGGGGAACACAAAATCGAATGTTTGAATTGGGCGGATGTTTATATTCTTCCTTCTTACAATGAGGGATTGCCGATTGCTATATTAGAAGCTATGAGCTATAAACATCCTGTTATTTCTACTCCTGTTGGTGGCATTCCGGAAGTGGTTCATAATTCAATCAATGGTATTTTAGTAACTCCTGGTAATATTTCAGAGATTGCGGAAGCATTGCAATTCTATATTGAGCATCCGGAAGCAATCAAAAAACAAGGGGAAGAATCTTATAAAATTGTGGAAGACTTCTTTCCGGATAAAGTTTTTGCAGACTTAGAGAATATATATGTGCACCTATTATCATAATTATATGTGAGCAGTATTGAGAGATTAAGAGAAGTGCAATTTCTTCAAGAATAAATTTATAATGAGTACAGTCCGTATATTAAATGTTAATATTCTTTCAATAACCCAAGATGAGTTGTTGAATAATTTACACAAGGGGGTTTTGATAACTCCTAACGTAGATCATCTGGTAAAGCTCCAAAAAGATAAGGAATTCTATGATGTATACCAACAAGCAGAATGGATAATATGTGATAGTAAGATTCTTTATCTATTGTCAAAATTGCTAAGGCACCCATTACCGCAGGCTATTCCCGGTTCCAGTTTCTTCACGGCATTTTATCACTACCATAAAGATGACTCAAACTGTAAGATATTCCTGTTGGGAGCTCAAAGAAATGTTGCAAATAAAGCGATGGAAGAAATAAACAAAAGTATGGGGAGGAACATAGTGGTGGGAGCACACTCACCATCTTATGGTTTCGAGAGAGATGAAGAGGAATGTAATCGGTTGATAGACATTGTAAATCAGTCAGGAGCTAATGTCTTGATGGTTGGCGTAGGAGCACCGAAACAGGAAAAATGGATAGCAAAACATAGAAGCCAGATGCCGGGGATAGACCTTTTTATGGGATTAGGGGCTACAATAGATTTTGAGGCAAAGACTTTAAAGCGTGCTCCACTATTTTGGCAGAAAGTGGGTTTGGAATGGTTTTATCGTTGTATAAAAGAACCGAAACGTTTGTTCAAACGCTATTTTGTAGATGATATGATGTTCTTTTATTATTTTGGTAGGCAACTGTTAGGACTTTATCGAAATCCTTTTGAAAAGTAATCCGAAAATAAGGAAAAATAACGCTATTGGCACTAAGAATAGTGCTATTATATAAGATAATAAAAGAATGCTTGCTTTTCTCATAAAATAATTTTTTCTACAAAGGAAATGTTTTTTTGATAATATTTGATTTTTATCGAAACATTTTTGAGTGGAAAAGATGAAAGCATATATCAAATCTAAAATAATTTAGTTTATGCAGGAAGTCCAACGTTTTAACAAAGTCCTGAAATCTTTGGTCCTTTTGGGGGACCTTATCTTGTTGAACCTGCTTTTATGGGGATTTAATTTGTTTCTGGGTACCCGTTTCTGGTGTAT
>ERZ857785.2956-NODE-2956-length-13630-cov-3.309098_pt1 | contig 13630 bp, 9 predicted proteins | sample MGYA00519763_ERZ857785 | MGnify/ENA primary metagenome ERZ857785 (study PRJEB31778, sample SAMEA3449365) | human gut metagenome | biome: human gut; feature: human-associated habitat; material: faeces | place: United Kingdom | collected 2010/2012 ... | reverse complement strand
ACGAAACGTCCCTCACCGTGGGAAGCCGGGTTGCAGTATACACCGCCAAGCTGTGCTTTCTGAAGCCATGGAGACTTGTTGCTGACAACCTTGGTATATACCATCTTGGATACATGACGGCCGATGGTGTTGTAGGTCAGTGTCGGAGAATCCTCTTTCTGACCACAGATCTCGCCGTACGGTACCAGTCCCAGTTTGATCAGGGCCTGGAATCCATTGCAGATACCAAGTGCCAGACCATCGCGCTCATTGAGAAGCTTCATAACAGCTTCTTTGATCTTCTCGTTCTGGAATGCGGTTGCAAAGAATTTAGCAGATCCATCCGGCTCATCACCTGCTGAAAATCCGCCCGGGAACATGATCATCTGTGCCTGGCTGATAGCTTTCTCAAAGATTTCCACAGAATCATGGATATCTTCTGCTGTCAGGTTTTTGAATACTTTTACATCTACTTCAGCGCCTGCTCTCTCAAATGCACGGGTGCTGTCGTACTCGCAGTTTGTTCCAGGGAATACCGGAATGAATACGCGTGGTTTTGCCACTTTATGTTTGCATACATAGATGCTGTCTGCTTTGTAAAGGGAACCGTCATCTGCTTTGACATCCTCGGTTCCTGCTGCTGTCTTGAATACGTTCTCCAGAGTGCCCTCCCATGTGGAAAGTGCCTCTTTCAGAGTGATCTCAGTATCGCCGTAGGAGAATTTCGCATCGTCTGTAGCCTCACCGATCACTGTGTAAGTGATAGCAAGCTCGCCGACTTTTCCATCCGGAACTTCGCAGATGATATCTCCGAATGCCGGGGCAAAGAAATCTCTTGGATCAAGGCTATGCTCGATCTTCACGCCCATACCGTTACCAAATGCCATCTTGCTGACTGCTGCGGCGATTCCATGACGGTCAAGTGCATATGCGGAGATCACACGGCCAGCCTGGATATCCTGATGTAATTTGTCATACTGCTCCATAAGAGCCGGATAATCCGGAAGGTCATAAACGTCCTTCGGTGCACGGAGCCATACCAGTTTGCTTCCTGCTTTTTTGAGCTCCGGTGTGATCACGTCTTTTACTTTTGCAACATCCACTGCGAAAGATACCAGTGTCGGAGGAACATCAATGTCATTGAAGGTTCCGGACATACTGTCCTTACCGCCGATGGAAGGAAGGCCGAATCCGATCTGTGCCGCATAAGCGCCAAGCAGTGCGGAGAACGGCTGGCTCCATCTCTTCGGATCTTCGGTCATACGACGGAAGTATTCCTGGAATGTGAAGCGGATCTTCTTATAGTCACCACCGGTTGCAACGATCTTGGCAACAGACTCTGTTACTGCGTAAGATGCTCCATGATACGGGCTCCAGGAGGAAAGGTATGGATCGAAGCCGTAGCTCATCATGGTAACTGTCTCTGTTTTTCCGTTCTGTACCGGAACTTTTGCAACCATGGACTGTGTCTCTGTCAGCTGATATTTACCACCGTGAGGCATAAATACGCTGCCTGCGCCGATGGAGCCGTCAAACATCTCCACAAGACCTTTCTGTGAGCATACATTCAGGTCAGCGAGAGTATCCAGCCATTTTTTCTTTACGTCTGTGACATCCGGACGTTTTTCAAAAAGGTTTCCGTCTTTGGACGGGATCTCAACCTCAACGGAAGTCTCCTGATGTGCACCGTTGGTATCCAGGAATGCACGGGAAATATTTACGATCTCTTTTCCTCTCCAGTTGAGGACAAGGCGTGGCTCCTTAGTTACAACTGCAACAGGAACTGCCTCAAGATTCTCTTCATTTGCGTATTTCAGGAAAGTATCCACATCTTTCGGGTCAACCACAACAGCCATACGCTCCTGGGACTCGGAGATGGCGATCTCAGTTCCGTCAAGACCTGCATACTTCTTCGGAACTTTGTCAAGGTCGATCTGAAGTCCTGGTGCCAGCTCGCCGATGGCAACAGAAACACCGCCCGCACCGAAGTCATTACATTTCTTGATGATATGGCTGACTTCTTCTCTGCGGAACATTCTCTGGATCTTACGCTCTGTCGGTGCATTACCTTTCTGTACTTCTGCACCGCAGACTTCGATAGATGCCTCTGTATGTACTTTTGAGGAACCGGTTGCACCACCAATACCATCACGGCCTGTACGTCCGCCGAGCAGGATAATAATATCTCCCGGATCGGAATTTTCACGGATAACAGCACGTCTCGGAGCTGCGCCCATAACAGCACCGATCTCCATACGTTTTGCAACATAATCCGGATGATAGACTTCTTTTACATAACCGGTAGCAAGACCGATCTGGTTACCGTAGGAGCTGTAGCCGTGAGCTGCGCCACGAACCAGTTTCTTCTGCGGAAGCTTGCCTTTCAAAGTCTCTTTTACGGAAACAGTAGGATCTGCTGCTCCTGTTACACGCATTGCCTGATATACATAACCACGTCCTGAAAGCGGGTCTCTTATCGCTCCTCCAAGACATGTTGCCGCTCCACCAAACGGTTCAATCTCGGTAGGATGGTTATGCGTCTCATTTTTAAAGAATACAAGCCACTCTTCTTCCTTACCGTCAATCTCTACAGGTACAATAATTGAACATGCATTAATCTCATCAGATTCTTCCATATCAGCAAGCTTACCGTCTGCCTTAAGCTTTTTCATGGCCATAAGGGCAATGTCCATTAATGATACATATTTGTCATCACGGTCTGCATATATTTCACTGTAAGCTTTTTTATATGCCTCAAATGATTCCTTTACCGGTTTTGTATAGTAGCTGTCTTCAAATTCAATATTCTTAAGCTCGGTAAGAAATGTAGTATGACGGCAGTGGTCAGACCAGTATGTATCAAGAACTTTTATCTCTGTAAATGCAGGGTCACGCTTTTCTTCATTCTTATAATAATTCTGAATATGGCAGAAATCCTTAAATGTCATCGCAAGACCAAGAGATTCATAAAGCTTATTAAGCTCTGCCACGTCCATATCAGTAAATCCTTCAAATATAGATATATCGTCAGGTTCGTCAAATACTGTAACCAAAGTATCCGGTACAACCTCATCAGTAAGCCTTGAATCAACCGGATTTATACAATATGACTTGATTCTGTCAAATTCTTCTTCAGTAATATCTCCGCTTAATACATAAGTTGTCGCAGACTTTATTACCGGCTGCTCTGATTCATTAAGAAGCTTAACACACTGTTCAGCTGAATCTGCTCTCTGGTCAAACTGACCCGGAAGATACTCTACAGAAAAGATTCTGTCAGAATCCTCATGCGGAAACTCATTTTCATATAAATAATCGACAGGCGGTTCCGAAAAAACCGTATGCGAGGCCTTTTTAAATGTCTCGTCTGATATATTCTCAACATCATATCTGACAAGTATCCTTACGTTTGTAAGCGACTTTATATCAAGATATCTGTTAATTTCTTTTTTAAGGTCTCCACCCGCTATCTGATAATCTTCTTTCTTTTCAACATATACACGTCTTACTTTGCTCATTGTATATTCATCTCCTTATATTTAAATAGCTTCGGCCAATCATAATAATTAGCCGAAGCCAATGTGTACATAAGTGTAATATTAATCACCTATGGTGACGCTTCCGAATTCAAGCTTATCCCATTCATCATCGTTGAATTCAATCAGATATTTTTCAACTTCAAGATTATCAATCTCTTCATTGAATTTTTCATTCTCTGCACTTGTTATAACTGATTCACATTCAGAATCATACCGCTCTGTGCTGTTGTTATTAACCATTTTGATAATATAACAGCCTTTTGAATCCTGAACAACCTTACTGCTGATTTCTTCATTGTTCATCTTCTTAATATCAGCAAGAAGCTCTGCATCAAAATTCGTTTCGTCTGTTTCAATAAAACTCTTTGAAGCATATTTTATTTTACTTCCTTCAGGAGCGGTAGGTCCCGGTGCAGGCGTAGGAGTTGCCTGTCCTTCCTCCGTATTCGACTGTCCTGAAGAATTATTAACATACGTTGTAAAATCGGCAAGTCCTGCTATATCATCATATGAAGCTTTCAGTTCTTCAACTGCCGCAGCCTTTTCATCATCAGTCATATCAACGGCTTCACCGCTGTCATTAGTACCTGAAAACGGAATATAATAATACTGAATGTCATACTGCCTGTACTGAGCCGGGTCAATATCTGCTGTAAGAGCTGCATCATCTATATCAAATGTATCAATCCATGCACTCTTATATCTATCGGCAAGCGCCTTCATCTCGTAGTAATCTACTATATCCTGCTTGCTTATTCCTGTCTTGTTCTTAGTTTTACTTGTCATCTGGTCAAACACTTCTTTTGCCTGACTCTCTGCTGTCTGTTTCTCTTCGTCTGAAAGAGTATATCCATTATCTAATGCTTCATGGTACATCATATACTTCTGCATTATAACTTCAATTGAATTATCCTTAAGAAGTTCTGCATTAGTAACACCGTCATCATTAACAATACTCCAGTAATCAGAGCCGTAATTCTGCTGATACAATGAATTCATATATGCTCCTGTTGATTCGTTCATATATATATCAACCATTATATCGCTAAGATATACCTTTTCACCGTTAATAGTAAAAATAAGTTTTGGATGCAGATTCTCCCATAAAACCATAACAACAAGGAAAAGTACAACAACACCGCATATTGCTGAAATAATTATACCTTTTTTACGGGTCTGTGATGATGTTCCTTTATCCTTATCCGTCTTTAAATTATCATTTTTAATAGTTTGATTAGAAATACGTTTTGCCGAGTTCATTAGTTTACATTCCTTTCTAGTATAAAAACCATATCTATTCTACAAATTTATAGCCGATAAGTCAAGCATAGATTATTATTCTGCGCCTATTCCAAACAATACAACCCATACTGTCTTTATAAGAATCTTTATATCTTTTGAAACCGACCAATTATCTATGTATTCACAATCTAACTTCACTATATCGTCAAAATCAGTAATGGAGCTGCGTCCGCTGACCTGCCACATTCCTGTAATACCCGGTTTAATACTAATCCTTTTTCTTTGATACGGTTCATAATTATTGAACTCATCAACTGTAGGCGGTCTCGTTCCGACAAGACTCATATCTCCCTTTAAAACATTATAAAACTGGGGAAGCTCATCTATACTTGTCTTTCTCAGTATCTTTCCTATCCTTGTAATACGCGGGTCATTTTTCATCTTAAACATCTGGCCCTGCATCTCATTGTGCTCCATAAGCTCTGCTTTGCGTTCTTCGGCATCTATATACATTGAACGAAATTTGTATGTCTCAAATACACGTCCATTCTTTCCTATTCTCTGCTGTTTAAATAATATCGGACCCTTAGAGTCAATCTTTATAAGCGGACCAAATATAAGCATCGCAAGTCCGAAAAAGAACATTCCGACAAGTCCTCCGCATATATCCATAAACCTTTTAATTACAATCTGTACAAAATTATATTCATATTTTCCATATGTAACAACACCGAGCAGCCCCATATTTTCAAGCTTCCTGCCCGCTGAAATCTTAATATCATACTCAGGAATATTAAGATGAACAATTATTCCCATATCTACAAACTGCGATATAATTGTCTCCCAATGTGTATATGAAAGTGATGGTTCATTAATTATAACTGAATCAAAAGCTTTTAGTCTTGTAGCCTGATAATAATCTGTTCCATCTGCAATAACATCAATACCTTCTATCTGAGAGCCTTTAAGGTCTTTATCAAGTATTGCAATACCTTTAACTCTGAAGTACCAGTTTTTAGTTTTTCTTATTCGTCTGATAATATCTTCTGCATAAGCCGATTCAGTAATAAGAAGAACTCTTTCACAATAACTCGTCTTTTTAAATAATTTTATAATTATATGTTTTAATATTGTATGTACAACAAACATAAGTATAATGTCAATAACAAAAAAAGACACAAACTGAATTCTTGAATACATGTCGCTTTTCTTTATAATAAACATATATAAAAGTACAATCATTATCAAATAAAGATGCTTTTCTAGTATCCTGTATAATTCCGAACGTGTGGATAAATATATCCATTCACTTGAATTGCACGAAAAAACCGTAATCAAAAGATACACAGATATAAGAACCCATATAATCTCAACATATGCACCTGAAGCCGACACTTCACTAAGACTGCCAAACCTTATAAGGCTGGCAATCAAATATGAAGCGCACATTGTTAAAATATCAATAATAAAAAGGACAAACAGAAGTTGGTTATTCAACTTATTATCCATATATATCCCGCCTCTATCAAAAAATATAACAAGCTATAAGAAGATACTATTTTCCTGATGGTTTACCATATGTTCCATATGTTCCATACTCCCCATATCTGCCATATCTGCCATAACCTTTATATTTTTTCCTTTTATAATAACCGCTGTAATAGCTCTTATATTTTCCTTTTCTGTATATATCATATTTATTAATGATAACACCCAAAATCTTACAGCCGGTTATCTCAATCTGTTTTTTAACGTCCTGCGCAAAGCGGCGGCTTATTACATTATTCTCCACAACAAGTATCGTTCCGTCACATACTTTAGTAATAATTGCAGCATCAATAACAGAACCAAGAGGCGGCGCATCTATAATAATATAATCATATTGCTCCCTTAAAGTCTTTATCATCTCTTCAAAATAGCTATTGCCTATAAGCTCTGTTGGATTAGGCGTGGTAGGACCTGCAAATATAATATTCAGATTTTCTATACCGGTTTCACATATAACATCATCAAGCTCATTCTGTCCTGAAAGATAATGTGAAAGCCCCTTAATCTGATGTTCGGATGTTATTCCATAACGTCCGATAAATACAGATTTTCTTAAATCAGCATCTACTAAAATAACCTTTTTTTCATCCTCAGCCAACACCTGAGTTAATCTTAAAGCTACAGTTGATTTTCCTTCATTAGGCGTACAGCTTGTAAGAAGTATCGTCTTGACATCATTACCGCAAAATGACAGATTAGTTCTTAAAGTTTTATATGCTTCATTAACGCTGTATTCCAAATCCTCTAACTTTCCGAATTCGACTTTATTCATAACAAATCTCCTTATCCTTTATGCTACTTTCTCTTCCCCAAACGTTTACGTTCATCTATTCTTATCTGTTCTTTGCTTCCCTCTTCTACCGGAATAGCCGCAAGAACATTAAGACTGAGATACTTTTCAACATCCTCAGGTGATTGTATACTATCATTCATAAGATAAAGTATAATAAATATTGCCGCAGCAAGAACCGCACCAAATAGTCCGGCAATAAATACATTCTTTTTAAGATTAGGGCTGATAGGATTAGTTGCAATTCTTCCTGTTTCATATATGTTTGGCTGTTCAACATTCATTATCTCTTTTATTCTCTCAACAGATACTTCTGCAACCTCATCTACAATTGCTTTTGCAATTCTCGGGTCCTTGTTAACAGCAGTAATGTTAAGCATTCTCGTATCTGTAGGATTAGAAATGCTTACACAGCTTCTTAAAGAATCAGCTGTAAACTCACCTTTAAGCCCAAGATTGCGAATTACCCTCTCCATAACTGTACGACTTTTAATCATTTCAGTATAATCACTTGTAAGAGATGATCCCACCATAAAATCTGAATATGAAACGATAGATTGCTTTGAAAGGACATAAATACTTGATGAAGACGAGTACATAGGTGTAACAAAATAATGCGTGTAAACGCCTGCACCAATTCCAAAAATTGCAGCTGTCAAAATTATCAGCAGCAATTTTGACCTAAGAACATAAAATAATTCTACTAAGTTAATTTCAAATTCATCATTTGACTGTTCCATAACAACTCTCCTTGTATATATTATTTATAAAAAACTATTTTCTTTCAGTATATAAGGATTAGTGTACAATATTTTATCCAATATATCATCAGATATTTTCTTCCTAAGTGTATCAACTGCACTTTTCATAAGCGGCGGCCTCCAATTAAGACGATGACAGTCGCTTCCGAAAAAATGTATGTACCCTTCTTTAATAAGCTTACGGCAAAAAGATGCTTCAGAGCTTAGTTTTGCCATAACTGAATCTGTATTAATCTGCAAAGCAACTCCCAATTCACGAAGCTGCCTTATCTCAGACATATTACGATATAAGCAGTAATATCTTTCAATATGGGCAAGTATAGGTCTGTAACCTGCATTAATTACACCCTGAAGCGCTTTATACAATTCATTATAACCTATACCATAATTAAATTCCACTAAAATATATCTGGAATCACCCATTGTAAATATTTCCCGTTTTTCAAGCAGTTCAAGTGTACTGTAACCATAATAAATTTCATTTCCCAAAATAAGCTCAATTCCATCGCTTCCTATATTCTGTGCCATCTCCTTAAGCTTCTGATACTGGTTAATTAAAAACTGCTTATCATATTTTTCTTTCCCCGAACCATAATGCGGTGTTGCATACATTATGCGTATTCCCTGTTCATACGCAACATTAAGCATTGCTAATGATTCTTCAAAACTTTTTGCGCCATCATCAACTTCCGGTATTATATGAGAGTGAATATCAATATATCCGGCACCTTCCATACCATACACCTCCGAAAATCTATATGACTTTTCTTTTCATCACATATGTTATAAATATAAGTATGCCACACATCATTATATCTCCAATTGCTACATACATACCCTGCATAAAAGCATCAGATATATACATCCGCATTACATTATAATATGCTCCCTCACCGCTTATCACACCAATTAAGGCTTTTTTAGCCAATAATGATATACAAGCTGTCACAACGGAACCTGCCAGCACACCATAAGTACAGAATCTTACAGCTCTGTATTTTCTTCTGTGCAGCAAAAGCAATAGCGCTGTACATATAATTATTACTGCAATGGAACCAATTGTAAAAGACTTTATAATACTATCATATTTAGATGCAAAAGACATATACGGAGCAATAAATTCAAAGGAAATATTGCTTTTATATATAGCCTTTGCCTGTGACGCTATATCACTTATATAACGCTCCAGCTTTTCATCCGGAGTAATTCCCTGTTTTTTTAAATATTCTGTAACATTATCTGCAAGCGCCGCTTCAAGCGCTGATGTATCAAATGCAACAGGCTTTCCTTTTAATGCATTAGATATGTAACTGCTTGTATCTATACTCATCATACCGTCGGTTACAACATCTTTAGCTAAATCCTTAGGAAGGCCGGATTCTGCAAGCAAATCCTCAATTCCCTTATTAAGTATACCTAATCTGTATTCATAGTAATTACCTTTATGCATACTGCTTTCAATTATATTTGGATTAAGCAGCCCAGACTTTATAGTAATACACATAGACACTGTAATAGTACATATCATAACAAAAAAGGATAAAATATAACTTAATATTTTTTTTGTCCTGTGATGAATATGATGTTTTTCACTCAACATCATCACCTCCTACCTGTGGCCCGCTTATCTTTTCACACGTATATAATATTTTATCTGTACGTTTGTTTTGCGTATCCCCAAATGGATAACAAGTATATAATACAAGTCTTTCCGCACCTTCATCAAGTTCCTCAAACTTATAGTCGGCCCCCTGAATTATACTTATATCCGAAATATTATACTCATATTTTCCATAAGTACACGTTAAAATAACACTGTCACCAATCTGCGCGTTAGCGAGCGGCGCAAAAAAGGTTGTATCGTGTCCTCCAACTAAAGTAGTACCTCCCCTTCCCGGAAATTCAGAAGAAACAGACTGACCTGCTCCTTTAAGAAGAAGCTTGTCCGAATCACCATAATATAACGGAGCCGATAATCCAATTCTTTCACAGGTTATCTCACCATATTTTTTTGAAATCTCAGGTTCATACCACTCGTCAGATTCTAAAGTTCCCTCAGTAGTATCCGAAAAAACTATGTCGTTATTGTCAATGACATCCTCTTGTAAATCATCCTTATATTCTCCTGATACAACAGCATAAGAAAAATCTGCGTAAAGGTTGTTAAACAAAGTTCTTCCTATCAAAAAATACAATGCAATCCCTATAAAAGAAAAAGAAAGCGGTATTATAATATACCTTAATACTCTTTGTTTTTTATGATTCATTATACTTCCTTCTTTCAGACACAATAAATACTACAGTAAAAAGCGCAATGCATATAAATACAAACGCAAATGTCAACACGCATATATTAACTGCCCTGTCAGATAAGCCTGTATTCTTAAGTATTCCGTTCAAACTTACAATAACATCACCATCATTATTATAAATCTGAGCTTTTCCTTCTTCACTATATGTTATCGAGCCGGGTGCAGGAGTAACCTTATTAATTTCTGATACATCATTAATTCCCTGCCTTCTCTGTTCAGGCGATACTTCTGTAATCTCAATCTCATTTTCAGTGTCAAGATCATCTTCCGGGGCGCCCTGTTTTACAATATAACCTTCATTAACGCCGGTCTCAATATTAGCATATATTGCACTTATGGCTTTATCTGCCTGACTTTCGGTAAGATTGACGTCAGACCTGCAGAGATATGCAATTAACTGGTCTACATATTCCTGTCTTGCAGTATACAATTCATTATTATAAGAAAAACCACCTGTTGCAACACTAATTACACGTGCTTCATTGCTGTTAATTCCACCGTCTGCAGACGCATTTCTTCCATACATCATCATACCGGCAGCCGCCGCACATATCATTATTAGAAAATAATATCTTTTTAAAAGTTTTGCAAGCAATTCCCATTTCATCCTTTCGTCAAAAACTATTGCCCAGCTATAAATATATTATCAAGTGTGTTCCCTTCTGCTATCATAAGTCCAAACTGTGAGTTATATACATTATCAACTATCTTTCCCGAAAAATAGTATACAACTCCTGTCTGAAGAAATGTAAGCTTCCAACTGTTTTTTCTGCTTTTTCTCATTACATTAATTGTTCCTGCAGAATTCGTAACACTTCCTGTTTCATTCTGAAGCTTTGTTAGGAATTCCATTATACTCTCAGCATATGAATATCCGTCTATGGTAGCGCTCATATAACCTGAGTAATCTTTGTTAAAGAGATAAACCGTTCTATACTCTCCATTAGAATTTGATACAACAAAAGATGCGGCTAACGGATTATTTGGATCCGGAACAATAGACTGCACATATTCTTCTATAGTCTGCGCAGGCGTAGGTGTTGGAACAGCCGTAGGCGCTTCTGTAGGTGCAGGTGTAGGTGTACTGATAGGAAAATCCGTTGGCACATTAGTTGGTTTGTCTGTAGGTTCATCCGTCGGCACAGTTGGTTTGTCTGTAGGTTCAGTCGTAGGTTCGCTAGTAGGCTTACCTGTCGGCACAGGCGTCTTAATTACAACAATATTATTATAATCACCCAAATTATTACCCAAATCCCCGACAACTTTATCATCCTGAACGGTTGTTGAATCTTCCTGTACTACAACAGTTACTTTAGCAGATAAATTCCTGCCATTCTTATCAGTAGCCTTAGTTGTTACAGATATTGTAGTAACTCCGGAATTTTTTGGAGTTATTATCCCCGCTTCACTCACAGAAACAATATTACTATCAGCAACAGTATATTCAACGCTGTTATATAATACATTTTTCGGTGATACGACTGCATTAACAGTTCCGGTCTGTCCCGGTTTCAATAATATAGTCGCAGCGCCGGCAATTTTTATTCCCGTTGCATGTTCTCCCACTTTAATTCTGCATACAGCTTTTGCACGACTATTCTTTTTCTTTATTGTTATTTTGACACTACCGGCTTTCTTTGCTTTTACTTTACCTTTTTTATTTACTTTGGCAATCTTCTTGTTAGAAGACTTATAAGTACATTTTTTTAACTTAAATTTATATGTATCATTAACATACAAATTCAATTTTTTTGTCTTAAGTTTAATATTACTTTTAGCCTGCTGTGTCGAGTAATTACAGGACAATGCCAACAATATACTAAAAGCACTGACAAAAAAGATAATGCAAAACTTTTTTATATGTTTTTTTAACATCTTAATCGGCACATCCTTTCAACAGAGTACCCCATATATGTTCCCGCATATATGGGGTACTAAAATTGCATAATACTAATCAGTTATATTATTCATTTTCAAGATATTCAACTGTAATCCCTTTTGATTCTACAACACTCTTAGTTATAGCAACTGTGTAATCATCTATTCTCTTAGTAGCCTTAAACATATTTCCGGCAGGTGTTGTACCTTCTACCTCATATTCACCTTCAGCTATTCTGGTAAACTTGCATACATATGGTGATTTAGTTACGCCATTTTTAATTCTTTCACCATAAACAGTATTAGGATCACTCTTATATACAGTAAATATACCTGTATTAACCGGGAACTTAACAACTGCCCTTATATAATCATCAGTTGTTTCATAAGTAACATCAGCCACCCTATGAACATCACTTTCAGTAAGGTTGACTTCAAGTTTTCCTGTCTTATCTCCGGTTGCTGTATATGTTACATCACCATCTTCACCGTCTGTTCCGAGATATTTTGTAACAGAACCTCCGGTTCTACCCGAGATATTCTCAGCAAACTCAAGGACAGTATTATAATCTTCAGCATACTGAAGTGCGTCATTAAGGTTAAATGATACATCTCCATATTTGGTTGTACTGTTAATCATAACCGTTGCATCACTTGAAAGTGATTCTGCCTTATATACGCATACATCTGTATTTTTAACAAGTTTTATTGAGTTAACGGTAAACTTGGCAGCATCTGTACGATCTGAGCCATATGTATTGTATTTAATAAATACAGCCTGTGCTTCACCACTCCAATCAGTATATGTATAATCCTGAGTTCCTGTAACAATTGTATTATATCTTACATTTGCTTCTGTTGAACCGTTACCCCAGTAACTATCATTCTGAATATTGTTCTTTGTTGAGAATACAACAGGGTAATCTCCATTTTCAGAGCCCTCTGATGTAATATTAAATACAATCGAATCATATTCAGATAAATCAACAGTTGATTTATCTGTATTGATGTAATATGCAACACCAAAACCACTGTAATTTGCACTTAACTCAACTGTTACTCCACCATTCTCATATGTATATTTTGTAGAAGGGTCAGTAATAGCTACGTTCGAAGGATGTAAAAATACATAATTGTTAACAGGCGCCACTTCCTCAACAGGATCAATTACAACCGGTGTTGGAGCTGGTTTTGTAATTCCATCTGTACACAGATAATAATCATTTCCTGTATCTGTATCAGTTATTTTTGCATATACAACATTCTTAGCAGAAGTAAGAGCAATCTCTCCTTCATATGCTTTCCATGTTTCAGCCGGCAATGCTTTCAGTTCTGATTCCGTAAGCGCTGTTTCAGAACCATCTGTAACTACATAATAGTAAATAGAGCTATTAGGTATTACGCTTGTAATTGACACAGCCGGTTCAGGTGCTTCATAATTACCGAATGTAATTACATTAAGAAGTTTATCCCACATTGTTGCTTCATTAAGTTTTATCTCACCGGCTTTTTCATATACTATAGGAGTTGCCGTTGGTCCCGGTGTTGCTGTAGCTTCTGAAAAATCCTTATCAAGCGTAA
>ERZ857785.2952-NODE-2952-length-13647-cov-4.179885_pt1 | contig 13647 bp, 18 predicted proteins | sample MGYA00519763_ERZ857785 | MGnify/ENA primary metagenome ERZ857785 (study PRJEB31778, sample SAMEA3449365) | human gut metagenome | biome: human gut; feature: human-associated habitat; material: faeces | place: United Kingdom | collected 2010/2012 ... | reverse complement strand
AGCTTTCCCTCCATTCTCATAATTCCCTCTATTACCATTATTGATTGATTCTTGTGCTATTTTTTTAGCCTCCTCAATGTTATTCATATTAATGTAGGCTAAACACTTTAGTACTTCCTCATCCATACCATCTTCATAATCAATAATATACTCATCAATATCATACTTTTCCATAAAATTATGACTACACTCATCTACTAATCCCAAAAGGTATTCCGCTTGCTCATCATATTTATCTGTAAGGTCTACTTCCCCCTTTTTTAATAAAATCGAAGGAGCCTTAAAAGCACCACTTGCCCTTAATGAATTACTCTTTTTGCTATTAGTTGGCATTTGCATAACCTTCCAAAAAATGTCATCATAATTATAATTTTTAATATAGATTCTATAAACTAATTTCTGCGAATTTACAACAAGAAAATCACAATGAATAAATGCATTATCCTTTACACTATAAATGATATTTGTTTTTGTTTTATATCCTCTTCTATCTGAAGATATATATTGCATTAATTAATTGCTTTTGTTGGTTTTTATCTAGCTTCATCTGCTCCCTCCTGCGAAACACAATATTGTATCTTTACACCAAGTTCAGCAACTTGATTTTGAACTGACTGTAAAAACTTTTCTGCATTAGCGGTTAAATTATATAAGAAATGAATTTCTATAATTCCATATGTTATATTTTCTCCTTTGTAGATATCTTCATACTGCTTCTGTTCAAGAAAGGTGATATATACATTAATCTTTTCTTGCAACATTACTAAATGCTGATATTCATCTCTCCAGTCCATATGGTCAGCTATCAGTAAAATTATTCCATTATTATCATCCGTTAACGCTATGCCATCTACTGTTTTATTATCAACTATCGACATAATACCTCCTACTCTGGTCGAATTATTGTTACTTTTGTACCTGGCGGAATCTGGTATCCTCCAGAGAATATACCTTTTCCTTTTCCAACAACAGTTGCTCCACTTTCAAAAATCTCAGGAAATGCAATTTTTTGATTACTTGTTAGCGGTGCTGTCAATGATGATTTATATTCATTTATTACAACATTTCCATTTGCCCTATTCTGAGCTAATACATCAGCCTTACTACCACTCTGGTCTCTATATTCCCTGTTACACTCTCAACAACATTACCTTTCACACCTTTGTTTGACCAGCCCAATTTTGCATCTGCCATATTCAGTCCTTTTGCTGATCCCGTCGATGCCAGTATTCCGGCTATCATTCCAAGTGTTTGGTTGTTTGTTTTATCATATACCAGGTTAGATGCTCCATATCCTGCCAGAGTTGATACACCTTCTTTTCCAAGCATAACAGTCCCTGATCTGTATTCATAAGGATTATTATACTCATTTTTGTCTCTTACTCACAAAAATCCGACAAACGACACGATTTTCGTGACGGATGATATATAATTCCACTTAACAGGTACAATAAACGCACCCTTAGCAACATTATGTGCTTGGAGTGCGTTATGTCAGCATATTTATTTTGCAATCTTCGTTCGTATACACAACTTGGCAAAATTTCGCTAGTGTCTATTAATTAACATCATGAATTCTTAATTACTTCGAAACCGCCATGATGATTAATTAATAGACGTGCAGGAGTTGTAGGCTGTTTGGAGTCCGAAAGTATAACCATAATTGAATTAATCTCTTTCATAAAATGATTTGTGTTCTTTAATTACATTCTTTCCAAAATCAGAATTCGCTGAAACTATATCTAACATCTTATCTTTTAGAAATCTACTGCAGAAATTTCCAATTCTTGGATATAGAATATTAGGATCTTCTTTTGAATCCAATATTAGTAAATAGCTTCCCTCTTCGCCTCTTACCATCCATAATAAGAATGCCTTATCAACGCTTTTTTCCTTATCAAAATATATACATAGATTATTAATCAATTCAGTTGGATATTCAGCTGGAATACCTATAAGCACCTGTTCTTCTTTTTTAATTATGCAATCATTTTCCAAACCATCAAGCATTGGAAGCGTAATCACAATATTTGCACCAAAAGGATTTATTACAATTCCTGAATATACATCTCTCGCTTCCTTCATGATGCTCTGAAAATCCTTATAACCAAAAATAACCGTTTGCTGTTCTTTGGATGAATTCCATTTATATAATTCTTTCCAGTCAGTAAATGCCATTAAAAACTTATTACCTTCTGTGTCTTCGATATGCTTTACAGATATTGAAGACCCTTCTCCCACAACTATTTCTTTACCATCTCTGGTACTATTCTGTAATTGAATATCTGCAGGACACAATAATTTAGCTTGTGCTAATTCTTCAAAAAACTTCTGTTGTGTTGCATTATTGTTACTTAATCCTTCAATTGCACTGACTAATTTAGGATTACTAATTGGTTCATTAATATTCATGTTTCCCTATCTCCTTCTGGTGATATATTCCATCAGCAAACTTACGGACAAAACCTTTTGCTGGGAAATCAGGATATTTAAATTCCCAAAGACATCCACAGCAAATACACTTGTACCATTTGTCAGCTTTCCACTCAAACCCATTACAATACGGTTTTTCTACCGGTACTTCTGAAAACCTGCCTTCTTTAACTTGTTCTTCAAAAAACATTTTAATTTCTTCATATAATTGGTACGAATTAATCACACTTCCTATTCGTTCGCTACATTCACATTTTATCATTTAAACCACCCCGCTTCCACTTTTGGAATATATACTTGATTCCCACCTCCCGGTAATACACCTATTGTATTTCCAAGACTGTCATAAATGTTCTGTGGTGCAGCGACACCTTCATAAATCGTGGTTTCTTTTGGAACAACAACTTTTGTAATATTTTCAGTTGTATTTCCCCAAGAAGGATTTAATGCCAAATCCAACTGTGATTGCAATCCTCCACCTTGAGATGTTCTTGATACATATGACCCAACTTTTCCTGCATTACCACCACTTACTCTATACATAACTGTATCCTCTGTCAATGTTGTTTTTGTAAATGTTGCACCATTAAAAGATTCTGCTACTTCTTGGCTGATTTCATTACATGGATTGATTGGTGAATACCTTACAGATTCACTACCACTCTGGTATGCTAAACACATAGGAATCAAAGCAGTCTTTTTCTATCTATTGCTTTTCTTTTATTCCTATTTCACAATTATCCTGTAATAGATAGAGGTGTGCGTCACCACTCTTGAAGCACTTGTGACTTCGTTCATTGAGACTGCTCCCTCTGCTTTGCAGGATTTTGCGTATTAGCTGGATGTTGGCCGCATATGTGCTGTACTTCGTATATCTAACCAGATTGTAACCTGCATTGAAGCGAGGATTCTACCTGTTACATACCATTTACACAAAAGGAGTTTTCTTATGTACATTATCGGAATTGATATTGGTAAAAATCATCACGAAGCTTCCATTGTTTCTCCTGAAGGGAAACAAATCGGACATTCGCTTCGGTCAGTTTACCACCATAATCTACGCCGTATTTCGGGATGGTAAGACTTATGAACCTAAGAAATTCTGTTAATATATGGTAGTGAGACTACGAATTAAGCCTGCCGGTGGGAGGCTTAGTTGTGATGCTCATTTTTAATTTTTGAACTTTATCACACCACTCATCAATTAATTGACGAAGTTCTTTTGTATCAACTTCACACCAATTCCCCATAGCATCCTCTGCCAGATTATCATATACTTTAGTCGTTTTAGGACTTATTTCCGCACAACATACATTTCCATTTACTTCTTCATATTCACTTTTCCCTGACAGTACTCTATCAAAACCTGATTTAATCCATTTTTCAAAGGGCAATACATCGCATGACATAAAAGTTGTCAACAACTGATATTTCTCATCAAATATGATACTTATATCCTCAATACCATTTTTTAATTTATATTCTTCTATTCTGTATTTCATTTCTATTCCTCCGGAAATGCTGAAATAATTTTACCACTTTGATCTAAAAACATATCTATTTTCATACCATTATTAGCTACTCCCGAATTTATAAAAAAGCCCTTATCGTTTATAGTAAAACTTTCACAGAAACACGCACCCTTTTGCAACATTCTGTTGCTAAAAGTGCGTTACATCAACATATTCATTTTGCAATATTCATTCGTATGCCTAACTCAACAAAGTTTTAGTGTCATTTATAACACCATGGATACTTAATTGCTTTTGGGCAACCATGATGGTTAATTAATAGATATGCATGGGTTGTAGTGATGCTATTAGATGTCTGAAAGTATAACCATAATTAAAATTATTCCATATTATATTTTTCTAAATCCTGTGCAAATGTATTGTTTTCGATAAGAGCATTAACAACTTCACTCTTTTTCGATATTACTAATATTAATGAACCATCCCAAACCACAATTTCTGAAACTGCTAATGGATGTTGCAATGCTATTGGATTTTCCCAAAATCCTTTATATCCATCAGCATACGGATAATCATATTTTAATACTTCTTCAAGTCTTATTTCTTTAGGGAAAGCAGAGAAGACCCCCCATATCCATTGGAACTCCTCTTTAGCTAGTAAATCTAACAAGCTTCTTCCTTCAATCCAACAGTATTCATTATCCAAAATTTTTACTATCTCTTCGTCACTTGGATAACATTCAATATTTGTAATAAGCCAATTATAGTTGTCCACATCTCCAATAATATTGCAAATATCTTTTATAGAAATCTCATCATTTTTTATTATACAACCTTTCATCTCTTCTCCTTAATTTCTTTTTGGTTTTCCATTGTTATATTCCCATGTATGTTCATGTGGGACTTCTGGATGTTCTTTGGGATTTCCATGGTCACTCATATCAACATCTCTATATGCTTTACCCTCAGAATCATACCATCGTCTAGTTTTTATATTTCCCTCTGCGTCTAATATGTCCACCGATGTATTCACTTCACCATATGGTCCTGGATTTTTATTGACTGAAGTATGCTTTAAGGACGGTGTAATATCTATTTCATTTCCTAAAGTAGATATAATAGTCTTTTTACCACTCTCAACAACCTTCCCAGCATCTTCCGCTGCACTCTCGGCTCCCTTGGCTGCTCCCTCGAGCCCTTTTCCGGCTTTCCCCACATCTTCCGCTAAATTTCCAGCTCCCTCGGTTACTCCATCAATCCCTTTTGGGGCTTTCGCCAGCTTGTTCGCCTCTGCTTCAATTCCATTCAGCCCTTTTGCTGTCACTCCACTCGCAACCATACCGGCAACCATTCCTGCTGTATCATTTCCTGTCACATCTGTGGTTATCTTCTGCGCACCGGCTCCGGCTCCCATTGAGATGCCTTCTTTGGCGACTATTGTTGCTGTGCTTTTGAATGTCAGATTTCCCGCTGTGGATGCCTGTCCGATTGGAATCATTGCGGATGCCGCAAATGCAAAGGCATTTTGGGTCATCCTTTATCTTCTGCTCTGGATTCAGAGACGAATACTTTGTACGCCTCTGCATTTGTTCTGATTATGGTATGAACGATGCAAACATAAAAGTTAGAAATTACAGATATATTCTTAATCAGCAGGCATTGCTTATTCATCAATTTTATTTTGCAATCATCATCCCTTGTATTTCTCCTGTATTTTTATCAATATAATATCTTCTTCCCATAAAGTCATTCGCATAAAGATATTTATCATCAAAATTTATCATTGTATATACGGTTGGATTTCCTTTCGGTCTCACTCCTATCTGCCATATTTTTCGTCCTTTCCCAGAATAACAAAAAACATTATTACAATCATCATAGGTTAATTTTTCTTTCGGTTTAATATCTAATAAAACATATATTTTGTCATCCTCAATTTTCACTTGAAATATTTCATCTTCAAAAACAATATTTTTATCACCTATATAAAGTATATTTTTATCAAAACTTATATTTTTCACTTTCCCATACTCCAATCTACTAAACTTCCTATTTCTTTAAATTCTCCAATGTATTGACCTTTTAAATCAAATTGAATTCCGCCACCATTAAATCCATAGTTAGGGTTTACCTCTCCCATTCTAATATTACTTCCTGCTTTCAATTTTACCTCTCCTATATATTTGGGTGTTGATGGTAATGCAAATTTTTGTTGTATTTGTTCTGGGGTTAATCCTTTAATGTCTTCTGCGCACATTACCCAGCCACCTCTTAATCCAGATATATTACCATCATACACTCTCACAAAAATCGTATCACAATCTAATGTTATATCTTGTACCACCGTTTTCGGCGTATATGGTGGTCTGTCATACCCATTATTTGCCCACCAATCATTAACACTTTCTGCTGATTGATACTGATTTAATTTAACTTTATCCTTTAAGTTGCCTAACTGCGTATCTAAATATTCATATCCTGTTAACTCTTTATATTCTATTTCACTTAACTGCTCTATGCTACCTTCCTTCACAACCGGACCATCCGCATCATTTAATACTGCGTCACCACCATCTCCCACATCTCCAAGCTTCGGTTTCGCCAGCTTGTTCGCCTCTGCTTCAATTCCATTCAGCCCCTTTGCAGTTACTCCACTTGCAACCATACCGGCAACCATTCCTGCTGTATCATTTCCTGTCACATCTGTGGTTATCTTCTGCGCACCGGCTCCGGCTCCCATTGAGATGCCTTCTTTGGCGACTATTGTTGCTGTGCTTTTGAATGTCAGATTTCCCGCTGTAGATGCATGCCCGATTGGAATCATTGCGGATGCCGCAAATGCAAAGGCATTTTCTGTCAGATAATATGCGTCCTCGTTTCCCTGAAACAGGTCATCCTTTATGCCGTTTACTGCCGTGCTGTCAATGTCACCTGTGCTTCCATAATAAATATCCTGAGTGCCCTCTATGGCATCTGCAGCTCCGAATACTGCTGTTCCGCTTCCTACTGCTACTGCAACGTCAGCTACTATTGGTATTGCAGCACCTCCTGTCAGCACTATGCATGCTACACCCGTCGCAATTAGTACTGCTCCTCCAACCATCCTCCAGATTCCCTGTGTCTTTCTCTTTTCGGCTTCATCCTTTATCTTCTGTTCTGTCTCATAGATTTCATCGTATGCTTCTTTATTCTTCTCATGCAAGTCTCCAAATATTTTAATGCCCGTGTTCAGGGCACCTGCATCTTTACCTGTGATAAAACTGCCTGTTTCATAGCTCTCAATCGCACACTGGCTAAGGCCTATTTTTGAAAGACATGACTGCAGATTTTCCAGAAGCAGCTCTACCGAATTTTCAAGCCGTACCACATTTTCCCTCTCGTAGCTGTTTACATTTGAGACAAGCTTTATAAGGTCGCTGTCCATCTGCTCATGGATATCAAATACTCCGTTACTGTCCGGCATGCCCACATCAGATATGTCCGATACTTCTGAAAGTGCACTTCTTATTTCGCCCGTATACTCATCAGTATCCTCATAGTTTGATGCCAGTTTTTTCCTGAATTCCTGTATTGCTTCTTCATCCAGTTTGAAGTTCGTCGAGCTATCAATGGCACGGTATCCATCCTTGTATGCTGCCATATTGTCAAGCAGTGTCTGTGCAGTTACTTTAATGCCTGACAGGATTGTTATATGTGCTTCACCAAGATAACTCTTTACTGCGTCTCCGGTTTTTCCTGTAAATACTGCATTTTCCGTAAACATACTGATTCTTTCTATGCAGTTATCAATATTTTCAATTAGATTTTCAATTTTTCGCTTATATTCCCAGAACAGATCGCTGAGATCCGTATAATTTATCTGAAACCCTTCCATTTTCATCTCCTAGTTTTATGGTATCACAGCTGTATCTGATAGTCCAATACCATTTTTAATATAATCTCCCTGTTTTCTGTCATTTTCATTTATTGCATTTATTATCAGGTCTATTTTTGCCAGATCATTATTTAAAGTATCTCTGTAATCTTTCACAAAGGCTTTCAGCTGCCTGTATTCTTCCTGAAATTTGTCCATTGCTTCAGATCTGCTTTTGATTTCTGTCTCTGCCGCTGTGAGACTTACGGAATCAGAAGCTGTTTTTATACCGGCAGTCATAAAAGATACCTGCATATTATCAAGGCTGATTTCCATCTTTGTATTTCTCCTCTCCCTTTTATTAATTGAAAAAATTCTGTATTTTCGTGCACAGATCATCCCATGCGTTAACAAGTCCTGAAAGCACACCATATTTTTCATTCATTTTTTCTTTTAGTGTATTTATTTCCCAGTTGATGGCATCCTCCGCTGCATCTATATTTGACACATATCCGTCATATGCTGTATATAAATTTCCGCTCTCACATGAATCATAACATTCCTGTGCATTGCTGCCTGTCCACATGCACTGATAAAGGTCTGAATTTATCATATTCCTCTGGTTATGCTTGATATCATCAATAGCCTCCTTGGCATCATCCAGCTTCCTGTATGCCGCTTTCAGCCTCTCTATTTTCTCATCAAGCACATCTATCTCTGACTGGCACTGTTCCTGCTGTTTTTTATTGTCAGCTTTCTTTTTCTTCAGTTTATTGTATTCTTTTCTGTCATTCTTTTTTGCCATATCAGTTCACCATGCTTCTTTTGAGTTTTCTTACATCTGCGCGCTCTATTTCTGTTTTCTCCATGGCATTAAAGATGTTGTCACACATCATTATCTCATCATCATCTACATACCCTTCAAACACAACCCTGCTGATATCTGTATGCTGAAAATACATAAGCCTGTCACCATTCATTCCCTCAGGATATGGGCAGGCAGCATAATCAAAGAACTGTTTACAGCCATTTATATTTACCTGAAGTGCTCTTGCAACAATCACAAATTTTTTTATGCCACCGCTTACTACTACAATGCTCCCAAGTGGCAGAAAATCAAATTTTTCATTCATATCTTTTCACCTCATACTTTAATAAACTTTTCATACATACAAAAAAGCTGCAGCAACCGGTATTCACCGGTTGTTGCAGCCGAACTGTCATTACTACATGTAACTGTTTTAGACTCTGGCTTTGCGACCCTATGTTTCCATAAGTGTGCCCTTATGGTTAATAATTTTATTGAATTTGCACATTTTTGTCAATATATTTTTCTGGATAAAATGTTAAATTGTCAGCTGCAGCACCATTTTTGCAAATTCTGTTTCATTTACTGCTGATGAGAGAAAATATTAAAAATCCGCTATACTCACCTATCGTATAGCGGATTAATAAAACATTATTCAATTTTCATCTTATTTTTTATTGCTCTAAGCTATTGTGCCATTTGCAATGTCGTTCTTTGCAAATAAATATGTAATAACCGGCATAAGAATGGCTGAAATAATTGCTTTGACAATATTACCAACACCAAGCTGTGCTGTAACGGCATATGTAACCATACTTACAATGAATCCCAGGGCTGCAAATGCAAAAATAAGCACCAAACCAATCTTTTTGTGTGCGAAAAGCAAAATACCGATAGAAACAGTTATGACAATCTGTAGTATAACGCCAATGAAACTCAGTACGACATATATCGAACCTAATCCTAAAGCAGCTCCTACGACTGAAGCACCCAGTGCAACGACAATACCGCCAATTGCTGCAAGAACATTCACCACGAAAATAATCCATAACCATACGGTTAAACCTGTTGAAAGCTTATTGTTTTCCATAATTATCCTCCTTTAGTAATCCCAATTTTATTTCAACATGTTCATTATAATGTACTTGAAAAATATTTCAATAGTCAAAAGGTCTCATTTTGAAACTTTTTACATCCGGGCTAATCAAAAATATCATTGATTTAAATGACAGATGCATTTACAATATAGCTATTATGAAAAAATTATTTGTAAAATATGTCTCACAAAACATACTCGGCATGGTGGGTATGTCATTATATATACTTGCCGACACCTTCTTTATATCAAAGGCGGTCGGCTCAAACGGTATCACCGCGCTCAATCTGGTGCTGCCTGTATACAATTTGATTTTTGCCATAGGCGCAATGATCGGAGTCGGCTCCGCTATCAGATATGTCGTAGAGAAAAATAAGGGCGACACATCCAGCGAGAGCTACTTTTTTCATGCCCTGCTGTGGTGTATTATAATAAGCGTTATATTCATATTGATTGGTATTTTCATCCCGGACAAGCTCGTAGGGCTGCTCGGCGGAGATTCGGCAATTATAAATACCGGTAAAAACTATACACGTATTTTCATGCTTTTTACACCGTTTTTCATGTGCAACTATGTGTGCAACGCTTTCGTAAGAAATGATGGTGCACCATCCATTGCCATGTGCGCCACTCTTTTCAGCAGCCTTTTTAATATTGTTTTTGATTACATACTCATGTTCCCGCTTGGACTTGGTATGGAGGGAGCCGCTTTAGCTACCGCTATTTCACCGATTATAGGCATCCTGATATGCTGTATTCATTTCTGCTCAGACAAATGCTCCGTAAAGCTTAAGCCGACGGTTCCATCTGTCAAGAGACTCTTTTACTCCTGCCAGGTTGGTGTTTCTTCCTTTGTTGCTGAGATATCATCAGGTGTCATAACTATTGTCTTCAATATGATTATCCTGAGGCTTGCAGGAAATATCGGCGTGGCAGCATACGGTGTGGTTGCCAATACGTCACTGGTCGCTGTAGCTTTGTTCAACGGAATAGCACAGGGTTCACAGCCTCTTATCAGCGACTATTACGGCAGAGGACTTAGAAAAAATGTAGACTCAATACTCAGGATGGCTGTCGTTTCATCTCTCTTAATTGCTGCACTGCTCATTTTGTTCATATGCACCTTTTGTGACATCTGTTTTCAACAGCGAGCACGATGCCAGGCTTGCTTCGTATGCCGAGAGCGGACTGCGCCTTTACTTTACAGGCTTTATTTTTGCCGGAATTAATATAGTAGGTTCTGCTATCCTAAGCGCCGTTGAGTCCGTAAAATATGCATTCGCCGCATCTATCATGCGTGGTTTTATCGCTATAAGCATTTTCGCATTCGCACTTTCAGCCGCCTTTGGCATGACAGGTGTGTGGCTTGCTTTTCCGGCAGCTGAATTTGTGACTATGTTTATTATTGTTAAAGGATTAAGGCGGCTTAAGCTGTAGATGCAGGCTATAGGTGTAAGTGAACTATTTTCGTGCATACTTATTTTCCATGTGATATACTTATGATTAAGAAAACCTATCACAATTATGATATATGATGAAAGAGGAGGGCTTGTATATGGCAAAAATAGAGAGAGTTATCAATAGGGATTTTGACCAGTTACTTTCCACGATTGAAGACGGAATAATAAATGGCAGTGTGTCAGCATCTCTGGAGGATTCCAGTGACTTTCGAAGCCAAGATGCGCGTTGCAGCGTCAGGGTATTTGAACGCTACAGCTATACCGGTGGTAACAGGGTAAGTCTCAATGTTACACTTTTTCAAAATGGCGAGGAGCCTGTTCACCTTTCCGCAATTACGGCAGGTGGAAGCCAGGCTGTTTTTTTCAAGCTTAATACTTTTGGGGAAGAGGCATTTCTCGATAAATTGATTGAATTGCTTGATTAAAATAGACAAATTTTTTTCAAAAGCATTCGTTATGTTGGAAATCAAACATACAAGTTGTTTTTATAACGCTATTATTCTATCAGAAACATAAAAAACTACTGATGGAGGAAAAAAATATGTTTTGTTTTCAATGTGAACAAACGGCCGGATGCACCGGCTGTACCGGAAATACAGGTGTCTGCGGAAAAAAGGCAGATACTGCACAGTTACAGGATGAATTGACAGGCGCACTGATTGGTCTGGCGAGAGCTGTCGATGACACATCAGCTGTTTCAAAAAAGACCTGGCAGACCATTATCGAGGGCTTATTTACCACAATTACAAATGTAAGCTTTGATAATGCAGCAATTGAAGATATGATACAAAAGGTCAGAGCAGAAAAAGACTCTCTGGTTGGCGACTGTAATAAATGTCAGTCTCCTTGTGGACGAACTGACGAATATGATATGCAACAGCTATGGAATGCTGATGAAGATATCCGTTCCCTGAAGTCACTTATTCTCTTTGGTATTCGCGGAATGGCTGCATATGCCTATCATGCATATGTCCTGAATTTTGAAGATCCCGAGGTAAATCAGTTTTTCTGTGAAGCCTTGTTCAAGATTGGTTACGCAGAAAGTATGGATGAACTGCTTCCAACAGTTCTCAAGGTAGGTGAAATCAATCTAAAGTGCATGGCACTTCTAGACAAGGCAAATACACAAACCTATGGAACACCGGAGCCAACAGATGTTACGCTTACAGTGGAAAAGGGACCTTTTATCGTAGTAACCGGACACGATTTAAAGGACCTGCAGCTTTTGCTTGAACAGACAAATGGAAAGGGAATCAATATCTACACTCATGGTGAAATGCTCCCTGCCCATGCATATCCACTCTTAAAGAAATTCCCTCACTTGAAGGGAAATTTCGGAACAGCATGGCAGAATCAGCAAAAAGAATTTGATCATATTCCTGCTCCTATTCTCTACACCACAAATTGTCTGATGCCTCCAAAAAGCAGCTACATCGACAGAGTGTTCACAACAGAAGTGGTTGCCTTCCCGGGTACTGTTCATATCGATGAACAGAAGGATTTCACTCCTGTTATTGAAAAAGCACTTGAGCTCGGTGGTTACAAGGAGGATCAGACCTTCACAGGCATAAATGGCGGCACACAGGTAACAACCGGTTTTGGTCATTCAGCAATCCTGTCCCATGCGGATACGGTAATAGAGGCCGTAAAATCAGGAGCTATACGTCATTTCTTCCTGGTTGCCGGCTGTGATGGTGCCAAACCGGGCAGAAATTACTATACAGAATTTGTAAAACAGACGCCTTCTGACAGTATCGTCCTGACTCTGGCATGTGGAAAATTTCGTTTCAATGATCTAAATCTCGGAGAAATTGGTGGTCTTCCGCGACTGATGGATATGGGACAGTGTAATGACGCTTATGGCGCGATACAGGTTGCAATAGCACTTGCGGATGCATTTGGATGTTCAGTAAACGAGCTTCCGCTTTCCTTTGTACTCTCCTGGTATGAACAGAAAGCAGTCTGCATCCTCTTAACACTGTTACATCTTGGTATAAAAAATATCCGTCTCGGTCCTTCTCTACCGGCGTTCCTTTCTCCTAATATTCTGAACTTTCTGGTAGAAAACTATGGGATTGCACCTATTACCACACCGGAGGAAGACATCAAAGTGCTGTTGAAGCAATAATATGTATTTTTCCGATGTTCTAATACACTAATAGGGAACTCCAAAAAACACAGGATATAGCGCCTTTGCTGTATCCTGTGTTTTTAAATTAACTTTAAATAAATTTTCAATCATTAGGGTAATCTATACTAATTCTCCCCATACATCTCCGGACGCCTGTCCCTGAACAGCCCCCAGCTCTTTCTCTCACTCTCCAGCTCATCCAGATCAAAACTGTGGAGTATGAAGCCCTCCGATACTCTGTCCATCTGCTCAACAACCTCTCCGGTCGCATCTGTGATAAACGAAGAACCATAAAATGTCAGTGCAGAGCTCTGGTTTCCGTTTTCCGCACACGGTACAACCTCCTCTGTGCCTATCCTGTTTGCCGCCACAACCGGCATCAGATTGCAGGCTG
>ERZ857785.2950-NODE-2950-length-13663-cov-2.577381_pt1 | contig 13663 bp, 8 predicted proteins | sample MGYA00519763_ERZ857785 | MGnify/ENA primary metagenome ERZ857785 (study PRJEB31778, sample SAMEA3449365) | human gut metagenome | biome: human gut; feature: human-associated habitat; material: faeces | place: United Kingdom | collected 2010/2012 ... | reverse complement strand
ACAAGATTAACTAAAAGTGAAATGGAAATCATGGAAGTATTGTGGGATGAGGGAAAAGCATTAACGACATCAGAAATCATTCAAAGGTCAAAAGAAAAGGAAAAGGAATGGAAAGACAGTTCTGTCCATCTGCTTATAAAAAGTTTAATGAACAAAGATGTTATCAAAGTCGAGGGATTTAAAAAAACAACAAAAAATTATGCCAGGACTTTTATACCTGTAAAAAACAGGGAAGAGTTTTTAGTAGGTCAGATTATAGATAAAAAAACAACGCTTGCTGCCAGGAAAAGGATATATTCTTATCTTATAGAAAAGGAAAGTAATCTGGAAATGATAGAATTTATTCAGAAGCTGCTTGAAGAACGAAAAGAAGAAATAAAAGTAAAACAAAAATAAATGTGCCGAATTTCGGTACATAGAGAGAAAGCCAGCCCTGCCGGACTGGTCTTTAAGAGGAAAGTATAAGAAACTTATCAAAGAATAAGTATTTCTGTATTTTTTATTATATCAGTAATTTGTGAACATATTGTGAGAAAAATAAAGATCATCTGACGATAACAGCAGGAGGGTAATATTCCACCTGCTTTTTTTGTGCAGATCAGGAGGGAAAAGAAGGAGAAAGAGAATGACACTTGGAGAAAAAATCAAAAAGTACAGGGAATTACGGGAACTAACCCAAAGAGAATTAGGACAAAAAGTTGGATTCTCTTCAGGAACAGAGGATTCCCGTATAAGAAAATATGAAAAAAATATGATGGCTCCCAAAACAGATATACGGAGGAAGATTGCAGAAGCTCTGGATATAGATATGTCAGCATTAAACGATATAGATATTCAGACGGAAAAAGATGCTATCAGAGCGTTATTTTATCTTGAAGAAAAATATGGAATGGATATAAAAAAGACAGATAGGGATATAAGTTTAACTTTTGACATAGATAATACAGATATATGGAAACTGATAGAATATCTTGAAGAATGGGCAACGAAAAAAGAAGAGTATATAAAAAAGAAAGGAAATACAACGGGAGAATTTCAATGGAAAATCTATGAGAAGTATAATGGAATAAAAAAGTTAAAGGCTGGATTTGTGAATGAAATGGAAGCAAGGGAATATGCCAGTTTTTTAGAAAACTGTAATAGGATGGCTGGATATAATGGAAGTAGATTTAGCATAGAGTACGGTTGTCCTGTATCAGAAGCACAGGAAGAGTACGATATATGGAAAGCACAATTTCCAAAGAATTTAGAACGTACCGAAATTCGGCACGGATTAAAAAGCAGAGGTGATGGCATGGACATTGTACAAATAACAGACAGAATATTAGTATCCATCGGGATAGGAATGAGTGCTGCATTTCATTTATTTCGATTTTCGATTATGACATTAATGCCAGCAATCGAGGATATAAAAACAGATGTAATGTGTGAAGGTCTGTCATTAAAAAGAGGACTAATTATAACGGTCGGTATTCTGGTCAGTATATCACCGATTCTTTTAGCGATAAAGAATAGTGAACAAAGAAGGAGCCTTTGTCATTTACAGATATTTTTGTTGTTATATCTATTGTGTACTTATTTTTATGATCTGTGGAAAATTAAGCATTGGCTATACGGGTGTATCGTGTTAATCTTCTGTATAGATTTGACATGGTGCGTCATAGAATTTTGTCAGGAATATGTGCCGAAATTCGGTACACATAAACGTAAAAAAGATTCTGAAAAAAGCAGACTGGAACACTGGAATAGTGAAAAATAATGTGATATACTAAAGCTAAACATAAAAGTTGGAGATGGAGTGATATGATAGATAAATATACCGAAAATCTCCGGCAAATCTACTTATAAATGTGCCGAAATTCGGTACGGAACAGGAGGAAGTTATGAGAGAAAAAACGATGAAGAAAGGGCATTTGTTACTGACATTACTTGCTTTTGTATGTTTAATGGGACTGGGAACAATTCATGCAAATGCTGCAACGGTGAAAGCAAAAGTTGATGTAAAAAAATTTTATGGGATTGCGGAGCAAGTTTTGCAGGAGATAAACAAAGAAAGACGAAGTAATGGATTACAGGATTTAAAGATGGATGCAACTCTTACAGAAGCAGCAATGAATATAGCATTACAGGAACAGGGAGGTAATGCTACTGTAAGTAATCCAGAAATCTATAATGATAAATATACGATTAAGGGTGCTTTTAAATTGGGGGATATAGATGGATATGATGAATATGAGGATAATCTATGGAAAGAAACAACTAAGGGAAAAAGAGCTATCACAAAACATGTGTCAGAATTAGGAAAATTTCTATACAAAGATAGTAATATTTCCTCGACAATAGGAATAGGTATAGTAGCGACAGATAATCCTAAAAATATTCCCAGAGAATTGAATAATGGAAGTCGATATAATGTAACTTATTGTTTTGTCAGCAATTGGATTGCATATGATTCAACAAGTTATGATATCTATAAAAATAATGGAAAAACAGTGCGTACTCAGATGGATTTATATATTGATTCATCGAATACCTATTTAATTGTTGACGCTGACAAAGATGAATTAACCCCTAAATATGCCTATGATGTGATTAAAAAAGGAGAAAAAAGGAAGGCACATCCGGGTGTGTGGGAAAATATTCCCGTCACTGGAGCAAAACGTTTCTTATGTAAACTTTCCAATGATGGTGCTTCATGGAGCAGCTCTAATCCATCTATAGTTTCTGTAGATGCTAATGGAAATATAACAGCAAAGAAAAATGGGATTGCCACAGTAACAGTTAGAGTAGGAAGTTTACAGGCAACTAAAAAATATGTGGTTTCTGATATAATTAGTGTGGATACAGATACCCTTTTGTCCCTTCCAAATTGGAAATCTAAATCAGATATTCCTAAAGAATATACGGGAAACTGTTATGCCGGGGGATATGCACTGGAAGTAAAAAATGGTCGTATTACATGGTCTAAAAATATGAAGACAAATAAAGTTACAAGACCAGGAAAGAAAAAAAGCGTCACAAAGGTAAAGAAAATTAAAGGGAACTACTACAAGATTATTTCCAAATCTAAAAAGACAGTCCAGTATGTAAAACCTGTTAAGAAAAATATTATTTCTGTAACTATTCCATCTTCAATAAAGCTTAACGGAAAAAGATATAAAGTAACAGGGATTGCAGCGAATGCTTTTAAGAATTGTAAAAAATTGAAGAAAGTAACGATAGGTACAAATGTTAACAGTATAGGAAAAAGAACATTTTATAGATGTTCTAAGTTACGGACAATTAAAGTAAAAACTTCCAAGCTAACTGGTAGTCGAGTTGGAAAACAGGCATTTAAAGGACTTAATAAAAAAGCAGTAATTAAAGTTCCAAAGAAACAGTTAAAAGCTTATAAGAGACTTTTTAGAGCAAAAGGTGTTGGAAAAAAAGTAACTATTAAAAAATAGAAAATTGAGTACGGAAAAGGATGTTCGAAAGAATGTCCTTTTTTTGTACCCATTTTTAGATGTGGAAAGGATTTATTTATGAATTTTTCAGTAAAAAATCCGAATAAGAGAAAAAATATATATTATTCTCAGGTTTTAATCTACCGTCAGCATTTCACGCAAAGTTTCACTGCTGATAATGCCTGTTTCTTCTTCATAATATTTATATCATAAGAAGAGATTTAGAAATTTTTATATGAAAGAAAAATCATACATTAAAGCGTTATATCAAAAAAGCCACTTGTACATCTAATGGATTAAATTGGGAACGTTGTTCTCGCTGTAACTATACACATGTACTTAACAAAATTCCAGCGAAAGGACACGCTTTTGGTGTTACGCATTATGGAGCAAGTTGTACAGCTCCAGAGATGACTATTAAGACTTGTGAACGTTGTGGTAAAAAAGAAACAACAACGAAGGGTAAACCTATTGGACACAAATGGGGAAAATGGCAGTTAGTTTCAGTAAATGCAAGTGGTGTGAGAAATTATCGAACATGTGTCAGATGTGGCTTAAAGCAATATAAAAACAGTCGTTATAAGTTAAAAATCCGGGGAGTAGTCAACCAAATTAACTGGAACCGAATTCTAAAAGCTTAAGAGGCTGTTTAGAGCAAAATGCATTGGAAAAAAGTAAATACAAAAAATAGAACATTGAGTACGGAAAAGGATATTCGAAAGAATGTCTTTTTTTGTGTCCATTTTTAGGGATGGAAAAGGGTAATTATACTATGATACGAGGACCACCATAACAATTAATGAAGATATATAAATAGAATAAGAAAATATGAGGAGAGAAGCTATGAAGATAAAAATGATATTAAAAAAGGGAATGGTCTTTCTGTTTGCAGCAGCAATGGCAGTAACAGGAGTGTTTTCCTTGGGCGTAATGGCAGCCTCCGGGTTGGAAGGTGCATATATTAGCCCTAAATTAAAGATGGGATTAAAGTATGCCAACAACTTTAGCCGGGATGTGTCGAAAAGCCAGATAGATGTCCCTAACTTTATGGCAGACAGTGACAGTAATGGTGATGAACCCAATAAGAGTTTCAATGCACAGCAGGTGGCAGCAGGTAATTCCGATGCTGGTCAGAAATGGCATGGTTTTGCTGCCTACGCAAAAAATCATGACCCATCTGATTTTTGGGTAAAGTATAAAAATGTTACGACGGCAAATGGAAAGTCGGTCGATCTTAAAATAGAAGTGACCGACTGGAAAACGCAGAATAATGAATCAAAACCATTACCATCTAATACAGATATGTTCGGGCATGATAACAATTCCGCACATCTTGGTTATGCCATTGGTTTTTCTTATAAGAAAACGGGAGTTGTCATGTTCTCCGGGTTTAAGTGGGTAAAATTTAAATATACTTTTTTATATAATGGAACGAATACCAAAGCTCCATTTACCGGATTTGCTACATTCCAGGATATTGACCAGAACCAGTATGTGGCTATCACAGATGGGACAGAATGTATCTCTAAAGCTTCCTATATTGGTGGTAGTGATGGAAATACATGGTGTGAGCCGGATGGATGGACATATAAATCCATAAAAGATCAGAATGCTTCTTCGGGTATGGGAAGAGATACTTTTAATAAGACATGTATTTCACTTTATGTAAATAATATGACGGATATGTCCATCAAGTATGGCTGGACAGGTCATACAGCTATCGCTTATTTCGATTTAGCCCCATGGGCGATGAATTCTTTTGAAGATGATGCAAATCCTGATATCCCGAAGAAATTAATCCAGAGTGGAAGTTCATGGATCAGCAATGAAAAAACATCAGCAGTAGCTTATAAATTAGGGGATACTTATTCATACCGTTACGAGGATACTACTCCGACCTATGCAACAGATATTTTATCAAATTTATGGACGGAACAAAAGAAGACTGCTATATCTTCGTATGCATGGGAAGATACGCTGGATTCTGGGCTTAGTTATGTGGCTGGTTCCCTGCAGGTAGATGTAGGAGGGAAAAATTTTACATCTCTATTTACAGATTATTCCAGAGGACAGAATATCAAATTTAGTGCAACAAGTAATGTACTAAATGATACTTCATTTTATGGAAAGAAAGTAACCGTTACATTTAAAGTAAAGATTAGAGATGCAGCATCTTATAGCTGGCTTGGACATGAGCGTACCGCAGATAATAAATACCGCCTGATTCCAAATGCAGCAAAAAGAAGCATGACATATCTGAAAAAACTGGCATATGATGAAAAGAAGGAAGTATACACAGTAACAGATAGTGATTATGGCTCTGCTTCACAGAACACTTCCACCGTCTGGTCAAAAGTCCCTATCGGTGACCCGGACAATCCTGATCCAGACCCGAAGAAGACCGTTTCCGATGAGGACGAGAAGAATGTCCTGAGTAACACACTTACCAATGCGGATGAGACATTCACTTATACCGTTTCTAAGGAAATTGAAAAGAACATGCCTTCTACCGCAAAGTATTCCAAGGTTGTAATCAAGGATGCTGTTGATTCCTGTCTGACGATTGATTCCGTTAAGTTTTATGCAGGGGATAAAGATGTCACAAGCAGTTTTGCTCCTACTTCCGCAAACAAGGGAAATTATCTGGAATATGCAGCATCTTCTGACCTGCTCAATAACAAAGATTTTTACGGGAACAATGCCGGAACAACTGTAAAAATGGTTATAAAAACACATATTGATGCAAAAAAAGTTTCGATTGAGACACTCCGGGCGCATGGACACCTTGTGGAGAACGATAAAAAGACAGAGACAGACATTAAGATTAAAAATGAGACAACAGTTACAACAACAAAAGCCGATAACCAGGGTACATGGGATGTCGATAAGAAGGTAACCCCACCACCGACTACAACGGATTCTCCTGTACCATCTATCAAAGACCCAGTGAAAAAAGTATCGGATAGTGATGACCTGAACTGGGATGCGACAGTAAAACAGGATGGAGAAAAAACGCCAGGAAGCCATAACCGTGTCACAGATGTAACAAATCAGTGGCTCTATACTTTAACACAGGAAATCCCGGCACATACGGTAGAGTTATTCCATTACAAATCCTTTACTATCACAGATGCCGTAGATTCTTGCCTTTCTTATGATGTAAAAGACATTGCAATCAAAGCAGGGGATAAGGATTATACCGATAAATTTGACGTGACAAAAGGGGAAGATAACAGCATTACCCTTACAGCAAAAGCTGACGTGTTAACTTCAGAAGAATTCTACGGTGGAAATGCTGGTAATAAGATCGTGGTTTCCTTCCCTGTAAAGATCTCAGCCGATGCAGAAACTTTAAAAGATGAAAATCTTGGACACCTTGAGATGGATGGCAAGAAGCTGGCACACTTACAGAAAGTATCTGACTTACAGAAGTTATCTGGCTTTACTGACTTAGTAAAGAGTAAAGATAACGAGTATGTCTATGCGTTCTTGAATCAGGCAAAAACACATATTGATTCCCAGATAAAATATGAGGGACAGACTGGCGTAAAAGACCGCAGTACAGATAAAGTACAGACAGCCGTAGAGACAGCCGACCCTACTATTAAAAAGGAAAGCAGCAAGTATGAATGGCAGGTTGGTGACAAAGTAGATTATACGATCAATGTTGGTGATGCAAATAGCAACAGTATCGCAGATAACGTAGTTATCACAGATGAAAGCCTGCCAAAAGCAATGCTCCCGGATAAAGATTCCATTACGATCAGCAGCACTTTTGATAAAGAAAAATCTGGTGCGCCAGAGGATAGGGACATCAGTAAAGATGCAAAGATAGAATATACAGAGAAAGGATTTGTTATTACTATCCCGAAACTGTACCGTGGTGAAGTTACAACAATCAAACTGACCTGTACAGCAAAAGAAAAATCTACCTACGATTCCATCACAGACCAGTGGGCAGACTGCCTTGAAAAAGCAAATGCAGATAAGAAACTTACTTGTGTGAACGGGGAAGTGATTGAAAACCGGGCATATGTTACAGCTACCTTAATGTTAAAGGATAAGGATAATCCTCCAGATGACTTAGAGCGTGTATGGGTGAATACTCCTCATCTGAACATTAAAAAGTCCGTAGAAAAGAAGGAATATAATGTAGGAGAAACAGTAAAATATACTCTCGTTGTTACAAATGTACATGAAGGTACATTAGCAAGAGATATTGTCATCACTGACCAGTTACAGACTCCGGGTGAGACTATCGTTGAAGGCACTATCCGATTAAAGGATGAGACAGGGGCAGTATATGACCTTGGTAAAAAAGCTGGCAAAGATGCTGAGAAACCATATCTTGAGACACAGGATGATACTTCCTTTAAGATCACAACAGGAATGAACTTACGTTATGACGGAGAATCTCCATTTAAGAAGTTAGCAGAGATTGATGATAAAGTCCACTGGAAGAACAAGGAAGGCTTGACTCAGGAAGAGTGGGATGCACCGATCACACATACGAAGTTTACAGTAACTTATGAAGCAAAAATAAATAAAGAGCCTGCTGACACAAATCAGTTTGTGAATGTTGCGACTGCAAAAGGCTCTAATACAGACGAAGTAAAAGATGATGAGATTGTTTACTTAAAAACTCCTGTTATCAAAGTGGAAAAAGAAAGTGACAAGGATTCCTATCAGAAAGGTGAGACTGCAAAATATCATCTGACAGTCACACAGACAAGGGAAGACAGAACTGCAGTAAATGTAGTGATCAAGGATGCTTTAAAAGATGAAGACTCTGAGAAAGAAAAGATCAAAGGGGATACGATTAAAGTTTACTATAACGGAAATGAGTTTACACCTGTTTCTGTAAAATCCGATGATACTTCCTTTACGATTGAAACGGGAAAGAATCTTACAGTAAAAGATAAGCTGGAAGTTACCTATGATGCGGAAGTTCTTTCTGATCTTAACAAAGATTCTATCACGAATATCGTAAAAGCAAAGGCAGACAATGCGTATGCAGAGATTGAACTCGATGTGCCAGTCACAAAGGTAACGCAGAATATCTCTGCAAGAAAAACCTCAAACCCGGCATCGGGAACAGTTGTGAAACAGGGTGGACAGATCATCTACTATATTGATGTTCACAATGATTCTGAAACGACACTGAAGAACGTCCTTGTAAGGGATGCTGTTCCAGAGCTTAGTACTTATGTAGAGGGTTCTGCTTCAAACAATGGTAAGGTTATGGAAATCAATGGAAAGCAGTATGTTACCTATGTCATTGATACCCTTCGTGCCGGAAGTACACAGACCCTTTCGTTCGCTGTCACTGTGGATGAAAAAGCGACATCAGAAGATGTTATCTTAAATACTGCAGAGATAAAAGAAACAACGGAGAAAGACCTGAACGAAGATGGAAATATCCCGGATGACCTCTGGAATGAGGACTTCAAAGAAACAAACACAACAAAGCACCCATTATCAAACTGGGCTACGGATATTAAGACCGTAAAAGTCGGTACGCCAGACAGCTATATCGAAAAGAGGGCAGATTCCGCTGTTTATGATGTAGGGGAGACAATCCATTATACGATCGTTGCAGAACAGACAACAAAGGATGGTAAATTGACAAATGCTGTTGTAGAAGATAAAGACCTTCCTGACGGTGGAGATATTGGAAACATGGGATAACCTAAATGCTGATGAGCGGAGAATTTTAATGAACTTCGTGAGATCTTTGAAGAAATAGGGGAAGCAGTTCAATTGTATCTGATTGATTGTTTCCCCTTTTTCTATGCGCTTTCCACGGCAGAAGAAAGCAGTGAGGATACAGAATGAGTGTAAAAGATGAGGAGTTCAAAACAAAAATCTACGATCTGATGAATGGAAGCTACAATCTTGAGGAATATCCAGTTGCAGAAAGCAGCCTGGTAAAAGACGAATTTGCAGAAGGGGAATACTGTGAAAAATTATATTCGCAGATGCTGGAAGCCTATGAGAGGGTATGCAGAAGACTTGGAAAGCCAGGCACAGAAGATGAAGATGTGGAGATTATCATATCGAACCTCATGAGCATAGGCAGACATCAGAGCATGAAGATGTTTGACTATGGGGTGCTTTTTACAGAAAGAGAAAATAAACAGTAATGTGACTGTAGAATGGTGTGGCTGTGATTGGATGGCTGCACCATTTTTTGATATAATAAAAGTGATTTGAAGTAGTTGAAACTATATGAGCATAGAAGTATAAAAGAAAAACAGCTTAAGCTCAAATACATTTAAAAATTATGGGAGAACATTATGATAACTTTTGATTTCTTTAACGATAGTTCAACAGAACTTGTAGAAAAATTCTGTGAGTACTTTCAGTTAGACAAGGAAACGGTTGAGGACTATTTTATCAGGGTCAATCCTGATACATTAACACCAGAAACATTGGTGAGAAAGTTTGATTTAAAATTAAATGAATATGATAGCAGTCAATTACAAATAGTGTGTCGTCATATGACAACATCTACAGAAGATGAAATCCATTCCTTTGTGGATAAAGGGATTCTTGATCTAAGAACCATGCTTCAAGAGAATACCCCTTTATCTCAATTTTTGTTAGAACACAAAATTAAAGTGGATGTTGATGAGCATAAAATAGAAATTAAAGGGAAAAATTATCCGATATTGAGTGATCATGAAATCTGTCCAGAATGCTACAATGGCAGAGAACGTATTTGTACAGGATATTCAAGGTGTGAAAGCTTTAAAAAAATCACCTATCTTGCGACCAAATTATATTATTATGATGCAACTGTGGAGTGTTTTATTCATGCAACACTAGATGAGATGAAAAGGTATTCGACCATTGATAGGTGTCCAGAAATATTGAATACGTTAGATGATGTGCGTTCAGCAGTAAATGGGCAGTATTCTCCTACATACAATTTATGCTATGATTGGATGGCAAAAAAGAAGAATTGTTATGTTATAGAGTATGCTAGTCGTTGGTCGGAAATGGAAACTTTTGCGCCAATAAATTATAGAGATGCTTATCGAGATTATGAAAGTCTTTTATATTCTTGCGGCTTTGATTTCACTGATTATATGGAAGAAACCATACCGAAAAAAGTATATGATAATATCACTTTTTTGAGAAGATTTATATCCATCTATTTTTATAATGCAGAAGAATATGGGTCATTGCTTGCTGGAAATTCAGTGCCACCTGAAGCACTAAAAGTGCTTGAAGTGAAAGAAAATGATTTGGTAGAGGTCGCTTTGTCTAAGTAGCTTTAAATGTGAAGTATAACAATGTGTATAAAAACAATTCTGCGAAATTATACAAATCTGAAAACTATGTGATTTTCAAGCTATCCCCGGGAGCATATCCCATAAGCCGTGAGGGCTAGGTATCTCTTTTAATAAGAAGTTACGCCATCTATAAATGACAGGGGAAAAACCCAGACGGGTCTTCACGTTTCTATCGTTGGGGGGATGTTGTTTCGGTTTCTTAGAAAAAAGGGCCGCAGTTATGCATTTTCCTGCATGGTTGGAAGTGGGATTTTATTTTTTTATGCGATTATGACAGGATTTGGCAATTCCGTTTTCCGAGCGGCAGTCATGTTTTTTTGCTTTTTGCTGGCACAATATTTTGGTGCAGAATATGATATGATTTCTTCAATGAGCCTGGCGGGAATACTAATGTTGCTGGAACACCCCTGGAGACTTTTAGAAAGCGGATGTGTGATTTCTTTTGCATCCATATTTTCTATCGGGATAATTTTGCCTATTGCAAAAGAACTTTGGGAAAGGCGCAGCCAAAACAGACTTGTAGCAGGGGAATTTCCTACAGAGAGTCCCAGAAGGAAAATAATCCGGCAGGCCTTTTTTGCAAATATCGTCATTTCTATGAGTATAACTCCTTTGTTACTACGCTTTTTTTATCAGTGGAGTCCTTATAGTATTTTGCTGAATATGTTTGTTATTCCGGCAATGAGTCCGCTATTGATTAGCGCAGTTTTAGGAGGGCTGCTTGGCTTTTTTAGCTATGTGGCGGCTTTTTTAGGATGCATTCCTGCGGTAGTATTGCTGCGGACTTTTGAGATGATTTTTCGATTGGTGAAGCAGATTCCAGGGGCTGTGATTGTAACAGGATGCCCTCCCTGGTGGGAAATTCTGTTTTTGTATCTCATTGAGATTAGTTTTTTCTTTTTATGGTATTATCGTCAGAAGGGTTTCAGTGTGATTTTTTGTCTTTTCCTGATAGCAGGAAGATGTTTTTTCACTGTACCAGCTCTTAAGATCACAATGCTTGACGTGGGACAGGGAGAATGTATTTTCATAAAAATGCCAACAGGAGAAAGTATGTTGATTGATGGTGGCAGTACTTCTAAGAAAAATATTGCGGAGTATACGCTGGTACCGGCACTTAAATACTATGGGACAGACTATTTAGACTATGTTATAATAACTCATACAGATGAAGATCATATTTCTGGAATAAGAGAGTTGTTTGAGCAGAATTATCCAATAAAGCATATCGTTTTGCCAGATACAAAAGCTATGAATAGCAGTAACACTATACGAAAAGCTGGGAAGAAAAAAGGATATTCCTTCTTAAAAATAAGCAGAGCAGATCAACTGAACTTTGGTGCAATTCATCTGCGCTGCCTGCATCCCCAAAAGGGATGGGAGGCAGAAGATACCAATAGTGGTTCTCTGGTATTGTATCTTACTTATGATAAATTTACCATGTTATTTACAGGAGATTTAAATGGAGAACAGGAATCTCTATTAGAGCCAGACAGAGGAGAAGAAAGTATGCCGAGTGTAAATATTTTAAAAGTGGCACATCATGGCTCTAAAAATTCTACAACAAAAAGTTTCTTGGAAGAATTCCAGCCGCAAAAGGCGATTATATCTGCCGGAAAGAATAATCTATATGGACATCCGCATAAGGAGACAATAAAGAAACTTCAGAAAAATGGAGCGGATATTTATGGAACACTGTGGGGTGGAGCAATTATAATCGAAAGTGATGGCCAGAAATATAAAATAAATTATTTTAAAAGAGGATAATTATTTATAGCTGTGTATGCAAGCAGTTTCCTGCTTTAATAATCACACATAGAATCGGAGAGTGTATCATGAAAGAACTAACAAAACAGATAAAAGAAAAGTCTTTTCATAAAGTTTATCTTCTGACAGGAGATGAGCCGTATCTTGTCCTTCAGGCAAAACATATGCTGAAAAATGCGATGATAAAAGAAGGAGATACGATGAACTATGCCGCTTTTACAGACGGTAAAATAGATTTAAATACTTTGCAGGAACTTGCATTTACCTATCCGTTTTTCAGTGAGAAGCGACTTCTTCTTTTGGACGGAACAGGAATCTTAAAAACAGGAAAAGACGAATTTGTAAGCATTATGGAAAATATGCCGGAGACAACTTGTATTATTGTCTGTGAGCCAGAAGTAGATAAGCGTTCAAAAGTGTATAAATGGATAAAAAAGAATGGTTACGTTGGAGAATTTTTAAAGAAAAATCAGACAGAAAAAGTTCTTCTCCGCTGGATTGCTGCTTTACTTGGCAAAGAAAAGAAGCAGATTCGTGAGAATAATGCCCGATATTTCCTGCAAAAAACAGGAGATGATATGTTTCAGATAAAAAATGAGATTGATAAACTCATTGCCTACGCTGGAGACCGCGAGGAAATCACCCAGGCAGACATTGATGCCGTGGCTTCTGGAGAAGTACAGGACAAGATTTTTGACTTAGTAGATGCCATCGCCCGTAAAAATAAGGCAGCAGCTCTTAGTTATTACAATGACCTCATTCTTCTAAAAGAACCCCCAATGCACATTTTATTTTTAATTGTGCGCCAGTACCGAATCCTGCATATCATTGCTAACATGCGAGGACTCCGCAAACCAGACGATGCCATTGCTAAAACCGCCGGAATCCCACGCTTTGCCATTCGCAAAAATGAACAGCAGCTTAGGGGATATGGAGAAAAAATGTTGGAAAAATGCATCGAAGAATGCATCCAGATAGAAGAAGAAATAAAAACCGGACGAATTAATGATCAAATAGGAGTGGAGAGTTTGATTTGCAGACTAATGCTTTAATCCTGAGCTGCCGCAGGCAGGAGACACCCGCAAAGAGAGGCTATCCCCTATATTTGTGACTTTAGTCGCGGCGGTTTGAATGTTCGCTTAACCGCTCACA
>ERZ857785.2945-NODE-2945-length-13676-cov-4.431466_pt1 | contig 13676 bp, 6 predicted proteins | sample MGYA00519763_ERZ857785 | MGnify/ENA primary metagenome ERZ857785 (study PRJEB31778, sample SAMEA3449365) | human gut metagenome | biome: human gut; feature: human-associated habitat; material: faeces | place: United Kingdom | collected 2010/2012 ... | reverse complement strand
CATACTCTTCTTCTTTTCATATGTATATAACCCCCTTTTTGAATACTGACCCTGCAAATTCGCCTTATGCAAATTGCCGGTGCCATTAGTTTCCCGCGAAAACTATATATATTTATCATACCATAGCTACGAAGAAATTGACAAGTTTTGCAGCTATTTTGCAACATGGCAACATGTTTTCGGTTATGTTGATTATTCTAATATATTTATATATAATATTATTATCTAAATATATGCAGGGGATTATATATGCTTACACATACACTTTATACAATCGTCGAGATGCTAAATTACTTTCTTATTTTCTATATTTTTTTCGGGAGGCTGCCTGCTAAAGGTGTACCTAAATATATAGTTTTCTTATGCAGCATTTTCGCTTTTAATTTGCTGCCATTAAATGTGGAACTAGACACATATGTATTTTTCGCACTTGGCTTTCTGATGTCCATCTTCCTTGTCAACGGCAGCAAACAGGAAAATATGATTAACTTTATAAGTGTGTTTACACTAAATCATATTTTTTCACTGCTGTTTCTGTATTTTTTTGCGATTGTTAAGGATATATCATTTGAAAATGCGGCAGGGGTTTTGACTTATTGTATATTTACCAATTTGGCTGTAACACTGTCTCTTTCAATCAGCATCCTGTGTATCAAGCTTACCGACATCCATGCTGATCCTTTCATTATTTTCCACTCTAAAATCTATTATATTTTGCTTGCAGGCTCCTTATTTATAGTTTCTGGAATTATCGGTACATTGCAGGCTCTGGCTCAATTTTCTAATATCAACTATTACATACTAAACATGGCATCACTATTTTTCATTATACTGATAATTATATTTTTTTTGATGTGGATTGCATTATCTAATATATACAGAAAACAATTATTTCATAAACACCAGGAGGAGCTTGCCAGGCTGAGAATGTCTGATCAGGAAAAACAATTTACGATAATTCACGACAGCGATGCTGCCTTGAGGAGATTCAGGCATGACTCTGCAAACCACATAACGATACTAAACAGCCTGTTAAATTCTCAGAAATATTCCGAGGCAGCTCTCTATCTTAAAAGTCTGGGTATTGCATTCGAAGAGACAAACTGCGTTACATACACAAATATAGCTGCTGTAAACGCAGTTGTATCTCACTATCATCAGAAAATTAAAAATAAAAAATTTGAATTCAACTGGATTAATTCATGTATTTCTATTCCCAGCAATATAGACGCTTTCGACATTTGCACAGTCCTTGATAATATACTTTCAAATGCACTGGAGGCATGTGAAAAGATCCCTGCCGACACCGAAATACAGCCAGCGATAAATATTGATTTATCTGTCAGGAATTCGCATTTAGTAATACATCAGTCAAATACAACTGCATCTCCAGCAGTTATTGATGCAAATGGACTTCCTCTCACCACCAAAAATGACAAAGCCGCTCACGGTTTCGGAATTTCAAACATCAAACATACCATAGACAAATATAACGGAGTATTTAAATTCAGGCAAAGCAACAGTCTTTCTTACATTGACATAATTATGTAAACCATATAGCCGTCAGTATACCACACCTGAACCATATACCAATAGGAGGAAACACATGATATATATCGGAATCTGTGACGATGAAACCATACATCAAATTAAAAACCGAGATTGCTGCGAACAATTTTTTTCTGGTAAAAACATAGACCACTCTTATATTTTTTTCCATTCAATCTTTGATGTTTTATCATATAGTTCTCATCACATTTCCGTATTGCTGCTTGATATAGAAATGAATGATTCCATCAATGGTGTACAGCTCATGCACAGACTCCAGCACAGCCGTTTTGTCGGATCTATTATATTTATATCCAGCCATACCAATTATGTATATGATAGTTTCAGTCCTAAAACAATTGGGTTCTGTCCAAAGCCAATCAAAATAGAGAGATTATTTCCGCTATTAGAATCTTCCCTCCGCAGCCACTGCAGTAATCACCCTGTTTCATTCAACAGCGCTCCAGAGGGAAAAATCTATCCTGGTGACATCATATACATATATTCAACCGGACACTATATCAATGTTGTAACGTACTCATCCGGCAATCACCTATTCGTTATGGATATCAAAGGTGCAGAAAATATATTGCAGAACACCAACATAATTAGAATTCACAAGTCATACATGGTCAACATGTCCTGCATAAAAAGTGTCAATTCCTCTGATATTACTTTATTAGAAAGCATCATTGAGATCAGGCATCTTCCTGTTGGTCGCTCATATCGAAACCAGGTAAAGGCTTTGTATACCGAATATCTGCTCAAATATTAGAGTGCATGGCACCCCGTCCATCTAATCATTTGAATCAGCTGTGATAACCTGATTTACCGGATTGTCACTATCTGTATAATCAAACTCCGTACCATCAGCAAATGTAACATTAAACTTTCTGCACTTATCAGATGTGAAATACCCTACGATTTTCACATATTCATTACTATCACATATATGAATAGTAAGATCATTCCAATCTGTTCTGTACACCTTTATATCAGATGCCACTATTGTCTCACCGAATTTTAATGTATTTACACCGTCATCATCCTTTATTGTGTAATTACCGAAGTCTCTCTGTATGATATACGTGTCATCTCCATCACCGCCTTCAAGGTGATCATCTCCACTTCCGCCATCCAGCACATCATTCCCAGCTGCTCCCAGCAGCCTGTCATCTCCGGTTCCACCATATAAACAGTCATTTCCACTGCTTCCATTTAATGTATCAGCTCCATCATATCCATATATGACAAAACCACTATCATCAAAACCACCAAGCTGATCATTATCAGGAGTACCATTTAATACTCTGGCCGGACTATTGTAAGAAGTGATGTCTATAATAGTATCTCCGAATATAAGACTGAATTCTCTATTTTTTTCAGAGCTGAAAAAGCCTTCAATAATCAGTTTGTCCGAATCCGAATTATTCAGCGACGTGTCATCACCATCTCCCATAACCATCGTAAGATTATTCCAATTTGTCCTGTACGAATGGATATCCTCGATATTATAGTCACTTATCTCAATGTAATTATGACCCGAATCATCATTTATTGTATCTGTTCCATATCCTTTTTTATAAATATATGTATCAGAACCCGAACCACCTGACAGATAGTCGTTGCCCTTACCACCATCAATGCAGTCATCACCGGCATTGCCTGTGATCCTATTGTTGCCATCGCCACCGATCAAGGTATCTGAACAATCGCTTCCAACCAGCTGATCATCTCCCCCGCTCGATATTATTGTCACTCCATCATCATATATCGTCGGCATATATTCTGTCTTTGATGTATCATAAATGTTTCTCAAAACGCTGTCCTTATCCGTTGCACAGCCTGTATAACCATCTGCAAATACCAGTCTATAACCCCTGGCATTCTTGTCCACACAATAATTTTTCAAGACTAATGTATCATCTGTTCCGGCAAATGTAATAAGCAAGTCATTCCAATCACTCCTGTATGCTTTTATCTTATCTGATTCAATGCTATCACCAAAAATTATAGTATTTTCCCCGGCAGCATCTGTTATCGTATCGTTTCCATCTCCCATGTTAAAATAATATATGTCGTCTTCTTCTCCTCCGTCCATGAAATCGTTTCCACTGCCTGATATCAACAGATCATCTCCGGTTCCACCATTCATATAGTCGTTTCCAGTTCCACCAGATATAAAATCATTTCCGTCTTCTCCATACAGCTGGTCACTGCCTTCTCCGCCATATGTTATATCGTCCGAGTCACCTGACAGTATTCTATCCGTATCTGAATCTCCAAATATTATATCACTGTCTTCTGAGGCAACAATATAATCATATCCTGCCCCCGATGCTATTATTCCGCACGCCCTGTCAGTAAATACTGCATCTGAGGCATCGGTTGCTGTAGCAACCGTATATTGTTCATCTCCATCAATATCAGATAGCATATCTCTGATCTCATATGTATTATCTCCAGACTCCATCAAAACATTATCAATAATCGACTTGCCGTCACTGATTATGAGCATGTCCTCCGTCTGAACAGATTTAATTACAACTTCCTCTCCAAGCTCGAACACTGTGATATCCTGTATATCCAGATCTGCTCCAAGCTGTATTGTCATCCTTCCATCCTGATCATCAATAATATCAATTCCGTATCCTTTGTTGAACACATAAGTATCGTCTCCAGCTCCGCCATACAATTTATCATTGCCTGCTCCGCCATCTAACTTATCTGATCCGGCATCTCCCCAGATAATATCGTCTCCAGCCTCACCATACAGTGTATCATCTCCTGCTCCTCCGTAAATTGTGTCAGAGCCATCCCCGGCTTTTACAATATCATTTCCTTCATTTGCATATATTATATCGGAAAGCTTGCTGGCTGTTATCTTATCATCACCTGCAAACGCATTTACCATAGAGCCATCAACTACCGTTCTCAGATCATCACTGTTTTCTGTGCCATATATATGCCTGAATGGGCTCTTTTCATCTGTACAATGCATAGATACATTCTTAAATTGCAGTGTATAATCTGAAAGATCTTCACTTTTACAAAAATCCTTAATGGTCAGACTATCAGAGTTATTTTTTATATATATGGTTGCATCATTCTCTCCTGTTCCATTTACCAATATATCTTTTGGCGTAAGATCTAAAAACTGTATTGTATTACTGCCACCGGCATCAATTATTGTGTCTTTGCCATAACCTCTTGTAAACACGTAAGTATCATTTCCATCTTCGTCCTCAAGGATGTCATCACCTGCACCTCCGTCAAGCAGATCATCGCCTGAGCCGCCATATAAATGATCTTTTCCTGAATTTCCATATAATTTGTCATTACCTTCGCCACCGTAAATAATATCATTTCCTATATCTCCGCAAAGTACATCATTCCCAGCCTCTCCAAATACCATATCATTTAACGAAGTTCCACTGTATTGATCATTTTCGTCTGTTCCTAAATATATATTTCCTGCATTTGCCATATCTATTATTTCTTCAAATCTATTATCTATTGCAGCAAAATGCTTCTCAAAATCACTCATACAATGTGTTTTATGTATAGTGTCATAAGCTTTAAAGTACAGGCAAAAGTCATATATTAAGGAATCTATATTTCCCCCTTTTTCAAAGTTCTCATCCAGAACATAATAAAGTTCAGCTATATTAACCTCATTACCTCCAGCGCTGTTTTTATATTCAACAATTCCGTATAAATATCCCCCCATCACCGAATCAAGATTTAATACATTATAGTATTGATTCTCAATATCTCCAATAATTCCACGTAAAATTGCAGCAGCATTACTGTTCGGATTATTGCCGTCAACACCTTCAAAGGGTCTTCCCATAAAACTTTCAATGACTTTAAGATCTCTGGCATCAATATTTCCACCCCGGCTATTAGGTTTTATGGATTTTGCATCTGTAATATAATATAAAATTTTTTTCACATAACGTCTTTTTTGAGCTATATCATTTGACATACAAAACTGAGTAAATAATTTTCCCAGCTCACCTGTTTCATCCTCTCTCATCGCTGCATATATATTTTGCACATTTCCAGATGTTACAACTCCACCATGAGTTGTATCTGAAGATTTGATTGGGAACCAAAACTCACTAATAACCGTATTTGTTTTTTCACTCCTATCATCCAATTTAACATCTGAAATTTCTGCTAATCTTGTTCCGGTTGCCTCATCAATAACACTTTCTTCTTTATGCGCTAAACTGATTGATATGATACCCAAATCTCCAAGACCTTTTAGTTCATTTTTTTCTGATATTCCATTATGATTCGCATCAACCCATATCTGCAGTTTCTTAAATACCGAATCATCCTCATCTATCAGATTGTCATCATTCTCATCAAACTCTTTTAGAGCATCGAATCCGGAACTCGATTTTTGTCCGTTTTCAAGAGTCACCTGATCTCCAAACAATTCTCCTCCATTGTCTATTTTTCCATTTGCATTTCTATCTAATGCAAGGAAGCCATCCTTGGTTCCAATCCATGCTGTTTTTTCCGAAAAACCATTATTGTCAAGATCAAAATTCACTCCTTCATCCAGTGATTTAAGTTCTATCCCTTCATTTCCTAAATCAATCACAAGCGGATCTCGTGGAGGCTGCGCGTTTCCTGCACTATCATAATCATCACTGTATCCTTGTATTAGCTTCATCAGTTCATTGTATCTACTTTCATCTCCCTCATTTATCGCCTCTAATATGTAATCAATAAATCCCTCATCAATACAGACATCATAAGCTGTTCTTACATCCTCCATTGCATTGTTGAGCTCCGCTGCCTGAGCCTTCTGTGTATCAGACAAGACATATACCCCGGCTCCAAGCACACCTGCCGCAGCGACTTTTTGTCCAAGTCTCGGATCAGATGCTATAAAGTCCGCTGCAGCTTTTAAAAATCTGTCACAATATACTTTTAACTCCAATGTTACAGAATTGTTCAGATCTGGATTCGTATTTATCTTTGTATTCACAGCATTCAACAATGTTACGCCTGCCACTAGTTTCAGCAAAACATCCACATCTATATAACCACCACCACCTGGTTGAAGACTGCTGCCAATTCCACTGCCATCAGGCTGAGGATCTTCGCCATAATTTCCATTCTTATTTCCCGGAAATAAAATCACATCATTTGCTGCTCCAGCCTTGACCGGTGATGAAACCTTACTCGTCTCTGAGCTTGTGACAGGGACAGGGTTTTTTTGCCTTCTTTTCACATGTCTTTGGAACTTATACAATATCAATCCATTGTCCTGAACAAAATACTGTATTTTATATTCAATATCCTCTGTATAAACTTTAAATGTTCTGGTAATATCAAAAAAACATTCACCATCCTCTATTAGAGATCTAGTTCCTTTTTTATATTTTGGAGACGAATCTACATATGCCTTCAGCTGACTTTCTGCAAGTTTCTTCTTGGGCTGAACAGAGAAAGAGTACGGTTTTACTTCATATAGATAACCAATACCTTCTTTTTCAAAACTAACATCGGCATATCCCCGTTTATACTGTCGTTTTTTCCCCGTATATGCATTTTCCTTTATTATCGGTTTTGGATAAGTCACCTGCATTTCTAACTTTATCTTATCAACTCCATATTTTTTTAATATATCTTTCTGAACCTCCTTATGAAATTTTGACCAAGGAAGCCCATCTACATACACTGCTACATGCCAATTTCCTGCGGATGCTTTCTTACTCAACGAGTCACTTACGGCATCCATATTTTCGCCTATTTCCTCAGCTAATGCAGCTTCTATGCTAATTTCCGGTACTGAACCATCACTTTGTGCAAATGCTGTAATTATTCCACTGGTCCATATATTTGCACACAGACATACACATAAAATCCAAGATATAATCCTATACAACTTTTTGTTTGAATTCATTTACATAATCCCCCAATACTATACTTTTTACTTACCCAAGTGTTTTTTCATCAATTCATACAGCCAATTAAATATCGTTAATTCACTCATTCTTATCACCTCCCTCCACACATTATTATCTAAGCAGAAAGCCGGTGCAATTGATCCTGCATTAACGACATTATTTCTTCATAAACGACATGTTTTTACTTTCAGCAATCTAATATCAGGTGGCACACATACAAACAAAGGGCTGCCGGAATTTTCTCTTATCCCGGCAGCCCTTTGTTAAATCTTACCTTTAAATCACCTTCTGCTCTTTAAGCCTTTTTATATTCAGGTTCTTTCTGTATTCAATTTCCGCCAATACCTCCGGACTGTTCCTTTGCTCAGTAAACAACCTTATCTGTTCTTTCGCATACTCCAATCTTTCTGCCTTATCATTTTCATAATCTTCTTGTGTATATCTAACAAGTCCAAGTTTCATTCTTTCTAATATCTCTTTGTTTTCCTTTTCCCATGTTATCATTTCCTCTTCTTGATATTTCTCTACATCCTCATACACCAAAAAATTTAGTAATCCTTCTTCATTATCCTTTATTTCTGGACTCAACGTCAACTCAGATCCTGAAAATTGCCGGTAAAAAGAAACACAACTCGGCAGATCCGTGACTCTAGCAAACGCAGGCACCAATACATCTCTTACCGTGTTAACCGCAAGTTCTATAGCCTGTTGAAAATCTTCTTCTGCTATATCCGGCTCAATTAATGGATAGTGTGGTTCTGGTATATCCAGCTGTCCTCCATTTTCAGCTTTTAGGCATTCATATACTCCCCCATCATAGAGATCTATCCAATCTCCATTATACCTTGGGGACATACTAAAATCTATCTCCCGACCATACACTGTGGCCAATCCTCCAATTGTAAGATATCCCATTCCTATAAGATTTCTGAATGTTATAACCTCTATAATCTCATCATTTATTACCTTAACAAAATATGGATATCTTCCCCTGACTTTCTTAAACCCATATGGCTCAAGAAATTCCTTTAATGCATTTTTTAATGGTACGTCTATCTTCTTCATCTTCATCTCTCCTCCTACCCTACGCTAGATGGGGTAATTCGCATATGCTTACAACCTTTATCCACTTTCTTATCTAAACAAAAAACAAATAGATACTACGACAACTAATCAAACAAATCTGTGATATCTCTTCTCTCCACGGCAATTCCAATACCATTGAGATATTCTATGTTTCTATCATAGTGTTCTCTCAATAATTGCATGCCCTGTTCATAGTTCTCTTTACAATCTTGAAATCTCTCTCTATCTGCATATAGTTCATGTTCCCATTCTATTTTACTAATCAGCTTTTTGTTTTTTTCATCACTATCCAACGGACTATTAATTATTTCATCCTTTTGCACATCAAAATTCTGTTTAAAACTATTTAAAGGAAACTTTTTTCTCAAAAAGTACAATGACTCTTCAGCATTATACTGATCATTCAAACTCAAGTCCGACTGATGGATATTTACACCATCATACTTCATCAACCAACTCAACACATTCTCCATATTTATTATCTTGTCGAATTCTGCTACTATATCCCTTATACCAGTCCTCATTTCCCCTATGATTTCATCCATTGTCTCTTCTTTGTAATAGTACATTTTTAGATCTCTTGGATATTCTATTACCTGATTTGGGAAATTCTTTTCTCTATAATATCTTGTATAATCCACCAACCAATCACTATTGTGTCTAGGTGTCACAGAAAGGTTAATCTCCTGTCTGTATACCGTTGCAACCCCACATTCCAGATGTGCTACCTTGTACCCATCTTTTGCTGACATGCCAGTATCAAGTGTTAAAATATGCAATATCTCATCATTTATAACCCTAACAAAATACGGCTGTCTTCCCTTCACTTTGATAAATCCAAGTGATGCCAGCCTTTCTTTATAATATTTTACAAACTCCCTCTGAATATTTCTTGCCATTCTTCTCTCCTATTATATCCTTTCATTTATTATCGGTTTTAAGTAACCCCATATATTTCAAGCTTTATTCTGCCACCTCCTTCTACATTATATCTGAGAAGAAACGCAAGTACAATCCAACATGCATTAACGACATTATTTCTTCATAAACGACATGTTTTTACTTTCAGCAATCTAATATCAGGTGGCACACATACAAACAAAGGGCTGCCGGAATCTTACACAAATTCCGGCAGCCCCTGCTGCATTCTATATTGATAAATATAAATTACTTGTCAAGTGAAACCTTAACCTTCTTAAGCTTCCAGATCTCCTTTGCATACTCCTCGATAGTTCTGTCTGATGAGAACTTTCCAGCGCATGCTGTGTTGAGCATAGCCATCTTTGCCCAGCCCTTCTCATCCTGGTATGCTTCGTTAACCTTCTGCTGAGCCTCTGCATATGAATCGAAGTCCTTGAGGATGAAGTATACATCTTCCTTTGTGAGAGAATCATAGAGATCTCTGAATCTGTCCGGATCATCCTTTGCATAAGTGCCATCGATAAGCTGTGTGAGAACTCTTCTTACAGCCTGGTTGTTGTTGTAGATATCCATTGGGTTGTAGCCGCCCTCGCGCTCATACTTCATAACCTCTTCTGCTGAAAGTCCGAAGATAAATGCGTTCTCGATGCCAACTTCCTCAACGATCTCTACATTTGCTCCATCCATGGTTCCAAGTGTAGGTGCACCGTTCAGCATGAACTTCATGTTACCTGTACCTGAAGCCTCTCTTGAAGCTGTTGAGATCTGCTCTGATACATCTGCTGCTGCGAAGATGATCTCGGCATTGGATACTCTGTAGTTCTCTATAAATACAACCTTGATCTTGCCTTCGATTGAAGCATCGTTGTTGACAACATCTGCAACTGAGTTGATGAGCTTGATGATAAGCTTAGCTCTCTTGTAGCCTGCTGATGCCTTTGCTCCAAAGATGAATGTTCTTGGGTACATATCGAATTCTGGCTCTGTCTTCAGTCTGTTATACAGATGCATAACATGAAGAATGTTCAGGAGCTGTCTCTTGTACTCATGAAGTCTCTTAACCTGTACATCGAAGATCGAACGAGGATCTACATCCACATTGTTATGCTCCTTGATGTACTTTGCAAGACGGATCTTGTTCTGGTACTTGATGTTCATGAACTCATGCTGGCACTTCTCATCGTTCACATATACCTTGAGCTTCTTAAGGTGTGAAAGATTTGTTATCCACTCATCACCGATCTTGTCTGTAATCCAGTTTGCAAGAAGTGGGTTAGCATGAAGCAGGAAACGTCTCTGAGTGATACCATTTGTCTTGTTGTTGAACTGCTCTGGTCTCATCTCGTAGAAGTCCTTAAGCTCTCTCTCCTCAAGGATCTTGGTATGAAGAGCTGCAACACCGTTTACTGAGTAAGAACCTGCAATTGCAAGATGAGCCATCTTAACCTGACCATCGTACAGAACTGCCATATTCTTAACCTTATCCTGGTTGCCCGGATACATCTCCTGGATCTTAAGAACGAATCTTCTGTTGATCTCCTCAACGATCTGGTAGATACGTGGAAGTAATCTTGAGAACAGCTCGATAGGCCACTTCTCAAGAGCTTCTGCCATAATAGTATGGTTTGTGTAAGCACAGGTCTTTCTTGTGATTTCCCATGCTTCATCCCACTCTAAACCTTCTTCGTCAACGAGGATTCTCATTAACTCAGCTACAGCTACTGTAGGATGTGTATCATTTAACTGGAATGTTACTTTCTCATGGAACTTACGAATGTCGTCATGTGTTTCTTTGTATTTTGCAATTGCTCTCTGAACAGATGCAGAAATGAAGAAATACTGCTGTTTTAAACGAAGTTCCTTACCTGCCATATGGTTGTCGTTTGGATATAATACTTCACAGATTGTTCTTGCAAGATTTTCCTGTTCTACAGCTTTCTGGTACTCACCTTTGTCGAAGGAATCTAAGTTGAAGTTGTTGATTGCTTCTGCATCCCAGATACGAAGTGTGTTTACGATATGGTTGCCATAACCTACGATTGGCATATCGTATGGTACGGCACGTACACTCTGGTATCCCTTCTGAACGAACTTCTGTCTTCCGTTATGCATCTCAACATCTACATAACCGCCAAACTTAACTTCTACGGCATACTCATCTCTCTTGATTTCAAAAGGATTTCCGTATTTTAACCAGTTATCTGGGACTTCTACCTGATAACCGTTCTCAATTTTCTGTTTGAACATACCATAACGGTAACGGATTCCGCAGCCGTAAGCTGGATATCCAAGTGTTGCAAGAGAATCAAGGAAACAAGCTGCAAGACGGCCAAGACCACCGTTACCAAGTGCTGCATCTGGCTCCTGGTCTTCGATGAGGTTAAGGTCAAGTCCTAACTCCTCTAATGTTTCTCTTACATCATCATAGCAAAGAAGGTTAATCATGTTGTTTCCAAGAGCTCTACCCATAAGGAACTCCATGGACATGTAGTAAACCATCTTCTTGTCCTGTTTTTCGTATGCTTTGTGTGTCTCGATCCAGTTGTCAATAATATCGTCTTTTACGGAGTATGCAACAGCCTGATAAATCTGCTGTGGTGTTGCTTCTTCGAGTTTACGACGAAACAGCATACGGACATTGGACTCTAACTCTTTTTTGAATTTTTCTTTGTCGAAAGTATCCTTTTTAATCAATGAACTGATCCTCCTAAATTATCTCGTATAATCCTGGAATCTTTTTCGTGCCTGCTTTCGTGAGAAGATTTCTATCAGCCAGCCTCAGATTTTGAGACGTACGTAGTACATTCGCCGCAAAATCTGAGTGCCTCTGGTCAAAAACCATTCGCTAAAAACAAGTGTTTAAAAGGTTTTAAGATTACATTTTTTTCTCGACACCTAATCTTACTTTTTCTCCATTAATATCCCATTCCTTGGAATATCCGCCTTCTGCGTCTAAGCACATATCGTCTGCCAATACATCATTCTTGATTTCATCAGTGTATTTGGTCATGACTTCTTTAATCTTGTCATTACCCTCTTCGTATACAGTAATGTGGTCTGTCACTTCAAAGCCGGCTTCTTTTCTCATTGTCTGTACCTTACTGATGATTTCTCTTACGAATCCCTCTTCCAAAAGTGCCGGTGTCAGATTAGTATCAAGTACTACGGTAACTCCATGATCTGCCTGAGAAACGTATCCCTCTTTCTGTGACATATCAATTAATAACTCTTCCGGCAATAAATTGATTTTACCATCATTTAACTCTATTGTCAAAAAGCCATTTGCGTCTAATTCTTTCTTAGCCGCACTTCCGTTAAGGTTTGCTAAAATATTACGGATCTTTCCTAAGTCTTTACCGTATTTTGGTCCAAGAATACGCATCTGAGGTTTAAATGTGTAATCTGTGAGGTCAGATACATCATCCTTAAAAATAACGTCTTTTACGTTAAGCTCACCTTCGATGATCTGTTTGTAGTAATCTGTTAAAGCAGCCTCTCCATTTACAAACATCTGACCGATTGGCTGACGGTTCTTGATTCCGGATGCGTTACGTGCAGCACGTCCAAGTACAACGATGTCAAGTACTTCACCCATATCCTGCTCAAGTTTCTCATCAATCATTGCCTCATCCACTGTTGGGAAATCACATAAATGGATACTTTCTGGTGCATCTGGATTAACACTCTTTACAAGGTTCTGGTAAATGTCTTCTGTCATAAATGGAATCATTGGTGCAGAAGCTTTGATGAATGTAACGAGTGCAGTATAAAGAGTCATGTATGCATTAATCTTATCCTGCTCCATTCCTTTAGCCCAGAAACGCTGACGGGAACGACGTACATACCAGTTACTCATATCATCTACAAATGCCTGTAATGCCTTTGTTGTTTCAGGAATCTTATAGTTGGCAAGACAGTCATCTACTGTTTTTACGCAGGAGTTCAGTCTTGATAATAACCATTTATCCATAACAGATAACTTGTCGTACTCTAAGCTGTACTTCGTTGGGTCAAATTCATCGATATTTGCGTAAAGTACATAGAATGCATAAGTATTCCATAATGTACCCATGAATTTACGCTGTCCCTCTGTTACTGCATCTGCGTGGAAACGGTTTGGCAGCCAAGGTGCACTGTTAGAGTAGAAATACCAGCGGATAGCATCTGCTCCATGCTGCTCTAATGCATCAA
>ERZ857785.2934-NODE-2934-length-13715-cov-8.255198_pt1 | contig 13715 bp, 8 predicted proteins | sample MGYA00519763_ERZ857785 | MGnify/ENA primary metagenome ERZ857785 (study PRJEB31778, sample SAMEA3449365) | human gut metagenome | biome: human gut; feature: human-associated habitat; material: faeces | place: United Kingdom | collected 2010/2012 ... | reverse complement strand
ATGGGCAGTGCAATCGGCAAGCATTGCAGCTCTTCGAGCTGCTCGCTTGCAATGGGAAACGCCTTTCTTTTGGACGGTCACACCGCCCGTTTTCTTTCCACGGAAAGAAAATGGGGGGTGTGATCTTGCGGCGCGCACGCCGCATAATCCCCGCGCCCCTGGGGCGCGCAAGAAACTCCCCCTTACGGGGAAAGTGAGGAACATTTTCATGATTTTCAAAAAATCCGGCCCGCCGGAATGGCTGCTCGTCTGTTTGGGCAACTACGGCAAGCAGTATGAAAACACCCGCCACAACATCGGCTTCATGGCCGCGGAGCGTCTGATCGACAAGCGCGATCTGCGCTGCAACCGCCTGCGCTTCCGCGCGCTGACGGAAGTCATCGAATTTGGCGGGGCGAATGTGCTTTTGATGATGCCGCAGACCTACATGAACCTCTCCGGCGAGGCTGTGGGCGGGGCGGCGCGGTTCTATAAAATTCCCGCCGACCACGTCATCGTCATCTCCGACGATATTTCGCTCCCGCTCGGCAAGCTCCGCGTGCGCGGCAGCGGCAGCGCGGGCGGACACAACGGCCTCAAGAACATCATCGCGCACCTCGGCACCGACGCTTTCCCGCGCGTCAAGGTCGGTGTCGGCGCGCCGGAGCACGACATTGTCGACTGGGTCATCGGCCCGTTCACGGCCAGCGAGCGCAAGGTCATCGACGGTGTGCTCGACCGCGCGCTCGGCGCGGCGGAGTGCATCATCACCGACGGCGTGAGCGCCGCGCAGAACCGCTACAACGGCTGAACGCTTTTTGCCGCCAAAATTTAAAAAATCGACATAGACTTTTTGCCAAAAGCCTATATAATAAAATGACTGACGACCACGGGCATGACCCGCCGCGGCTGCGGCGGATCTGCCCTTTTGCGCGCTGCGGGAGGAGGGATACGGCATGGCGCAGGGGATGAACAAACTCAATGAAGCGCTCGCATCTCTTCCCGAGGTGCGCGAGCTACTGCTCTCGCTCGACGCGGGCACGTCGCCCATCGCCGTGTCGGGCCTTTCGGGTGTGCACCGCGCGCAGCTCACCGCTGCCGTGCGGCACAAGACACAGCGCCCGCTTTTGATCGTCTGCGCGGATGAAAACGAGGCAAACCGCATAGCAGGCGACCTGCACGAGCTACTCGGTGAGGACGTGAGCCTGCTGTTCGCACGCGAATGGCAGCTGCGCGACCGCGTGTTCGCCTCCCACGGCTGGGAGCAGCAGCGCATCGGCTCGCTGTGCAGCCTTGCCGCCGGAAAAGCGCCGATCCTGGTCGCGACGGTCGACGGCCTGATGCAGCGAACGCTCCCGCCCGACGCGCTGCGCGGCGCGGTGACGGACATTTCGCTCGGCGACCGCTTTGACCTGAACGCGCTCTCGAAAAAGCTTGTCGAAAGCGGCTACACGCGCGCGGAAACGGTCGAGGGCGTCGGCCAGTTCGCGCTGCGCGGCGGCATTCTCGACGTCTGGTCGCCGCTGAGCGCGCCCGTGCGCGTCGAGTTTTTCGACGACGAGGTCGACGCGATGGGCGAATTCGACGTGACGACCCAGCGCCGCACGCAGAACGTCAAATCCCTGACCGTCCTGCCCGCGGCAGAGGTGCTGCCCGCCCTCTCGAACGGCGGACGCGAAAAAATGCTCGAGCGCCTTGGGCGCGCCGCGCAGAAAATTGCGAAAAAGGCCGAGGACAGCCCCATCGTCCAAACGCTGCGCAGCGACATCGAGAGGCTTCGTAACGACCTGCCGCTCGGCGGCATGGACCGGTATCTCGCCGCGTGCTACCCCGACGAAGTCTGCGCGCTCGACTATCTTTCGCCCGACACGCTGATTGCCGTCAGCGACGGCATGCGCGTTTTGGAACGCAGCAAGAACTACCACTGGGAGCTCTCCGAGGACGTGAAGCCCCTCATTGAAGAGGGCATTTTGTGCGGCGAATTTGCCGCGCTCGCGCTCAGTCAGGAGGCATTGAGCCACCGCATGAGCGCGTTCCCCGTGCTGCTGCTCGATTCGCTCCCCACGTCGCGCAATCTGCTGCCGCCGAGGGCCATCCTCAGCATGAACGCGCGCTCGCTGCCGTCGTATGGCGGCAGCCTGGAGACCGCCGCGGGCGACATGGAGCGCTATCTTGGCGCAGGCTGCGGCGTGCTCGTTCTCTGCGGCAACGAAACGCGCGCGAAGAATTTCCGGCGCCTTTTGGAAGAGCGCAACATCCGCGCGCAGCTCAACTTGAAAAACGACCGCCTCCCCGCCCCGCACGAGACCGTCATCGGCCTCGGCGCGCTGAGCGCGGGCAGCGAATATCCACAATTAAAGCTCGTCATCCTGACCGAGGGCCAGCTGACCGCTCCCCTCTCCGGCAAGCGCGCAAAGGCGCGGCCAAAGAAAGAGACGTCGGCCCGCGCCGCGCTGCGCTCCTATGAAGACCTCTCCCCCGGCGATCTCGTCGTGCATGTCCACCACGGCATCGGCCGCTTTGCGGGCATCGAGCGCATGCGCGTCGACGGCGTGGACAAGGACTATATCAAGATCTGCTACGCGGGCAACGACAGCTTATACGTCCCCGCGACGCAGCTCGACATGGTGTCGAAATACATCGGCGGCCATGGCGAGGACGAGGACGGCCAAATACGTACGAAGCTCTCAAAGCTCGGCGGTACGGACTGGTCGCGCGCGAAGACGAAGGCGCGCGCCGCGGCAAAGGACCTCGCCAAAGGGCTCATCGCGCTCTATGCCGAGCGCCAGCGCCGTCCTGGCTTCGCCTTCTCGCCCGACTCCCCGTGGCAGAAGGAATTTGAAGAAGCCTTCGACTACGAAGAGACCGACGATCAGCTCCGCGCCATCGCCGAGATCAAGGCCGACATGGAGCGCAGTACGCCGATGGACCGCCTGCTCTGCGGCGACGTCGGCTACGGCAAGACTGAGGTCGCGCTGCGCGCCGTGATGAAGTGCGTGCTCGACGGCAAGCAGGCGGCCATCTTAGTGCCGACCACCGTGCTCGCCCAGCAGCACTACGCGACGGCGCTGAACCGCTTCCGCTCGTTCCCCGTGCGCATCGAAGTGCTCTCGCGCTTCAAAACGCCGGCGCAGAAGAAACAAATTTTACAGGACGCCGCCGCAGGAAAGATCGACCTTTTGATCGGCACGCACTCGCTGCTGCAAAAGAGTTTGCACTTCAAGGACCTTGGCCTTCTCATCATCGACGAGGAGCAGCGCTTCGGCGTAACGCACAAGGAAAAGCTCAAGGAGCTCTCGCGTCAGGTCGACACGCTGACGCTCTCGGCAACGCCCATCCCCAGAACGCTCAACATGGCGCTCTCGGGCATCCGCGACATGTCGACCATCGAGGTTCCGCCCGTCGACCGCCAGCCGGTGCAGACATATGTGCTCGAGCATAACTGGAGCGTCATCGCCGACGCCATCCGGCGCGAGCTCGCGCGCGGCGGGCAGGTCTACTACATGCACAACCGCGTCGAGACCATCGACCGCTGCGCCGCCCAGCTCAAAAAGCTCCTCGGCGACGACGTCGCTATCGGCGTCGCGCACGGCAAGATGGACGAAAAGGGCCTGTCATCCGTGATGCAGCAACTCTCGGACGGAGAAATTCAGGTGCTCGTCTGCACGACGATCATCGAGACGGGCATCGACATTCCGAATGTCAACACCCTCATCATCGAGGACGCCGACCGCCTCGGCCTCGCCCAGCTGCACCAGATCCGCGGCCGCATCGGCCGCAGCGCGCGCCGGGCGTATGCCTATATGACCTACCGCGCGGGCAAGATCCTCACCGAGGTTGCGGCCAAGCGCCTGACGGCCATCCGCGAATACGCGGAGTTCGGCTCGGGCTTCCGCATCGCGATGCGCGACCTTGAGATTCGCGGCGCGGGCAATTTGCTCGGCCCCGAGCAGTCGGGCTACATGATGAGCGTCGGCTACGATATGTACTTGCAGCTCCTGGAAGAGGCCGTACTCGAGCAGCGCGGTGAAAAAGCGCCGCAGCGCACCGAATGCTCGGCAGACCTCACAGTCTCGGCGAACCTTCCGGAGAGCTACATTCCCTCGGGCGAGCAGCGCATGGATATCTACCGCCGCATCGCGGCGCTGCGCACCGCCGAGCAGTCGCAGGAGCTGCTCGACGAGCTCATCGACCGCTACGGCGAGCCGCCCCAGCCGGTCCTCAAGCTCATGGACGTCGCGCTTTTGCGCGCGGAGGCCGCGCAGATCGGTGTAAGCGATATCTCGCAGCGCGGCAGCGAGATCACCTTCACCTTTGCCGCGTCCGAGGCAGTCCCCGTGGAGGCCGTGATGGCCCTCTGCTCACTGCCGAAGAACCGCCGCCGGCTCACGCTCTCCGCCACGGGGACGGAGCCGAAGCTCCTGCTGCGTCTTTCGCTGGGCGAGGACGCATTGGATACAGCCTTGACGCTGGTCGGAGACCTGCGTGTGAATAAGGAAGAAAACGAAAAAGAGGTAACATTATGATCAAGAAGAGATTGCTTTCGTTCCTTGGCGCGGCGGCCATCACCGCGGCGCTCACCTTTGCCGTCGTGTCGCTCTCGCCCTCGAACGGCTTCACCTCCGGCACGATGCAGGAGGGTCTCTGCTACGAAGCGACCGGCGTCGCGCCCGACGCGATCGTCGCAAGCCTGAACGGCAACGGCGCGAGCGCCGACCTTGTCGCATACTGGATCGGCTACGACGTGTCGTATCTCAACAGCTACATGCAGTATTACACCGGCTCGTCCATCAACTGGGACGACACCCTCTCCGACGGCATGAGTGTCGCCGACTATGTGAAAGCAAGCGTGCTCTCGTCCGTCAAGCAGCACTTGGTGCTTGAAAATCTCGCCAGCAAGTACGGCGTGACGCTTACCGCCGAGCAGGAGGCCGCCATGGCCGAGAGCGACCAGAGCTACATTGACCAGTACGGCAGCGAGGAAGCTTTTGAGGCCGAGATCGCCAAGCTCGGCATGCGCCGCGAGACCTATGACCGCGTCGCGCGCTCGAACTACCTGTATCAGAATCTCTATGAGCTCTACAATACCGAGGGCAGCGCGCTCTACGCCTCCGACGAGGACCTCGCCGTCTACGCCGCCGAGCAGGGCTACATCACGGCGGACCACATCCTGCTTGCGACGAAGGACATAACGACCGGCGAAGCCCTCACCGACGAGCAGAAGGCCGAAAAGAAAGCGCTCGCTGAGGAGCTCGTCGAAAAGCTCAATTCCTACACCGGCGACGACATCGCCTCCTACTTTGCCGAGCTCGCCGACGAGTACAGCGAGGACCCCGGCCGCGAGACCCATCCCACCGGCTACACCTTCACGACCGGCTCGATGGTGCAGGAGTTTGAAGACGCCGCCTACGCGCTTTCCGAGGGCGAGGTGAGCGAGATCGTCGAATCCAGCTTCGGCTATCACATCCTGCTCCGCCTGCCGCTCGACAAGGCCGCAGCCGCCGATGAGGTGCGCGACGATTACTTCACGAACTTCATCACCGAGCAGGTCGACGCCGCCGCGATGGCGACGAGCGAGGACTACGATAAGCTTGACCCGCAGACGATCTACGAGGCGATCGTCGCCGCGCAGGCGGAGGGTTAAATCGCAGCGCGGCGCACTGTACGGCGCTTGCGCCCGCGAGGGCGCGTGAGGGGCAGCCCGAAAGGGCTGCTTCCTTTTTGCGTCTCGGCAGGGGCACTGCTTTTTTCCCTGCACCGTGCAGAGGACAAAATAAAAAGGAGACCTCTTTCGAGGTCTCCTTTTATTTTCAGGGGTTAGCGGTGCTTTAGCACTTCTCGAAGATGGTGGCAACACCCTGGCCGCCGCCGATGCAGAGGGTGGCAAGACCCTTCTTCGCGTCGTCGCGCTTGAGCATTTCGTGCAGCAGGGTGACGATGATACGAGCGCCGGAAGCGCCGACGGGATGGCCGATGGAGATCGCGCCGCCGTTGACGTTGACCTTGCTCATGTCGAAGCCGAGCTCACGGGCAACAGCGATGGACTGGGCCGCGAAGGCTTCGTTGGCCTCGACGAGGTCGATATCGTCGATGGTCAGGCCGGCCTTCTGCATGGCCTGACGGGAAGCGGGCACGGGGCCGACGCCCATGATCTTCGGGTCGACGCCGCCCTGGCCCCAGCTGACGAGCTTGGCCATGGGCTTGAGGTTGTACTTCTTCACGGCCTCGCCGGAAGCGAGAACGATGGCGGCAGCGCCGTCGTTGATGCCGGAGGCGTTACCGGCGGTGACGCGCTGGACATGCTTCTTGGTATCGGCTTCGTGGATGCCGGTGGGCTCGAAGGTGTGGACGATCTCGTCCTCAACGCCCTCAGGACCGACGGGGAACGCGCCGCGCAGCTTGGCAAGACCCTCGACGGTGGAACCGGCGCGGGGGAACTCGTCCTTCTTGAACTCGACGATCTCCTTCTTGACCTTCACGGGGACGGGGACGATCTCGTCGTCGAAACGGCCGGCCTTCTGCGCGGCCTCGGTCTTCTGCTGGGAGGCAGCGCCGAAGGCGTCGAGCTCTTCGCGGGTGATGCCCCAAACATCGCAGATGTTCTCGGCGGTGGTGCCCATGTGGTAGTTGTTGAACGCATCCCACAGGCCGTCCTTGATCATGGTGTCGACAAGCTTCTTGTCGCCCATGCGGGCGCCCCAGCGCTCATCGAAGGAGGCGAAGGGAGCGGCGCTCATGTTCTCGGTGCCGCCGCAGACGACGATATCGGCGTCGCCGGCGAGGATGGCGCGGCCAGCCTCAATGACGGACTTCATACCGGAGCCGCAGACCATACCGACGGTATAGGCGGGGACGGAATAGGGGAGACCGGCGCCCACGCCGACCTGACGGGCGACGTTCTGACCGAGACCGGCGGTCAGGATGCAGCCGAACATCAGCTCATCGACATTCTCGGGAGCGACATTCGCGCGCTTGAGGGCTTCCTTCACGACGATGGAGCCGAGCTGAGCGGCGGGGGTGTTCTTCAGGGAACCGCCGAAGGAACCGACAGCGGTACGGCAGCAGTTGACGACGTACAATTCTTTCATTTGACTTCTCCTTTAAAATTTGTAAATCCGGAATGAGATCCGATTTTCTTCGGTTTTGATTATACACACAGGAAAATGAAAAATCAACTGCAAAGTTGCGAAAAATGTAGGCAATTTTGATTTTTTTCTTTCATTTCGTTAACTATTTAACAAGAATGAAGAATATCTTGCACCACGGGATCCTTTTGCACCCAAAGGCGCAGGGAAAGCAGCGCCGCTGGCGCTGCATGGGATAAGGGGGCCATTGTCTCGCATGAGACAACGGCCCCCTTTCCCGCGTCTCCACACGCTGTGGGAATAAAAAGCAGCAGCTCTGCCTGGCTGTCCCCCCGCGCCCAAGGGCGCAAAAAAGGGACGCCTCTTTCGAGGCGTCCCTTTTAATAAGTAGTTTCTACGAAACAGAAATAACTTAGAACTTGGGCTTCTGGGCCTTGACCTTGGGCTCCTGGCCGTTGCAGACGGCGACGATGTCGTTGGCGACGGAGGTGCAGCAGTTCAGAACGCTCTGCTCGGTGGTGGCGGCCATGTGCGGGGTCATGATGACGTTGTCGAGGTTGAACAGCTCGCGGCTGGACTCCTGGATGGGCTCATGCTCGAACACGTCGAGACCGGCCTGGAACAGCGTGCCGTCCTTCAGGCACTCGACAAGCTCGTTCTCCTTGATCAGAGCGCCGCGCGCGCAGTTGATGAAGGAAGCGGTGGGCTTCATCCAGCTGAACTGCTCACGGCCGATGGAGTGCTCGGTGGAGGGAACGACGGGCAGATGCACGGACACGAAGTCGGCCTGCTCCCAGACCTCCTTGGCGGTGGCCTTCAGCTCGCACAGATCGCCGATCTTGTCCTGGGTGAGGTACGGATCGTAGCCGATGACGTTCATGCCGAAGCCGTACTTGCACTTCTGCATGGCGAGCTGGGAGATACGGCCGCAGCCAATCATACCGAGGGTCTTGCCGCCGAGCTCATAGGTGTGCTCCATGCCCATGCGGACGAGGAAGTTGCCGCCGCGGAACTGACGGTCAACATAGGTGAAACGCTTGGCGCACATGAGCATCAGCATGACGGCGTGCTCGGCGACGGCGTTGGCGTTGCCGGCAGGCGCGTAGACAACGGTGATGTCCTCGGCGTGGGCGTGGTCCATGTCGATGTTATCGAGGCCGGCGCCCTGCTTGCCGATGACCTTGAGATTCTTGCAGGTGTCCATCATCTTGGCGGTGATGGGCTCGGTGCGGCACATGATGGCGTCGGGCTGGAACTCGGCGAGCTCCTTGACGTAGGTCTCCTCGTCGTTATGGCTGCACAGCTTCACTTCAAAGTCGTTGGACTCGAAGATGTGCGTGGCCACCTCGTTGAGCTCGATGGTGTAGTAAACTTTGAACTTTGCCATGATACAGATCTCCTCTCAAATTTTTATTTATTGAATTGCCAAATGATTTCATACGGTTTCTTCATTATACCTTGCGCTTTGCACAAAAGCAAGCGATTTTCAGAAAGATTTGCAAGAACTTATTCAAATAATTGAACGGCATCTTTCATTTTGACGATTTGCCGTCATGTCTTTCCCCTGTTTTCTGCAATTTTCGCTGCAAAACAAAAAAGGACATAAAAGGCGCTTGACAAACTACTACATATGTAGTATATAGTTATCAACGACAAATGTAGTATATCATCTAAGGAGGTCAATCCATGGACGATAAGAAGAGACTGCCCGACGCGGAGCTTGCCGTGATGCAGGCCATCTGGGCCGTCGGCGGCGAGGTCAGCCGCGGCGATCTCGACGGGGCGCTCTCGAGCCACGGCTGGAGCGCCAACACCGTCAACACCTACCTTACTCGCCTGTGCGAAAAAGGATTCCTCTCGAGCCGCCGCGAGGGGCGGAACAATTTGTACACGCCGCTCGTCTCAAAGGACAGATACCTCGAATTTGAGAGCCGCAGCGTCCTGAAGCGGCTCTACGGCGGGTCGCTCGGCAGCTTCGTCGCGGCGCTGAACGCCGAAAAGCCGCTCGAACAGAGCGAGATCGACGAGCTGCGGCAGTTTTTGGACGATATGAGCCGTTAAACGGAAATATAAGGAGGACGCACCATGGAAACATTTCTGCTGAATCTGTTGAAAACTTCCCTGTTAGGTTCCCTCGCCATTCTGGCGATGCTGGTACTCAAACCCCTCTGGCGCGAGCGCTACCGCGCGAAGACGCGCTGCTGGCTGTGGCTGGCGCTGGCGGCATTTTTGCTGCTGCCCATCGATTTTTCGGTGAAAAACGCGCCGGTGCAGGCCGCGCCGCCGAAAGACTACACCCTCTTTGTCGGCACGGATAAGACGACCATCCAATCGACCGACAATCTCTTCGGCGACATGGCCGAAAAAAGCGGCCAGTCCCCCGCACAGGTGCGCGACACGATCATCCAGCGCCCCGTGACGAATCCCGAGCAGAAGACGACGCGCTACATCCCCGTGACGACGATCTTATTCTACGGCTATCTCGCGGGCGCGGCGGCGTTCCTGCTGTATCAGGGTGTCTCCTACGCCCTCTTCCGCCGCACGGTGCGCCGCTGGAAGAGAGACGTCGCCCGCGCGGACTACGCCTCCCTGCTCTCTGACACGGCGCGCGACTTAGGCGTGAGCGCGCCGGAGATGATCGTCTGCGAGGCCATCTCCACCCCCGCGGTGACGGGCCTTCTGCGCCCGCGACTGCTCCTGCCCCACGAGCGCTATGACGTGCAGGAGCTGCGCTACATCCTGCGCCATGAGCTGTGCCACCTCAAGCGGCGCGACATGCTCTTAAAGCTCGTGCTGCTCGCGGCGAACGCGATGCACTGGTTCAACCCCGTGGTGTATCTGATGCTGCGTCAGGCGGACGAGGACATTGAGCTCGCCTGCGACAGCGCCGCGACCGACGGGCTCGAACTCCCCGAGCGCGCGGCTTACAGCCGGACACTGCTCGCCGCCGTGCAGTCCAGCGTGCGGGCGCTGCCCGCGACGACGTGCTTCGGCGGCACGGTCGAGCGCCTGAAGCGGCGCATCACGAACGTGCTGGGCGCGCAGAAAAAGCGCGGCCTCGGCGTTGTCGCCCTCGTGCTGGCGCTGACGCTCACGGCGGGCTGCGCCGTCAGCTGGGGCGAGCGCGCGCAGAAAAATGACGACCCGTTTGCCGACAAGAGCTATACGGTCGACACGCTCTTATATGAAGCGCCCGGCTTTACGGATGGCTTTACGGATGGCGCATACCCCACCTTCCGCACCGCGACGAATCCCGCAGGGGAGAAATACGTCACGATGTTCAACGATCTGGGCTATGCCCTTATCTACGGCCCGATGGAGGAATACAAGCTGGAAAAGCAGTCCTTCTACGCACTCTTCGGCAGCACCAGAGACGCTTCTCCGGTCGACGACCTTATGCAGCACAACAAATCCGCATGGACCGGCTACTGCGAAGAGGCAAAGGACTCTCAGCCGTATCAGGCCTATCTTCTTGAGCAGGAAGACGGCACAATCTATCTCGGCCTTTCCGCCGACTATGCGGAAGACGGCAGTGAATGCTTCTGCATGGTCTACCGGCTGGAAAAGGAGGACGACACGATCTACGCCTCGATGGACGACTATGCCGCCGCGTGCGTGGAAGACCTCAAAAAAGGCACGATGACCTATTCCGTGTCGGAAAATAATGAATATGCGTCCCGCTCGATCGAAGACACGGTCGCCGACGTGCGCGTGACGCAGCTGGAGCAGGCAGATTCGCTCGGCAACCTCTCCCCCGACGGCACGGTGCTGGAGCTGTGGTACTTCCAGTATGAGATGAAGCCCACGAACGAGGCGGGCATGCAGATCGACGTCATCGGCGGGCAGGAGCTGACGGACGACGGATATCTCAACGAGAACTGGACGCACTATCTCACCGTCCTGCACTACACCTACGGCGAGAAGACCGGCTATCAGGTCATCGGCACCTATACCGGCAACGACGGGCTGTGGTACAACGGATGCAGCTACAGCGGAGAGGAAAAGTATTACCTGCACGACTTCTATGTCGACTACGCGGGGCTTGATCTGCCGAAGATATACATTCCCGACCTGCTGGGCGGCGCGGAGACGGACGGCTACGGCCGCGCCAACCAGTGCGAGGCGCGGCTCATTTCGGGCGACGGCAGCTACTACTTCTATGCGCCGATCACCGCCTGGGCGTGCAATCCGGGGACGGAGTTCTGGTACTCCCGCTACGACACCGGCTCCTACTTCAACGCAAAGAAGCTCGAGCAGAGCCTTGACGAAGCGAAGGCGGAATGGGAAAGCACCGGCGCAAAGGCCGAGAAGACCGACGCGGGCTGGCGCTTTGTGACGCACGAGGGCATGAGCAACACAATTGTCACGCTCTTTGATGCGCCGGACGGCACCTGCTACGAGGTCACAACGCACTGGACGTTCGACGGCAGCACGGAAGAGAATCAGTGGGGCTGGAACCGCGACCGCGCCGTTGAGGGCGAGGCCGAGGTACTCCGGGCGATGGTCAGAAGCTTCACGGTGAACTGGGACGCCGACGCGGCGGCTGATCCCGCGCTGGACGATTCCGATTTTCAGGCCGATCTTCAGCTCGCGTCGAACGGCGGCGCAGCGTGGATGTTTCTCTACCGGGACAATGCGGCGATCACCGACCGCGATATGCTGAACGTCACGCCAACGGTCAGGCTTGACGAGTGCAGCTATGCGCTATTGCATGATAAGTTCACCCCTGCTGACGGAGCACGGTCGCTCACGCTCTGGCTCAGCAACAACGATTCCTCGCACCTTGCGTTCTTCGAGGGCACGGACATCATGCTCTACCAGCGAGACGACGCATACTACTATAAGGTCAGCGATTACGGCGACTATGCAACGCTCTACGACGCGATGCTCGCATGGTTCAACAGCGCCCAGTCTGGCACTGAGCCATCCGACGCATCTTCGGCCACCACGACAAATGCCGTCAGCCGCGATTCGCTTATCAAGGCCGCCGACAGCTACGTCGATCTGGGCGGCTACCTCTGGTACACCGCGGGCGGCAAGCTCTATCGCTGGCGCGAGGGCGGCAGCGTGGAGGTCCTCCATGATCTGCCGGTCAACGATGTGACCGACACGACGGTCGATGCAACGTTATCCGTTGTGAGCGATCAGGTCGCGCTCCGCTACTACATTGGCGGCGGAATCATGGGCTCATTTGTCACGGAGCTTTACGGCGCTGACGGCAAGCAGTCCGCCACGCTCTACGGCTACGAGTCCATCGCCATCAGCGGCAGCACCATCGTCGAGACAACGAAGTTTCCGCCGACAGTAAACAACCTGCGCCTCTCGACCGACGGCGGCAAGACTTGGACGAGTATCGGTGATGCGGACTATTTCTACGGCAGCGTCACGGAGGATGGCAGCAGCATCAGCTACTTCCCCGGTGCCCTTGAGATCCGCGACGGCTATGTCTACACCACCGCCGTCTACGATATCGACCATCAAAAGACGAGCGACCCGCTCGTGACGCACTCTGTGCGCGTGAATCTGAAGACCGGCGCGCAGGAAATTCTGGACTGAAGCGGTCAAATTTCAAAAAGGCGGCCCGAAGGCCGCCTTTTTCCCTGTCTTTTCGCGCAAAATGAGGGAGAAATTGCAAAAAGGTACTGGAACATCTCAAAGATATGTGGTATGATGGGAATATTCCAAAACGTATTTCTCGGGAGGTTCCCATCATGGAACACAATCCGATTCTCAAAAATCCGCTGTCGCTCGACAGCGAGATCCCGCTCTACTCCCAGCTCATGGGCATCATCAAGCGCAGCATCACCTCCGGCGCGCTCAAGGTCGGCGACCTGCTGCCGAGCGAGGCCGAGCTCTGCCGCTCGTATGATATCAGCCGCAACACCGTGCGCCAGGCCATCGGCGCGCTCGAAGAAGAGGGCTTCGTCGTGCGAAAGCGCGGCAAGGGCACGTTCGTCACCGACCCGAACACGCGCCGCAAGGGCGTGCAGTATTCGTTCACGACGGAAATTTCCCAGCTGGGCAAAACGCCGTCGTCCACGCTGGTCGACTTCGCGGTCATCACGCCGAGTCCCAAGATCGTGACGCTCATGGGCCTTGAGCCGGGTGTCAAAGTCTATCGCTTCACGCGCGTACGAAATGTCGACGGCGAGCCGCTCATTTTAGAGACGTCGTACTACCCAGAGTACATCTATCCGAACCTGACGCGCGAGCTTTTGGAGACGCACAGCTTCTACAGTCTCCTCTACCACGTCGGCGTCATCCCGTTTTCCGCGTCGGACACGTATGAGGCCGTCGTGCTCGCGCCGCACGAGGCGCAGCTTCTGCACTGCGCGCCCGGCTCGGCGGCGTTTTTCCACCAGCGCCGCACCACGACCGAGAACGGGCATACCTATGAATACACCACGAGCTATATGCGCGCGGACCGCGTGAAGCTGGATGTGAGATTTCAGAAGGGATCGACGTCCTTCATGCGCACGGTTGATTAAAAAAGGCAGCCGAAAGGCTCCCTTTTTTCGCGCCTCCTGCGCAGCGGGGATCTTAGCGCAGCGCGGCAGCGCTGCATCGTTGTTCCCCACACCGTGTGGGGACGCGACAAAGGGGGATATTCTCTTTCTCGAAAGAGAATATCCCCCTTACACCCCCAAGAGA
>ERZ857785.2922-NODE-2922-length-13751-cov-9.789062_pt1 | contig 13751 bp, 10 predicted proteins | sample MGYA00519763_ERZ857785 | MGnify/ENA primary metagenome ERZ857785 (study PRJEB31778, sample SAMEA3449365) | human gut metagenome | biome: human gut; feature: human-associated habitat; material: faeces | place: United Kingdom | collected 2010/2012 ... | reverse complement strand
CCCTGAAGAACAAACTAGGCATCACGTTCGACGCCGTGAAGAGCAACACCTCGGCAGGCATGGGCATGACCTCGCCTCTGACGCCTGCCGAAAGGGCTTCGATCATGCGCGGCGTGGATAAGGTGTACACTACGTTCACGAACCTCGTGGCGCAGGGGCGCAACCTGCCTGTCGAGAAGGTGCTCGACATCGCCGGCGGCCGTGTCTGGTCGGGCGACAACGCCCTCGGCATCGGCCTGATCGACACGTACGGAGGCCTGAAGACGGCCATCGCCATCGCTGCGGACAAAGCCGGGTTGGGTGACAATTTCCGGGTGACGGAGGTGATCGAGCAACCGACGGGTTTCGCGGCGTTCATCTCGTCGCTCAACGTCGGCATCCGCGAAGCCATGACCCGTTCGGAACTGGGAGTCATGATGAAGGAATACAAACAGGTGCAGGAGGCGACTTCGCAGCAGGGGATCGTCATGTACTATCCCTTCAAACTCGAACTGCGCTAATCCCCGTCGGATGTCGGAACGATAAAAAGCGGCCTCTGCGGAGGTCGCTTTTTCTGTTTGCAGGGCGGGGGACTGTGTGTCCAAAAACACGTCAATCGTGCCGGAAAAGGGGTTTGTCAGCCTTTGGCAGGGACTTTGGCCGCCGGCCCCCCTCCGCCGAATCCTGCCCGCAGCGCATTTCATCCAGCTTGCGGCCTATCTCCTCGACCTGTTTCGCGTCGGGCGAAATGACCGTCGACCCGAACTTACGCCGGTAGTCGCCCGGCGGGGAGCCGATGCGTTCGCGGAAGGCGCGGTTGAAATTCGATATGTTGTAGAACCCGCAGCGCATGCCGATCTCGGCGATCGGGTCGTCGGTTTCGACGATCATCTGCGCGGCGCGCACGATGCGGAAGCCGTTGAGGTAGTTCCACAGGTTCTGGTGGGTGTACTTTTTGAAAAAACGGCAGACCGAAGTCGCGGACATGCCTACCTCTTCGCCGATGTCTTCGAGCGAGATCTTACGTTGGTAATTGCCCTCCACGAACTGTACGATCTTGTTGATCCGGGCATTGCCGTCGGGTTGCATTTCGTAGTACGGGGCACCTATCGGCCCCGTTTCGTCCGGCCCAGCCGTGGCCAGGTCGTTGAGTATGTTCAGGAAAAGCGACGCCGATGCGAATCCCCGCAGCCCGGGCAGTTGCAGTAACCTGTCGCGGACGCGGTCTACGACGCTTTCGGCGAACCAGAGCCCGGCGACCGGCTGGCTCAGCATTTTCCGGATGGGGAGCATGGATTCCGTTTCGAATATCTGCCAGTTGGGCATGTCGCGGCTGAACTGCACGGCGACGGCCTCGCAATTGGTCTCCGCAAAGGCTTCGTCGCGTTTGTAACAGTGCGGTACGCGCGGGAAAATGATGATCAGGTCTTTTTCCGTGAAATTGTCGACCGATTGTCCGGTGACACGTGTACCCTTCACGTTCAGGGTCAGGCTGAGCATGTAATCCTCGTGGAAATGAAGGGGCGGATCGGTTTGTTTGTCAAACCAATACTGTGTGATGAACAAATCGTTGCCGGGCAACGGGGTGAGATCATTCAGGACACGTTTCATCAGATAATGAGACTTATGGTAACAAATATAGGAACTAATAAGGACAAATCAAAACCGGGGCGGTTTTTTGTGGGGAAGGATACGCGGCCGGGGTTTCCCGCACCTTTGTTTACCGATCCGGAACGGGGCGTAAAGGAACCCCCGTGGTGAAAAGTGCGGAAAACGCTTTCTCCTTTCGCATTTAATGAATATCTTTGCGGATATGGCAGTGATCAGATTGACAAAGGAGTTTTCGTTCGAGGCCGCGCATGCCCTCGACGGATACGACGGGCCGTGCCGTGAGATCCACGGGCATTCCTACCGGTTGTTCGTGACCGTGAAAGGGTGCCCTGCGGACGACGACACGAACCCCAAGTGTGGGATGGTGATGGACTTCGGTGTCCTGAAAAGCATTGTCAACGAGGAGGTCGTTTCCCGTTTCGACCATGCGCTCGTGTTGCGGGCGACACGCCGCGACGCTCCCCTGCGGGCGGTGCTGGCCGAACGCTTCGGCAACATCGTCACGGTGGACTACCAGCCGACGTGCGAAAACATGCTCGGCGATTTCGCTGCACGCATCGCACGCCGCCTGCCCCTGGGGGTGGAGCTGCATTCGCTCCGCCTGCATGAGACCGCAACCTCGTTCGCCGAGTGGTTCGCCGAGGACAACCGCTGATTTCCGCCCGGCGGTTCCGCCGGAACGACATACCCCGACATTTCTACCGGACAGGCCCCGGGCGCAAGGGATAGGCGCACGGCAAACATCGAAAGGGAACTATTATTGACGCAAATCGAATATATGAAAAAACTGTTTCTCGTCGACGCCTATGCGTTGATCTTCAAGTATTACTATGCCTTTCTGGGGCGTCCCATGCGCAACCGGGCCGGCATGAATACCTCCGTGGTATTCGGCTTCGTAAAGTTCCTGCGCGACATCCAGAAGCGAGAGCGGCCCGACCTGCTGGGCGTGGCGTTCGACCCCAAGGGCGGCAGCTTCCGCCGGGAGATATTTCCCGAGTACAAGGCCAACCGTGCCGAGACGCCCGAGGACATCCTCCTCTCCGTCCCCTATGTCAAGCGTGTGCTGGAAGCCATGTGCATCCCGATCCTCGAAGTCGAGGGTTACGAGGCCGACGACGTGATCGGCACGCTGTCGCAAAAAGGCGTCGAGGCGGGTTACGAGGTCTTCATGGTCACGCCCGACAAGGACTACGGCCAGTTGGTACGTGACAATTGCAAGATCTACAAGCAGAAGGGCGCCGAAGGGAGCATCGAGATCGTCGACCGGGAGGCGATCCGCGGGAAATACGGCATCGACGACCCCAGCCTCGTGCGCGACATCCTCGCACTGTGGGGCGATGCTTCGGACAATATCCCGGGTGTGCCGGGAATCGGCGAGAAGAGCGCCTGCAAACTCGTGCAGGAGTGGGGAACGGTGGAAAATATCCTCGACAACGTCTCGAAGATCAAGGGCAAGCAGGGCGAGAAGATCGCCGAATGGGGCGACAAACTGCGCCTTGCCAAGACACTGACCACCATCTGCCTCGACGTGCCCATCCCGTTCCGCGAAGAAGACCTCACGGTCTGCGAACCCCATATCGACGAACTCAAGGCCCTCTTTGCCGAATTGGATTTCAAGGCCTTTATGAACGACCTTACGAACCTTGCGCCCCCCGAGGAGCAACCCGAAGGCCCCCGCCAGGAGGCGCAGACCCAGCTTGCGGAGATGGCACGGGCCAAGTCCGCCGCCGCCAAACGCGCGGCGCTGGTCGGACAGGGCAATCTCTTCGGCGACCCGGTGGTCGAGATGCCCGCCGCCGAGGTTCCCGTTGCCGAGCTTCAGGCCGAAGCCGATGCCATGCAGTTCAAGACGGCGCAGACCACGCCCCACGATTACCGCCTTGTGGAGAATGCCTCCCAGTTGCGCGAAGTGGTTGCCGAGGTCGGGAAATACGGCGAATTCTGTTTCGACACCGAGACCACGGGGTTCGATATCTTCAACGACCGCATCGTCGGCATGTCGCTGGCCGTAAAGCCGTTCGAAGCGTGGTACATTCCCTTCAAGGAGGAGAATACGGCGGAATATACGCAGATCGTGCGGCCGCTGTTCGAAGACGAAGGGATTGCCAAGATCGGCCAGAACATCAAGTTCGACCTGATGGTGCTCCGGCGCCTGGGGCTCGATATCCGGGGCCGCAAGTACGACACGATGATCCTGCATTACCTGCTCGATCCCGAGTCGCGCCACAACATGAACGCCCTGTCGGAAAAATACCTCAACTACAAGCCTATCGAGATCGAAACGCTGATCGGCAAGGGTTCCAAGCAGCTGACGATGGATCTGGTGAACGTCGAGCGCGTCAAGGAGTACGCCGCCGAAGATGCCGACGTCACCCTGCAACTCAAACACGTGCTCTACCCTCAGGTCGAGAAGATCGGGCTGCAACACCTCTATTTCGAGGTCGAGGAGCCCATGATCGCCGTGCTGGCCGACATCGAGATGGCGGGCGTGCGGATCGACTCCGGGGCGCTGACCGAATACTCCGTCGAACTGAGCCGCAGGCTGGCCGAACTGGAAGCCCAGATCCGTACCGAGGCCGGCGAATCGACGCTCAACATCAACTCGGCACGCCAGCTGGGCGAGGTGCTTTTCGCCAAGATGCGCATCGCCGAAAAGCCCAAGATGACCAAGACCAAGCAGTTATGCACCGACGAAGATTATTTGCAGACCTTCGCCCGCAAACATCGTATCGTCGACCTGATCCTCGAATACCGGGGTGTCAAGAAACTGCTCTCGACCTATGTCGAAGCGCTTCCCCAGCTGGTCAACCGGACGACGGGGCGTATCCATACCTCCTTCAACCAGGCGGTCACGGCTACCGGGCGCCTTTCGTCCACCAATCCCAACCTGCAGAACATCCCCGTGCGCGAAGAGATGGGGCGCCGCATCCGCCGGGCGTTCATCCCCTCCGATTCCGACCACCTGCTGCTCTCGGCCGATTACAGCCAGGTCGAGCTGCGCCTGATGGCGCACCTTTCGGGCGACGAATCGTTGATCGCGGCCTTCGCCCACGGCGAGGATATCCATGCCGCGACGGCCGCCAAGCTTTTCAACAAAACCCTCGGCGAAGTGACCTCCGAGGAACGCCGCCGTGCCAAGACGGCCAATTTCGGCATCATCTACGGCATTTCGGCCTTCGGCCTGAGCCAGCGGCTCGAAATCCCGCGTAAGGAGGCCAAGGACATTATCGACGGTTATTTCGAATCTTACCCCAAGGTCAAGGAGTATATGGACGATGTGGTCGCCAAGGCCAAGGAGGAGGGATTCGTCTCGACGATCTTCGGCCGCCGCCGCTATCTCAACGACATCTCCTCGCACAACGCCGTGGCGCGTGGCCTGGCCGAGCGCAATGCCGTGAACGCCCCGATCCAGGGATCCGCGGCCGACATCATGAAGATCGCCATGATCAATGTCCACCGCCGTTTCGCGGCCGAAGGCATCCGGTCGAAGGTGATCCTTCAGGTACACGACGAATTGGTCGTCGACATGCTCCGTTCCGAACAGGAGCGCGTCGCGGCCATCGTCACCGAATGCATGGAATCCGCCGCCGCCCTCAAGGTGCGCCTGGTGGTCGACTACGGCGTGGGCGACAACTGGCTCGAGGCGCATTGACCGCGTCCTGAGTCCGTTTGCAAGATATAGTAACGGACGGCATCGGATATGCAGACTCCCTGTTAATGCCTTGTATCCGTTATATCCGATGCCACCGCCGCCTCCTTCTTCGGTGCTGCCCCGGCGCTTTTGCGGACGCTTGTCTTGCTCCGGCGTCCCACGGGGAGGCGGCAGGAAAAATACAATGTTCGCGGATTTTTTGTTTTGATACTGAAATAAACTGACAGCTATGATCGAACCTATTTACCAGCCGGCCGCGTCGCGTTACGAAGATGGCATGACCTACCGGCGTGCGGGACGCAGCGGTGTGCTGCTGCCCGCCTTTTCGCTCGGCATGTGGCACAATTTCGGCAGCGGGCAGACCTTCTCCAATGTGCGGCAGATGGCCCATTACGCGTTCGACCGGGGAATCGTCCATTTCGATTTGGCGAACAACTACGGCCCTGCCTACGGTACGGCCGAGGAGAACTTCGGCCGTTTGATGGAGCAGTCGTTCCGACCCTACCGCGACGAACTCTTCATTTCGACCAAGGCGGGTTACGACATGTGGCCGGGGCCCTACGGCAACTGGGGCTCGCGCAAATACCTCATGGCAAGCCTCGACCAGAGCCTGCGGCGCATGAAGCTCGATTATGTGGACATCTTCTACTCGCACCGCTACGATCCCGAGACCCCGCTCGAAGAGACCCTCCAGGCTTTGGTCGACATCGTCCGCGCAGGCAAGGCGCTCTATGTCGGGCTGTCGCGCTACCCGCTGGCCGCGGCACGTTTCGCTTTCCGCTACCTGGCCCAGCGCGACGTACCCTGCCTGCTTTTCCAGGATCGCTACAACCTGTTCGACCGCGAACCCGACACGTCGGGCATCCTGACGCTCAATGCCGAGGCCGGGGCTGGGTTCGTGGCCTTTTCGCCGCTGGCACAGGGGCTGCTGACCGACCGTTACCTGAACGGTATTCCGGAAGGCTCGCGCATGGCGGCGGAGGGTTCGCTGCGGCGCGACGTGCTGACGGAGAGGATGTCGGAACGAATCCGCGGCCTGCATGAAATCGCCCAGCAGCGCGGCCAGACCCTTGCCGAGATGGCTTTGGCATGGCTGCTGCGCGACAAACGTGTCACGTCGGTCATTATCGGGGCAAGCTCCGTCGCCCAGATCGAAGATAACCTCCGGGCCCTGGAGTACGCCTCCTTTTCCGACGACGAACTGGCGAAAATCGACGCCCTGTCGCGGGAATAGCGCCCTGCACGGATGAAAAGATCCGCAGTCCCCCAGGACTGCGGATCTTCGTGTTTTATCTCTACGCCCCGGGGCGGCTCAGGCTCGAGGGCGAACGGTTGCTTCCCGTGGAGCGCGGGGTGGCGCTTGCGCCCGGAAGCTGGATCAGCCTGGCCCCCGAGACGATGCTCGTCTACACCTCGATGGAATGACCGGGCATTTTTCCCTGAACCGGAAAAACGAATCCCGCCTCTTTCGGGGAAGCGGGATTCTGCCTTTTCGGACGGGGATTACTCTTCCGGTTTTTGGCCGATGTAGAAGACGTAACCGTAGTACGCTTTGTATTTTTCGTAATGGGCGATCTCGTTTTTCTGCATTTCGGCCAGCAGGAGTGCTTTTTCACTGTGCCCGTATTGCTTGAGGAATCCCGGGATGCGTGCGCTTGCATGGGCGAAGTAGTTTTCCGTCCAGCAATGCTCGGGCAGCGCGAAATGCGCCAGCGGTGCATATCCGGCCTCTTCGAGGATCCGCACTTTCCCCGACGGGCTGTCGATGTCGGGGAAATAGTCCGAGATGAATTTCGACGCCAGGCGTGCGCCCGAGAGCCACGAGCACTCGGTCACGGCGATTATGCCGCCCGGTTTGAGGTACTGCCGCCACTCCCTCAGCCCGCGTTCGAATCCGATGTTGTAGATCGAGCCTTCGGCCCAGATCACGTCGAATTCCCCGGGGCTGAAGGGCAGTGCGTCCATCGAGCCCTGTATGGCCGTGACGCGGTTTTCCAGCCCGGCCTTTTTTATCCGGGTGCGGAATTCTTCCAACAGTTCCGGCAGCAGGTCGACGGCCGTTATCGTACAATCCCTGTTCCGGGCGATCGTGATGGTCTGCCCGCCGGTGCCGCATCCGATGTCGGCGATCCGCATCCCCGGCCTGTCGGGCACGAATTCCAGGGCGCGGAGCGTCTGCTCCACGCCGCCGGGCCCCTGCCTGTCGAGTTCCCTGAAGAAATCGGCGATCATTTTTAAATCGAAATCGAAAATCTGTTTATTTTCCTGTTCCATGGTTGTTTGTAGTTGAGGCCGTGCGCGGGATGGATTGGGAAATCCCGTGCATGGCGAATTTTTTAAAATAAGGCAAAATGAATGTCCGCCCGGGCAGAAATGCCCCCGGGAGGGAAGAATGGGACGGAATCCGTGGTGAGGTACGGATTCCTACAATGCCGAATCCAAATTAAACATCCAATGGTTTTAGTCGTTGTAAAGGTAGGTACAATTTCCCGAACCTGCAAATCCGTCCGGGAAAGAGCTCCCGGGAAAAGGGAACCCCGATCCCTTTTCAGGAACCGGGGCACTCCACAAGAGGCGCTTTCCTACTCTGCATCAGAATGATATACCGACGCGTATGCCGAAATTATTGAGGTTGTTGACCGAGTAAGTCAGGACGTCACCGCTGTTGGTGGCATAGCTGTAATAGAGTGCCACATGGAATCCGAAACGGTAGTCGGGGCGCGGGAAGATGCTCACGCCGATTTCGGGCGAGAGGAAGAATCCCCACGTGTCGTTGTACTGCTTGACGACGTAGTAATAGGACGAAAGTTCGGCGTAGTTGGCACCCAGCTTCAGGCCCGCATAAGGCTGGAATACGCTGTCCGTAAGCCAGGTGTAACGGCTGGTGACGCCGAACGGCAGCTGGAATACGGAGTGCTTCTGGTTGACCGTGAGGGCCGAACCGTTGCCCAGGTCGAGTGTCTGGCGCGGGATCGTTTCGAGGTTGGTCTGGTACGAGATGAACGGGCCCACGGCGATGGCCGGCGTGATGAAATAGCCGCCTTCGAAGTTCATGCCCCAGCCCGAGGCTTTGTCGGCCAGGCTGCTGCCCAGGGGCACGCCTACCTGCCAGTCGACGTTGATGTAGCTGTTCGGGAAGACCTGTGCTTTGCCCGTGCGCGCGGCGGCGAGCAGGACGACACAGAGTGCGATGGTTTTTAGAACCTGGTATTTCGATGTTTTCATAATCGGACGTGTTTTTACGGTTAAATTACTTTTTCAGATAAGGCGACTGGTCGAACGCCTGTTCTACGGCGTCCACCGTGCGCTGCAGGTTGAGGCTTTCCGACGAGGTGAGCAGGCCGCCGATGTAGCTGTCCCAGATGACGGGCAGTTTCTTGCCGCTCTGCTGGTCGGCTTCCAGATCCAGCATCTCGATCAGCAGCGAACCGGCCGTATAACCGTAATATACGCGGTAGGGATAGTGCCATCCCAGCCAGTCGCCCCAGTATCCGGGCGTCCAGTAGTAGGGGTAATACCACCACCAGTAGGGATAGTCATAACCCACGAAATAGGTCACTTTCTGCACGTAGCTCAATTGCAGTCCGACATTGGCCGCCTCCTTGTCATCGGTGCGGGTGTAGCCGGCGGCGTTCATGCGGCCGGCGACCGTGTTGACGATCTCCAGCGCATTGTCGTCTTTCCAGTATTCCGTCTTGTCTGCGGCGCCGATCAGCAGGATGCTGTCGGGGAGGTAGTAGGTGTCCAGCGCACCGAAGTCGGCTTCGGTGTCGTAAGCGGTGTAGACCAGATAGTCTTTGTGGAGGCCCGATGTCGAGGGCTCTTTCTGGCACGCGCAAAACGCAACTGCAACGAGTGCGTATGCGAGGTAACGTAATTTTTTGACGGTCATGATTTTGATTTTTTAGTTTGCTGTCTCGGAGCATGTTCAAAATTCGTTCCTTCCACACCTTTTTTACGCGTGGAAGCCCGATCGGGGTATAAAAAAGCGGTTTTGCGATACGGGAGGGTGCCGACGGAGTGTTTTATGGTCGGGCACAGGAATTTACCCCTGTGTGAAACGGCCCTTAAAGGGTCTCTCGATACATCCTCGGGCTGAAAGAGCGTCTTTGCGGGCTTTTCTTGCGCCGTTTTTGAAAGGTAATCGCGCCGCATTGCGGCCTGAAGTCATCCTTCCGAACGGGATCGTTGCCGTGCCGGTCGTAATCGTTGGGGGTACGGCGCCGATTTCGGCCGGAAAATGGTTCGTCATTCGGAAAATATATTACTTTTGTAACTATCTATGCATAATGATCACAAGGTATGAGCCGATACGATAACTGTTCCCGTGAGGAGCTTCTCCGCAGGATCGAAGAGCTCGAAGCACAACTCGATACGCCGAAGGGTTCCGGGAGCCGGTTCCGGGAGCGTTATGCCTGTAAGATTCTCGATTCGATACCCGACATGCTGACCGTGCTCGATCGCGACGGGACGCTGGTCGAACTGGTTTCCGCGGATGAGACCAACCATGTCGGGGTTCCGGGCGGAGAGCTCGCCGGGCAGAACATCCGCACGATGCTTTCGCCTGCGGCCTGCCGCAATGTGAAGAACAACCTCGACAATGTTTTTGCGACGGGGTGCGGCTCTTCGTCCCACCACGACATTACGCTCGACGGCCGAACCCGCAACTACGAAAACCGTATTTTCCCGCTCGACGGGGAGCATGCCCTCTGCATCTGCCGTGACATCACCGAGGCCGAAGCTGCCAAGCATGAACTGGAGATGGTCAAATATGCACTGAACAATGTCGACGAGGAGATCTACGCCTGCAGCCTGGACGGTACGATGGAATATGCCAACGAGCAGTTCAGGGTGCGGCACGATGTCGAAGGCGACCTTTCGCAACACAAGGTTTACGATTTCTGGTCGTACGAAGGTTCCCGTTTGCAGTGGGAAGCCCGGCTGGCGAAAATACGCCGCGATAACGGCTCGCACAAATACACCGTCCGCTTCAAGAACGAGCAGGGACGTATCGTGGCGTGGGACATCGTGGCCTACATCATCTACGACTATTTTCAGGAGCGCGAGATCGTCTGGTTCTTCGGCCGGGACGTGACGCAGCGCATCGAACACGAGAACAAGGTCAAGGTCAAGGAGATGAACTCCATCCTGGAGTGCATCCTCAACAACATTCCGGTCTATCTGTTTGTGAAAGACCCGGGCAACGAGTTCCGCTACCTCTACTGGAACCGGGCGTTCGAGGAATATTCGCGGATTCCGGCCTCCAGGGCGCTCGGGCATACCGATTACGAGATTTTCCCCAGCCCGAAGGATGCGGAGCATTTCCGCCAGGACGACCTGACGCTGCTGCGTACGGGTGAACGCCAGACCTTCATCGAGGAGTACGTCTCGGCCACGGGCGAGACCCGTATCGTCAATACTTCCAAGTCGCTGGTGCCGGTCGAAAACCGCCTTCCGCTCATCATCGGCGTCTCGTGGGACATCACCGACATGAAGAATGCCGAACTGGAGATCGTCGAGGCGCGTATCCGCGCCGAGGAGTCCGACCGTCTCAAATCTGCTTTCCTGGCCAACATGAGCCACGAGATTCGCACGCCGCTCAATGCCATCGTGGGTTTTGCCAAGCTCATCGGCGAGGTGGAAACCGAGGAGGAGAAACAACAGTTCATCGATATCATCGACGTCAATTCCGAGCTGCTGCTGCAACTGATAAACGATATCCTCGACATTTCGAAGATCGAAGCCGGGACGCTCGAATTCCGCTTCAGGCCGATGAACCTCAACGACCTCTGCCGCTCGGAGCTGGAAGTCCACAAACCCCGCGTCAAGCCGGGCGTGGAACTGGTCTTCGAGGAACGGGTCGCGAACGTGGAGATCGTCTGCGACCAGAACCGCCTGGCACAGGTTATTTCCAACCTACTGAACAACGCCGGCAAGTTTACCGAAGAGGGGGAGATCCGCTTCGGGTTCGACCTGAAGGACGGGTGTGTGGAGTTCTTCGTCCAGGATACGGGCATGGGCATACCGCCCGAGAAGGCGCGCAATATCTTCGACCGGTTCGTCAAACTCAACGATTTCGTGTCCGGCACGGGACTCGGGCTGGCCATTTCGAAGATGATCGTCGAAAAACTCGACGGAACGATCGGCGTGGATTCCGAACCCGGGAAGGGCACGCGGTTCCATTTCTCGATCCCCGTCGTCCACCGGGACGGCAGCAAAAACGACGAGCAGCTTTGCGCCGCCCCGGGCCGGGACGACGGCAAGTCGTGGGTGCTGCTGGTCGCCGAGGATTCGGACACCAATTTCAGACTCATCGAAGCCGTCCTCAGCCGCCGCTTCAGCCTCGTGCGTGCCCATACGGGAGCCGAGGCCGTGGACATGTTCGGGACGGTACAGCCCGATGCCGTGCTGATGGACATCCGCATGCCCGTGATGGACGGCCTTGAGGCTACGCGGCGTATCCGCAGCGTTTCGGCGGACGTCCCCATCATTGCCATGTCGGCCTATTCATCCGGCAGCGAGATCGAGAGCGCCCGCAATGCGGGGTGCAACGAATTTCTCGTCAAACCACTCTCGCAGTATTCGCTCCACCGGGCGCTGAATGCCGCTCTGGTGGAGTTCAAGGGTAAGGGCAAATCATAACCGGGTCGCCCCCGGAAACGGAACGTCCCGCAAGCCGTGCGCTGCGGGACGTTCCGTTTTATCGTGCGGCGGGTCTACCGGTACCGGTGCGAGATCAGGGTCATGAACTCTTCGCGCGTGCGGTGGTCGGAGAGGAAAATCCCGGTGAAGGCCGAGGTCGTCGTCGCCGACTGTTGCTTTTCGATGCCGCGCATCTGCATGCACATGTGGCTCGCTTCGATCACGACGGCCACGCCCATGGGGTTCAGCGCCTCCTGGATGCAGTCGCGGATCTGCACCGTCAGCCTCTCCTGTACCTGCAGGCGGCGGGCGAAGCACTCCACCACACGGGCTATTTTGGAAAGCCCCGTGATATGGCCGTTGGGGATGTAGGCGACATGCGCCTTGCCGTAGAACGGTAGCATATGATGCTCGCAGAGCGAATAAAGTTCGATGTCCTTCACCAGCACCATCTGCTTGTACTCTTCGCGGAACGTCGCCGAGCGGATGATCTCCAACGGGTTTTCGTCATATCCTTTCGTCAGGAACGACATTGCCTTGGCCACCCGTTCGGGGGTCTTCTGCAACCCTTCGCGTGCGGGATCCTCGCCCAGCAACCGCAGTATTTCGGTGTAGTGGTGCTTTAGCTCTTCGATGGCCTTGGCGTCGAAACGCTCCACCTTGTTGTAATTTCTCTCTTCCATAGGAACGGCAAAGATAGTGCAAGCCGAGGGCAAAAGCAAGTTTACTTGCAATTTGCCGAGGCGCCGCCTGTTTTTCGTAAAGACGCTTATTTCTCGACGGAATGCAAATACGCGGCGAGTTTGCGTACGGCACGGGCCCGGTGCGACACTTCGTTTTTCTCCCCGGTGGTCATCTGCGCGAAGGTTCGGTCGTATCCGTCGGGGATGAACAGCGGGTCGAACCCGAATCCCTCGTGCCCCGTTTCCCGGTCGATGATGCGCCCCTCGACGATCCCTTCGAAAAGGTGCTCTTCGCCGTCCAGGAGCAGCGATATCACCGTGCGGAACCGTGCCCGGCGGTTGGCCTTCCCTTTGAGGTTTTTCAGCAGCAGCCGGTTGTTGGCCGCGAAGTCGTGCCCGTCGGTGGCGTAGCGTGCCGAGTGTACGCCCGGGGCCCCGCCCAGCGCTTCGACTTCGAGCCCCGTGTCGTCGGCGAAGCAATCCATTCCGGTGCGTTCGTGCAGGTAATGGGCCTTCTGCGAGGCGTTGCCTTCGAGGGTATCCTGTTCCTCGGGGATCTCCTCCGTCACGCCGCAGTCGCGGGGTGTCAGCAACTTGTATCCGGGCCCCAGTACGGCCTGTACTTCGGTGAGCTTGTGTGCGTTGTTGGTTGCGAAAATAATGTCCATATTCTCTTTTTCCGATGCTTGAATCTTTCGTCGGGATGCCCGGCTTTCCTCGCTGCCCGTCTCCGGGGAGTCCCGGGCATATCCGCTTCCCGTCCCGCTGGCCGGGTTATTTCACGACTTCGAGTTTTTCGAGCCGGTCGTCCAGGTCGATCTTGTCGATGATGGTTTTGACCAGGATGTCCATGTCCGAGCCTTCGGAATAGTCGGCCGGGCAGACGTGGCTTACGCGGTTGTCATGGATCAGCGAGGCCATCTCCTTGCGGGCACCCTTCTGGTCGGGGTTGTAGACCGCGATCGAATGTCCGCCGGAATTTTTCACCAGCCGCATGCAGGGGATGTCGGTCGTCCCGTCGCCCACGTAGATCATGTGCTTGAACGGCACGGGACGTTCGTTTTCGGGGATGTAACGGTTCACCATCTTGCTGTCGAATACCGATTCGACGCCTTTGTTGATCTTGAAGATGAACTGCGTCTTGTTGGTGTAGTTGACCGCCACGGCGGGCCAGTAGGCGATGC
>ERZ857785.2904-NODE-2904-length-13807-cov-3.694953_pt1 | contig 13807 bp, 10 predicted proteins | sample MGYA00519763_ERZ857785 | MGnify/ENA primary metagenome ERZ857785 (study PRJEB31778, sample SAMEA3449365) | human gut metagenome | biome: human gut; feature: human-associated habitat; material: faeces | place: United Kingdom | collected 2010/2012 ... | reverse complement strand
CCGCCTGTGGGACATTGACGGAGAAAATCCGCACATTCCTTCAGATGATGAATTAAATTCCCTGCTTGAAAATGTAGGATATGACAAGGTGACTCTGGATGGGAATAAAGTTACCATGCCGGAGGGAGTAACTCTTGATCTGGGGGCTGCAGGTAAGGGAATTGGCTGTGATGCAGCACAGAAGATTCTTGATGCAGATAAAAATGTATCAGGCATGATCCTGAATCTGGGCGGCAGCAGTGTTATGAGCTATGGAAGCAAACCCGACGGCTCTGCCTGGCAGGTAGCTGTCACTGATCCGCGGGATACAGAAGGTGATTACCTGGGAGTAGTTACTCTGAATGGTACTGAATTTTTATCTACTTCCGGAGATTACGAAAAATACTTTATAGAAGATGGTGTTCGATATCATCATATACTGGATCCTGCTACAGGATATCCTGCAAGAAGCGGTCTCACATCTGTGACGGTTGTGTGTAATGACGGCCTGAACGCAGACGGACTTTCCACTGCATGCTTTGTACTGGGAAAAGAAAAGGCAGAAGAACTTTTGAAGAAATACAAGGCAGACGGACTGTTCGTAGATGATTCTGATCATGTCTGGATGACGGAAGGCATGAAAGAAAGATTTCAATTACTGAAAGATACTTATTCCATCGGTGAATAGGTTTATCTTATATAAAGATTTCTGAACTGTCAAAAATTTCAGTTTTCCGGACAGTTTGGAAATATATTTATTGTTACTGTTCACTCCGTTCACAGTAACATAGCCAAAATTCATTCCAGATTGCCTGCGGCAATGGAATTTTGGCTTGTATGTCTCGGGATTTTGGCATATTCATGCCAAAACACCTCGCGGGATAGTGGTGTGTGAACAGTAACTATTTATTAACTCATATTCAGGAGGATTTAAAGGTATGCGTAAGGGAAATTTAATCAAAATGGCAGCTCCTGCAATTTTAAGTGCAGCAATGATGGTTTCAGGATTACCGGTTATGGCTGCGGATTTTACATCTGATATTGCTGTGGAGACTGAGGCACAGACAGATGAGTTTGATGCAGCAGATGACACCGCTGATGCTTTTGCGGGCGATGAGGAAACACCTTTTGTTGACGATCAGGCAGCAGCAGAAGATGAATTCGCTGCAACAGCAGAAACAGGCTACAAATATGTCTATGCAGGTCTGACATGGGCACAGTACTGGGCATCTGAGGGAGTTTATAATGCTGCAAACACAGCTTCCAATGGAACAAAAGACAGCCATGATGAACTTGACAAAGGCGGTTTCGACACAGTAACCAGAGCTACTGTAAACCATGGCCTGCACAGAGGAAGCTACCAGTGTGAAGCAATCATGTATGACAAAAACGGCGGTTCTTATGAGATTTCCTACTGGACCTCAGCTAATGATGCAGTTCTTACGGACGGAACAACTGTAAAGCTGAATCAGCCTGAGCGAGGACAGATCACAAAAGCTGACGGAAGCGTTGCAGAATTCGACCATTACAGCGTTGTAGGTCTGAAATATGTGCCTGTAAAAGTTTCGGAAGATGATTACGAAGATTTCTGCAAAAAGTATGTTGTGGTAGAAAACGGCGGAACACTTTCCGGTGGATTTTCTGAAAATAAACTGCAGAGCTATACAGGCCTGGTTGCAGATGTAACAGAAAACACAAACGGTCTGAAGATAGCAGTGAAAAATGCAGATGGAAGCTTCTCCTTCTCTGCAAGAACAACAGGAAGTGAATCCGGAATCAAAGATCAGGCGCTGAAGACAGCTCCGGATGCTGAGACCGTAGGACTGACCGTGAAAGAAGCCAAAGGTTCTTATGGAGAATTCCTTCGCGTAGATTTAACGGGAAATTACGGCGATCTGGCTGCTAATCTGCAGACCGTAACCTGGACTTATTACGGTGATGATTCCACTTATACGAATGCAAAAGCAACGTATGGAACAAAATTCGCAGCAGATAACTGGATGCATAAAGTAATGGGAATTCAGCTTGGCCTTACCGATTCCCTGCGCTGCACTTTACCGGAGGGAACGGATGGAACCGGTTATTGGAAGATTACGATTCATGCACTTGGCTATGCAGATGCTTCCTACACTTTTGAAGCAACTAAAGCGAATATTGTAGGAGCTGATCCGGTAGAGAGCACAGCAGCACTGGAAGAGGCAATTGCAAAGGCAGATACACTGAATAAAGAGCTTTACACGGAAACTTCCTGGAATAATATGCAGACAGAACTGGCAGAAGCAAAAGAAGCATTGGAGAAAAAACAGAGCCAGGGAACCGTAGACGAAGCAACAGAGCATCTGAATGCAGCAATCGAAGCACTTCAGTCCCAGTATGTATTAATGAACATTCCGTATGCTGAGTTCTATCAGGCAGAGGTTCATAACGATATTCCAGTAGATGCATTTACTTCCGCAACCAAGAACAAAACAAGAACAGCCTCCCTTTCCGGCGGATCTTACCATGTGAATGCAGACGGAAGCGATATTACAGGTATCACCTTCCCAGTAAAAGTAACAGAGGGTATGGATCTGAGCAAATACACGAAAGTGACAGATGAGGATTCTGTAGAAATCACTGTTACCAACCGTGGACAGACATCCACCCCAACGTATACCGGAAAAGATGCACTGTACGAAAATGCAAGCTATGCATATTACACCTTAAATGAAGTTCCATCTTATTACAAAGAGGCATCTGTAGATGCAGACGGAAATGTAACCTTTGGTGCTGTTCAGGGAGCTGAGGCAACAAAGCTGGAAAATGTAACAGCAGAGCTTTCTACTGAGACTAGATATGGTGATTATCAGCTTGATCTGGATGGTATTACTGATACAATCAAAGCAGGCGAAGATACCGTATACGGTGTTGTTGTCAGCACAAAAGAGGGCAACGATTACGGAATGCGTCATCTGGAGAATATCTGGAGAGTGTCTGAGTTGGCATGGAGCACTGGATTTACCACAAGCGTTCATAATTGCCCGACTTCTTCTGAACATTACAAGAGTATGATGGGACAGACAATCAACAAGATTACATACTACACCAGCAAGGGAATTTATGAAGTTGATGCAGATGTATATGTACCGGTTAAGTTTACAAACGAATTCTCTGTAGAGAATGCTTCCGTAACAGCTGGAAATACTTCTGTTAAACTGGAAGGCCTGCCGGATGATTACGATGCTGTCTATACAATAGAAGGTCTGGCGGGAACCGTGTCCGGTGATACTCTGTACTTCAAGAATGCAGAGAAAGGTTCTTATACATTGACTGTCAGCGATAAGAATGGTAAATATGCAGATCTTTCCGCAGACTTTATCCTTTACACGGAAGAGATGCCGGCAGCATTTAACGAAGATACGACAACACCGGGTCTGTTTAAGAACGGGGATGCAACAGATGAAGAGTTTGCAGATTATCTGAAGAACATTACCTCTGTTACTGTAAATGGAAAAGCATATGCAGCAAGCGGAAGAGGAGCTGTTGTACTGTTCAATGAGGATGGTTCCTTAAAGACAGATGCAGCACCGTTCGCAGAGGGCGATTCCTTTGAAATTACAGTTTCTTCACTGGGATATCAGGATCTTAGCTTCACCTGGAAGAAATCAGCAGAAGAGCCGACTCCTACTCCTACAGAGACCCCAACCGTAACCCCGACCGAGACTCCGACTGTTACCCCGACGGAAACCCCGACCGTAACCCCAACTGAGACTCCGACGGTTACACCTACAACAGCACCAACCACAACCCCGACGACTGCTCCTACCACAATACCTACGACGCAGCCGACGAAGACCCCGACAAGCACCCCGAAAGCAACATCTACTCCGCTTGCAAGTAATAAAGTATCCAATACTTCTACTTCCAAGAAGAGCGATAATGCAAAGACCGGTGATGCTACCAACATCTGGGGATGGGTAAGCATGGCAGTTGCATCTCTTGGTGCCGGCGGACTTGGATTCAAACTCCGCGGCAGAAAGAAAAACGAAGACGAAGAGTAATTCAGAACGAAATAACTGAGAAATTCTTCTGACATAAGAAATCACAGAAACCTCTGTTCCAGCTTTTCTGGCGGAGGTTTCTGCCGTTTCGAGGAGTAAAAAAGTGATTCTTTTCTTTTTGTAAAAAACAAAAAATTAAGTGTTCACACAATGCCCAATTCGTGCGATAATAATACTGTGTTTTTTGCACATGCAGCACAATGGAGGTGACTTAGAAAACATGACAGCAAAACTGTTGGAAAAACATATTACCGATACAATTCGGGAATGGCAGGTGAAGATCGGCTATGAGGGCGGTACGATGAAGCTCTACTACCCGGCGGAGTCCCTGCGCCGTTCCCTCTCTTTAGACGAAACAGAAGACCTGGCTAAAGCGCTTTCCGCGTTCTGTAAGAACGTACAGCCGCGCCTTGGAATGCTCGCTATTTCGGCAGTCAAAGACCGCTACTGTGTGTAAATCCCGGAGGAGGGATGCTCTTATATCGAGCGGGAAATCCCTGTTCCGGAGCTCCTGCAGAACCTTCTGCAGGTGATCACAACGCCTGGAAACACAATGGAACAGGTTCGAAACTGCTTTTCTTCCTATGCAGAGAAAATGCATACTACCGTGGAAGAAAACGCATCCGAGGAGCATGAGATGGGCCATGTATTTTCTTTTTCAGACCCGTCTGTAGATGAATACTGTTACTGTGTCGAAGAAAATGAATTCGGCCTGACGTATCACCGTTTTTCACGGGAAGATTACGAGGCTTTATAAATAAAAGGAGGATATACACCATGGAATTTACAAAACTGCTGGAAGAAAGAAGAAGCATCCGCGCGTTTGATCCGGAGAAACACGTAACCGCAGAGCAGATCCAGGAGATCGTACAGGCAGCGATTCAGGCACCATCCTGGAAAAACTCACAGACAACACGGTACTATGCCCTTGTAACACCGGAGAAAGTCGAAGAATTTTCCGCAAAATGCCTTCCAGAATTCAATCAGAAGAGTTCAAAGGGAGCCGCACTTGTCGTAACAGCATTCGTAAAAGACCGCTCCGGCTTCACGCAGGACGGAACACCGGACAATGAAGTCGGAAACGGCTGGGGCTATTACGATCTTGGCCTGCATGACGAAAACCTGATCCTGCGCGCAAGAGAACTCGGCCTTGATACTCTGATTATGGGAATCCGTGATGAGAAAGCTATCCGTGAAGCCCTCTCCATTCCGGAGAATGAGCTCCTTGGTGCTGTCATTGCTGTCGGCTACCGTGCCATCAACCCGGACAAGCCGAAACGTAAAACCGTGGACGATATCTTAAAACTGTTCTAAATCCGGCGCATCCGTGTGAAGACGTGCGCGGTACTTTCCAGGCGGGAATCCAAAGAACCGGGAAAACTGCTTGCTGAACGCATAGACATCGCCATATCCGACAAGACCGGCAATTTCCTTCATCGGTACGCCGCCCTCGAGAAGAATACGGGCCTGCTCCATTTTCTTCCTGGTGCGGTACCGTGCAGGAGAGACGCCGGTCTGTTTTTTAAATACTTTTCGAAACGTCTCATAACCGATCTGGAGTGACCGGGCAAGCTCTTCGAGAGAAATTTCTTCATCAAGATTCTGCGAGAGCATATCGCAGGCGGCCTCGATCGGATCCCGCTGCAGATTCACCCGGTGCGCATGGTAGCCGTACATTCGCAGAATCTCTTTTTCCATCTCCGGAATCCGCAAAGGCAGCAGACTGTCCGGTGTGGCCTTTAACGACTGCAGAAGCTTCTGATACCGCTCGAGATCGCCGGGAAGCAGCTCTGCCTTTAACACCGGCTCCCGGTTCAGAACCGAAAGCGAGCAGAAAGAATCAAAAAACGGTTTCCCAATCGAGATAAAAAATTCCAGCCATTTCCCATCGGGGTCTACGCGTGTGGAATGCGGCACACCCGGTAGACGCTGGACCATACTTCCCGCCTGCAGCGGATAGGAGGTGCCGTCCTCGGCAATATATTCCCCGCTCCCGCGCAGCAGCACGAAACAGCTGTAATACTCGTTCGAAAAATGATACTGCGAGCGGTCCGCCGTCTCTTTCCGCATAAAACCGCATGCCAGAATCCCGTTCTTCATTTCATTTCCAATACAGCGATAGATAACATCGCTCTTTTCTATTTTTGCAAGCAGATATTCCGGTATCATACGACTTCTCCTTTGCTTTCCCATTTTGGATAAAAGAAACACCAGATCAACTATTTCTCATCCACGTGCAGTGTTTTATACTGAATCATAAGATAACTGCATGAATCTTCTGAAAATCCACAGATGTATTATATCACAGGAAAGCAAAAAAGGAACACCAATCTGGATAAAAAGAAGAGAGGCAGTCGGAAAATGCGAAAGCAAAGGCAAGGAGGGTTTCAAGAACATGAGACAGACAAGAGACTGGGAAAATCAGTATATAACGCAGAAAAATCGTTATCCGATGCATACGCCATACGGTGCGTATGAGACGGTAGAGCAGGCGCTCGCCGGAAATCGGAACGCGTCCCGCTTTGTAATGGATCTGAACGGAGACTGGAAATTCAAAATGTATCCGTCACCGGAAGCGGTGGAAGCATTTTATGAAGAGAATTTCGATCACGCAGCATGGGATGCGATTCCGGTGCCGTCCAACTGGGAACTGCAGGGATATGGAAAGCCGGTTTACACCAATATGCTGTATCCGTTCAAACGGGAGGCAAACGGCGAAGCATTTGAGATCGAGATTACCGAAGGCACCTACGAGCTGAATGCGCCGTACGTACCGGAGAAAAATCTGACTGGCTGCTATTTCAGAACCTTTGAGGTTCCAACAGACTATATCGGCCGACAGCTTCTCATCGATTTCGGCGGTGTGGAGTCCTGCTTCTATCTCTGGGTCAACGGAAAACAGGTGGGGTATTCCCAGGACAGCAAAGTGAACGCGGAATTTGACATCACCGAATATGTGCAGGAGGGAACGAACACCCTCGCCGTACAGGTGATGCGCTACTGTGACGGTACTTACCTGGAAGATCAGGATTACTGGCATCTGTCCGGTATCTACCGCGATGTCCGCCTCGTATCGAAACCGGTGCAGCACATCCTGGACTATAAGGCAGAGACACTGTTCACACACCCGGATTACACGAAAGCTACTCTCTCTGTCACGATCTGGCCGGACAACTCCAAACCGTTGTACGGCGAGTATCATGCCAAAGTGACGCTGTATGATGCAGAACAGAACAAAGTAACCGAGATGGCTTCGAGACCGTTTGCTGAGTGCGGCTTCTATCTGATGCCGAAATTTATCGCAACCGTTACTGCTCCGGTAGAGAACCCGGCACTCTGGACTGCAGAGACTCCGACACTTTACACCCTCGTTGTCGAGCTGCAGAACAAAGAGAATGAGACGGTTGATATCGAGAGCTGCAAGGTCGGCTTCCGCCAGGTGGAGATCAACGGCCGCGGCGTTCTGACCCTGAACGGCAAGCGCCTTGTGATCCGCGGCGTAGACCGCCACGATTTTTGCGCCGAGACGGGACGTACCGTTTCTGAGGAGCAGATGCGAAAAGAAATTGCTGTAATGAAACGTCTCAATTTCAACGCCGTCCGCACCAGCCATTATCCGAACGCGGTGAAATGGTATGATCTGTGTGACGAGCTTGGCATTTACCTTGTCGATGAGACAAATCTTGAGACGCACGGTTACGGCGGACAGCTCAGTGCATCCGCTGAGTGGACAGCCGCTTATCTGGAGCGTGCAACCCGTATGGTACTGCGTGATAAAAACCATCCTTCCATCGTCTTGTGGTCCCTTGGAAATGAATCCGGTGCCGGGGCGAATCATGCCGCGATGCACGGCTGGATCCGCGAATACGACAAGACAAGATACGTTCAGTATGAGTCCGGCAACCCAAAGAGTAATATTTCCGACGTTATCTGCCCAATGTATCCGACGATGAGCTGGCTTGAGGATGTGATGGCAGACGATTCCGATCTCCGCCCGTTCATTATGTGTGAATACGCTTATGCAAAGAGTAACAGCAACGGAAATTTCAAGGAGTTTTGGGACTATGTCAATAAATACCCGCGTTTCCAGGGCGGCTTTATCTGGGATTTCGCGGACAAGGCGATTGCGATCCACGAGGAGGACGGAAATATCAAATACGGCTACGGCGGAGCGTTCGGAGAGGATGTGACCGATCCGGTTCCGGATATGTGTCTGAATGGTGTTGTCTTTGCCGATCTTTCCTATAAACCGGGCGCCTATGAGGTGAGAAACGGCCAGTCCCCGGTTACGATTGAGCAGGTGAAAAATCCATATACCGGCGAAACTATATGGGTGCTGGCAAACCGCTACCATACCCTCGATCTTTCTCATCTGCAGGTGCGCTATGAAATTGTGCAGAACGGCGAAACGCTTGCAAAAGGCAGCTATCCGGCATTTTACACGGCAGCCGGAACAACAGAGACGCTTCCGCTTCCGGAGCTTCCGGCGAAACTGCATGGCGAGGCGTATGTAAATTATTACGTTGAGCTTGCCCAAGATACCTTCTATGCACCGGCGGGAACAGAACTATACCGCCGTCAGATTCCGGTTACTACAGGTGTTTATCTGGCAGACGAGAAAACGATTGTGGAGAAACCACTGACCGTAGCGGAGGATGAAAATCATGTTCGCATCACCGGCGAAGAGACCGAAATTATCTTTGATAAAAAGACAGGTGAATTTACCAGATATCAGGCAAAGAGCGTTTCTTTTATGACCGGCGGAAAAGATGAATTTTATCGTGCCCCAACCGGTATTGATGAGGGAACCCATGAAAGTGATTACGATGATATCTGGCGCGCGGAAGGTCTGGATCGTCTGAAAAAGAAAGTACAGTCAGTATCGGCTGTCAGGTGCTTCTTGAAGTGCAGGCTTCCTATACCGCGGAGCCGGACAACGCAGTACTCTTTACCGCTCATACTCTGTATCGCATCGGCAGTGAGGGAATGGAGCTGAAAAACGAAGTAACAAACAACAGCGGCCTTGAGACCATCGCAAGAGTCGGACAGTCGTTCTGCCTTCCTGCAGCGTTTGATACGCTCAGCTGGTATGGAAAAGGACCCTGGGAGACGTATGCAGACCGAAAGGACGCAGCTTTTACCGGATTTTACACATCTTCTGTAGCAGAACAGCACGTTCCGTTTGTAGTACCTTGCGAATGCGGTGGCCATGAGGATACGCGATTTGCCGTTCTTTCAGATGGAACACATACTGTTCAGATTGTAGGCAGTGATGATTTCCATTTCAGTGCGCTTCCATATTCTATGGCAGAATATCGAAAAGCCGCATATGAGGAAGAACTTCCGGAGCATACGACAGGAACCTGGCTGATCCTGGATGCAGCACACGCAGGCCTTGGCGGAGATACCGGCTGGACGAAAAATATTCACCCGGAATATCGTGTATGCAAGGGAAGATACAGCTATACGTTCCGTTTCCATTTCGCATAAAAGAAAAAATCGGCCAACTGCCTATTGGATTCTTACGGAACAAATTACAGATTTCTCGTGAATGCTGCAAAGGTTGAAGCAAGAGATACGATTTATCAGCGAATGAAGGCTGGTGAATATATAAGGGAAGAACTTACACCAGATGGACTTCATCCAAATGATAAAGGACACAAACTTGTTGCAGAAGAAATTGAAAAATTCCTTGAAAGCGTGAAAGCAGAATTAGAAGTTGAGGAAAAAGAACCTGTTTTTCCGAAGGCAATGACGGAGAATGCATACGAGAATGCAAAACGCCTGACAATCCGTGAAATTTCACCAAAACTTTGCGGATTTCATGCAGATATGGAAGAGAAAACAGGACATCTTGATCATTTTAAAAATGGATGGATCGGGAAAAAAGCCGGGGATTCTATTCATTTTGAGGTGACTGCTTCCTGCAGTGCAGTGGAGAAAAGAAAATTCATACGGTAGATATAACAATTCTTCCGGAAGAGGTAACGGATACAACTCCATTTTATCTGATGTCATTAATTATTGCATAAGATTTTTGAAGGAGAGGTTTCTGGAGATTGAGACAGCAGCACTTGGAAATGAAGCTGGAATGATCGGTGCAGCAAGTTTACTGTAAAATATGGAGGAGATAAGATGAGAATTAATCCTGATAATAAAAAAATACGTTATAGCGGAAGGATTGACTGGGCGAATCCAAAAGAACCAATCTGGGTTTATCCATGTACATCTGTGGAATTTAAATTTACAGGAAAATATTTGAAAATTTTCCTGAGAAACAAAAATGAATACTGGCAGAATTATCTTGGATGTATTTTAGATGGAGTGCAGTCGTGTTATTATCTGGATAACGAGAAAGAGAATGAAATAGAGATTCGTGTTCCTGAGAATGAAAACGGAGAACATCATGTTCTTTTCTTTAAACGTCAGGATTCCTGCCATGAGATGCACATCCTTGGATTTGAAATTGAAGACGGAGCAAAATTATTGGAACTTCCGGATGCACAGACAAGAAAAATTGAAGTTTACGGAGATTCTGTATCAGCAGGAGAAGTGACAGAAGCAGTGGATTATACAGGAAAGACGGACCCTGAACATCAGGGAGGTTATTCTAACAGCTGGTATTCCTATGCATGGATGACAGCACGTATGCTGAATGCACAGATCCATGATATCGCACAGGGCGGAATTGCATTGCTGGATGGACAAGGCTGGTTCCATGAGCCGGATCAGATTGGAATGGAAAGTGCCTGGAATAAAATCCGCTTCAATAAAACATTTGGTGAACTGACAGAATGGGATTTTAATCAGTATACACCGCAGGTTGTTGTCGTGGCAATTGGCCAGAATGATAATCATCCGTTTGATTACATGTCAGAAGACTATATGTGTGAGAAAGCAATTCTTTGGAGAGAACACTATACAGAATTTTTAAAAAAACTGCGTCAGGTATATCCGAAGGCATCGGTCATCTGCTGTACGACATTGCTTGAGCATGACAGTTCTTGGGACAAAGCAATTGACGATGTAGTGGTTTCTATGGGAGACCGTAAGATTTCCCATTGTATCTTTAAAAGAAACGGAGCAGCGACTCCAGGACATCTCAGAATTCCAGAAACCTATGAGATGGCGAGAGAACTTGCTGATTATATAGAGAATCTGGGAATCGAGGAATGGAAATAATTAGAATAGTAGAGTAATAAGAGGAAGATATCCTGGTGGTCTGATCCGGTTTTATTAGGACATTATCCGGATGAGGGATTGGTGCGTTATGAAAAATATCTTCCGAAAATCACAGAAGAAGATATGCGTCTGATCTCAGAACCGATCGATATCTATGGACAGAATATTTATAATGGAAGATGCGTCCGTATGGGGGAAGACGGAAAGCCACAGGAGGTTTGCCGATATGAAGGATTTCCTAAAACTGCGATCCAATGGCCGGTAACACCGGAATGTCTGCAGTGGGGACCGAAGTTTTTATATGAAAGATATCATAAGCCAATTTACATCACAGAGAACGGATTATCCTGCCATGATGTGATCTCATTAGATGGAAAAGTGCATGATCCAAACAGAATTGATTTTCTTGCAAGATATTTGCGAGAACTGAGAAAAGCAGCAGAGGAAGCGGATATCAGAGGATATTTCCAGTGGTCTTTGATGGATAATTTTGAATGGGCCAAAGGTTACTCAGATCGATTTGGACTCGTATATGTGGACTACAGAAATCAGGAGAGAATTATGAAAGATTCCGCATTCTGGTATAAACACGTGATAGAAACAAACGGAGCAGAATTATAAATGGAAATAAAAGATCCCTTTTGGGGTTTATTTAGTAGCGTTAATAATAAATACTTGACAATTTATAAGGAGTGGTGTAGGGTAAAGGTGTCAAAGGAATTTCACCGGATCGGGTGTAATTCCGTTCACTATCCTATACGAAAAGAAGAGGTATTCATGATGAAAGAATTAAAGCCAATCAAAGAAGGTAAGGTACGTGAGATTTATGATAACGGCGACAGCCTGATCATGGTAGCAACCGACCGTATTAGCTGTTTTGATGTCATTCTGAACAATGTGGTAACAAAAAAAGGTACCGTTCTGACCCAGATGTCCAAATTCTGGTTCGATCTGACAGAAGACATCCTTCCGAATCATATGATCTCTGTAGACGTAAAAGACATGCCGGAATTTTTCCAGCAGGAGAAATTTGACGGAAACAGCATGATGTGCCGTAAGCTGGAAATGCTTCCTATCGAGTGCATTGTCCGCGGCTACATTACCGGAAGCGGCTGGGCAAGCTATCAGAAAACAGGAAAAGTATGTGGCATCGAGCTTCCGGAAGGATTAAAAGAATCTGACAAGCTTCCTGAGCCAATCTACACTCCGTCCACAAAGGCTGAAATCGGAGATCATGACGAAAATATCTCTTATGAGCAGAGCATCGCCCATCTGGAAAAATACTTCCCGGGAAAAGGAGCCGAGTATGCAGAGAAGCTTCGCGACTACACCATCGCTCTGTATAAAAAATGTGCTGATTATGCTTTAAGCAAAGGCATTATCATTGCAGACACAAAATTTGAGTTTGGTCTCGATGAAAACGGAAATATCGTAATCGGCGACGAGATGCTGACTCCGGACAGCTCCCGCTTCTGGCCTGCAGATGGTTATGAACCAGGCCATGGTCAGCCATCTTTTGACAAACAGTTCGCGCGCGACTGGCTCAAAGCCAACGATGGAAACCACGACTGGACTCTGCCGCAGGAAATCGTAGACAAGACGATCGAGAAATATCTTCAGGCATATGAGATGCTGACAGGAAAACCGCTGGCATAAAGAACATCATAGTGTTAAAAAGCTACAGGAGGCAGGTTCTGCCTCCTGTTTTTGCATATTTTGTGATAAGATCAGATGATAATCTGATACTCAAATGCGTGAAACATGTGATATAATGGGAAGAAAGACAGGATGCGAAGGAGGAAACACGATATGAAAATTGCTGCTGCAATTGAAAAAATGACAGATTTTTATAAGGGAAATATTCATGATATTTATCATTTTCTGAAGGTATGGGCCTTTGCAAAGAACATCGGCGAGGCGGAAGGACTGGATCCAAAAACACAGGAAACGCTGGAGATGGCAGCTGTTGTCCATGATATTGCCTGCCCGCTGTGTCGGGAAAAATACGGAAATACCAGCGGAAAGCATCAGGAAGAGGAAAGTGCGCCGCTCGTTGCAGAATTTTTCAAAGATGTACCGGCAGGAGAACTGGATGTCGAACGCATCACATGGCTGGTTACGCATCATCATACCTATACAAATGTAGAGGGAATGGATTACCAGATCCTGCTGGAAGCCGATTTTCTGGTCAATGCCGGCGAGAGCGAATATTCAAAACAGGCGATTGAAAATTTCTGCAGAAAAGTATTTCGGACGGAAGCGGGAACGCATCTGTTGAAGAGTATGTTTCCGGAGAAGGAATAAGGTCATGAAGTGTGACATCCTCCACCACCTCTACAGGTGGTGGAGGATGTCACTTTTACAGCAGGACAGCCGGGGTCATTTAACCTTTATGGCGGTCAACCGGGAGATCCCGAAGTATCTGGATGCGACTTTATGGAGCCGGGGATTTCCGGCGATCTTAACCAGCGGCACCTTAAAAGCCGGGAACGGTTTTGCAAGGACCAGACAGATGACCGGGCTGGAAAAAGAAACAGGTGTCCGGGAGTGTGTGGCAGAATCCCCATTCTGCTACCAGGAGAACTGTCTGCTTTACATCCCGGAGC
>ERZ857785.2898-NODE-2898-length-13836-cov-10.252304_pt1 | contig 13836 bp, 8 predicted proteins | sample MGYA00519763_ERZ857785 | MGnify/ENA primary metagenome ERZ857785 (study PRJEB31778, sample SAMEA3449365) | human gut metagenome | biome: human gut; feature: human-associated habitat; material: faeces | place: United Kingdom | collected 2010/2012 ... | reverse complement strand
CTGTAAATCTGCTGGCTAAGCCTTCGGTGGTTCGAATCCACCATCTCCCACCATAATGGTTGTGCAAAAAAGATGTAACCGCAAAAAAGTCCGATTTTATCGGGCTTTTTTTGTTGTATTACCTGTGATTTTTAATTGTATAAATATAGATGTTTTTATTTTCTCGCTTTTGAAAATCCAAACCCTCAAAATCCAAACCCTCTAAAATACAATTTAATAATAGAGCCGATTTTATAGAAATATAAATTCGGCTATTTTTTTAATAAATGTTAAGTTGTATTTCATTTTATTTCCTGTTCAAGATTGTCAAACTCTGGCGTTGAAAAAAATTCCCCCAGTGTTATTTCAAGTCCGTCACAAAACTTCTTTATAGTCAAAATAGAAATATCCCTTCTGTTTTTATCTAACATACTATAAGCAGTTGACGGTGTTACTCCCGAAATATTTGCAAGTTCATTTATTTTAATATTTCTTTTATTACACAACTCTACAAATCTGTTTGCAACAACATCCTTGACATTCATTACTTTCACCTCAAGAATATTGTAAAAAAATATACGCAAACGAGTATACGCACTTGCGTAATTACGATTAATAGTTTATAATGTTTTTAGTATTTGTTTTAGGAGGCGTATTATGTTTGTGGTTTACAAAATAAGGGGACAGCCATAACTAAAGTTTTGAAAATTTTAATTGTGAGCTTTTTGTATTATATGAAAATAAATGTTAATTCAAATAATTATTATTTTGGAGGAAAAAAAGTGAAAAAAACTATAGCATTTTTATTAACAGCAATTTCAATATGTTTATGCTTTGTAGGATGTGGAACAACTACTTCTTCCCCTATCGAAGATTTCAGTTATGAATTTAAAAATGGAGAAGTAACAATAACCGGATATATAGGTACAGATCTAGAAATTGTAATTCCTGATACAATTGAAGATCGACCTGTTACTGTCATAGGAGAAAATGCTTTTCAGGGGTATGACATGACTTCGGTTATAATTCCCAATACCATAACATTAATTAAAGACCGTGCTTTTGATGATTGTAAACAATTAGAAAAAATAGATATTCCTGATAGCGTTACAGAAATATCATATTGGGCTTTTTGTGGATGTGAAAATTTAAAAGAAGTCAATCTTGGCAATGGAGTAAAAAGTATAGAACAGGGTGCTTTTGTATCATGTGATTCCCTGAAAAGCATACATATACCTGAAAATGTAGTAGATTTATATGATGTTCGTTTTGGAGTATCTACTAATGGAGATTTTGACTTTGTTATATATGGTAAGTCAGGTTCAGCGGCAGAAACTTATGCTGAAAAAAACGATATAACTTTTATTGAAGAATAGAAAAAATAAATATTTTTTCATAAAAGTATGCAAAAACATCTTTTTTGCTCAACCCTGACAGAAAAAAGACGACTGTGAAAGCAATCGTCTTTTTTCTTTTGCATTTTTAATTGTTAGCCTAAAGCCTCGCTGCTCAATTAAGCATACTATTGCTCCTTGCAAGCTCCTTTTTAGGTTAGGCTTAAAATAATTTCTTTCATCAAACAAAAAAATAAGCTTATATACCTTGCTTCTATAAAAAATAAGGGTGCAGACATATGCTTTTTATGCCTGCACCCTTTAAAACAGCTATGTTTTATCCTTAGGTAAAGCTATTCTCTTGAAAAGCTTTTCATATACAATATTCTAATTGAATTTAAAATACACAGCATTGCAACGCCTGTGTCGGCAAATACTGCCAGCCACATATTGGCATATATGCCTGTAATGCCCAACAGCATAACTATAATTTTTATAACAAGGGCAAATACAACATTCTCTCTTGAAATAACTGTTGTTCGCTTTGAAATGCTTATTGCCTTTGGAACAGACTCAACATCGGAATTCATTATTACTACATCTGCTGCTTCTATAGCGGCGTCTGCACCACTGCCCATTGCCGCACCAACATCTGCTCCTGCCAAAACAGGTGCGTCGTTAATGCCGTCGCCTACAAACATTACACTGCCGTGCTGACTGCGTATTTCTTTTAGGACTGTCAGCTTATCCTCAGGCAGCAGCTTTGCGTGCACTTGGTCTATACCTGCTTGCTTTGCTACAGCGTTAGCTGTTTTCTCGTCGTCACCTGTAAGCATTGCGGTGAAAATATGCTGTTGTTTAATTCCGCTGACAGCTGATTTTGCGTCAGACTTTATGGTGTCTGCTATTACAACATAACCGCTGTATTTGCCGTCAACAGTTACAAGCACCTGTGTGCCGTCTGTTTGGCTGTAGCCCGACATATCTATATTAAAGTCGTTCATAAGCTTTTTATTACCGCACAAAACAGTTTTACCGTTAATAACTGCCTTTATGCCCTTACCGCTTATTTCCTCTATTGTGTCAGCCGACAATATTTCAACATTTGACCTGTTTGCATAGTCAACAATACTCTTAGCTATTGGGTGTGTAGACGCCTGCTCGCAGGAAGCACACAGCTGTAAAAGCTTATTTTCGTCACAGCCGTTTGGCACAAGGTTTTGAACCTCAAAATTACCCTTTGTAACAGTACCTGTTTTATCCATTACAACTGCCTTAACACCGGCAAGGGCCTCCATTGACAAACCGCCCTTAAACAATATGCCACGCTTTGAGCCTGCGCCGATTCCGGAGAAGAACGCAAGAGGCACGCTTAGCACCAAAGCACAAGGACAGCTCATAACCAAAAAGCTAAGTGCTGTATATACCCACGGGAAAAATTCCTGACCTGTAACAAGCGGAATAACAATAGCTGTAAACAACGCAACAGCAACTACTATTGGCGTATATACACGGGCAAAGCGTGTAATAAAGTTGTCAATCTTTGGTTTACCGGCGGCGGCATTTTCAACAGAATCTAAAATTCTTGTTACCATTGACTCGCCCAAAACCTTGTCAACCCTTATTTTAATAACTGTTGATTCGTTGACACAGCCTGACATAACCTGTGAGCCTGCCTCTACCTTTACAGGCACGCTTTCACCTGTAACTGCCGAGGTATCAATTCTGCTGCTGCCCTCTATAACCGTACCGTCAAGAGGAATTCTGTCGCCGGGCCTTACCAGTACAACATCGCCTACCTGTGCTTGCTCTGCCGGTATAACCGTTACTTCACCGTTTTCCACAAGGCTTACCTGCTCCGGGCGTAAATCAACGGCGTCCATAATTTGGCTTCTGCTTCGTTCAACGGCAATTTTCTCAAACAGCTCGCCTATTCTAAAAAACAGCATTACACCAACCGCCTCGGGGTATTCTGCAATGGCAAATGCACCAATGGTTGCAACGCTCATTAAAAAGTTTTCATCAAAAACCTGACCTTTTAATATGTTCCTGCCCGCCTTTAGTACAATCTCTCCGCCAAGTACAATGTAAGAGGCAACAAACAATGCAATTGCCGGAATATTTATGCTTAGGCCTGTTATCAAATGCTCACAGCATATTGCCGCCGCAAGCAGTACAACACCGATAAAAATATTGATAAATTCCTTTTTGTTGGCTGTAAATATACTTTGTTTTTTCAGCTTATCTGCCTTAGCTGTTGTTTGTGTCTGCTGTGGCTTAACCGTTACTCCGTCCTCTATGCTGTCGCAGGTTTGCTGTAGTATAGTCTGTAGCTCCTTTTGCGGCTTATCACTTGTTACCACAAGTTTTTTGGTGGCAAAGGTAAAGGTTTCGCTTTCTACCTCCGGCAGAGTTTTTATTTTATCTTCTATTTTCGCCGCACAGTGGGCGCAGTTTAAATTATTTAACAGGAATGTTTGTTTCTCCATAACAAAGCCTCCTTAAATTCGGAAATATCAACATATGAACATATGCTCATATGTTCTAACATTATATTACTACCCCTTTCTAAATATGTCAATAGGTTTTTTAAAAAATCTTTATTATTTTAGAAAAAGCTTTATCCCCCTAATTAAGGCATATTTTTATATAATATTTTCAAAATAGCATTAGGTTAGTATTCTCTAACTAAACACTTCTAATACTACTATTAGAATATAATAGTATATATTCGTTAATTTTAAAGAAAATTTTGCACTCTGTACGGCAAGCTTTTTTTCTTATATTTTCACCTAAAATAAAGGGCAGCAGTTACTTTCGCAAAGGGCAGCCTCCTCGTCGAAAAAGGCAAGTCTGTTATAATTAACATGGGTTAATCAAGACGCCAAACAAGCTAAACATTCGTTTTAAATAAAAAAACAGGCAGACAGCTCAATGTGAACTGCCTGCCTTTAGTATTTGCTTTGTAATGCATAAGTATAATGCCGGATAATTTTTAGTTATATATTTATTCCACCTTGCTTGGCGGACAGCCTAACAGCATTTACCAATGCTCTCAATTTCAGCCAGTGCCGCCTGCACCGACTTGTCTGAAATTGTACATTCCAATGTATATACAGGTATGGTATTAACTATTTTATTTAGAAAATCAATCAGCCTTGCCGCATTTTCTTTGTCTGTTGGACGCATAGTCTGTGCCAAAAGCACTTTTAAGGCTTCAAAGGGCGGCACAACAGCTGTGCGGTTTTCTGTACTGCGTTTTAGTATAAAAATTCCGCCTAACGGGGCAGATATATTACTGCCGTATTCCTCTTTGCCGTTCCACGGGTTTCCGTACACGGTAATAACGCCGTCTTTTTCTCTTAGCAAGGGCTTGTCGCCGTTAATAATTTGTACCCTATCCTTCAGCAAACTTTTCCATAATTTTATATGCGTTGTTTTTCCCGTTCCGCTCGGTGCGGTAAACAGGTATGCCTTTTTTTCGTATTTTATAGCGGCACTGTGAATGAACATTCCGTTATAGCTTTGTAAAACAGCTGTACATATTTGTCGAAATACGGCAATAAATTCGGCGGAGATTTCTCCCCCCTCCTGTGCAACAGAAAGCTCGTAATCAATATCCTGTTGACTTACCGTAACTTGAAAATCATATTTATCCGCATCAACCATATACGGTGCCAGCCTGTTTATTGAAAATTTTGTTTTAGGGGTTATTTTTATATTCAAATCTGCAATTCTGTATATAGGCATTTTCAATTCTCTTTCTAAGCTATTGCTTTGTACGGCATAGAATAAACATCATTTTTAAGACCTCTGCCATACCCTTCGACCTAAATATTTCTTATATTTTACAATAAAATATGCGGCTTGTAAACCGTTTAAACAGCTTACAAGACCGCATTGAATTTATTTGCCGATTATGCTTTTATGCATATTACTTTTTTACAGCTTCCTTTATCATTCTGAACACCTGAATTATAATTGTAGGAGCAAGCGAACAGCACAAAATAACAAGAAGATTTACCGGAGCAAACACTACTACATCGAACAGGCTTTGAAGTCCCGGTATAAATATTACACAGCTCAGCAGAGCCACACCTGCACCAAAGGCGGCAAGTGAAATTGGATTTTTAAAGAAGCCCAGCTTAATAAGCGACTGCTTGCCACGCATATTAAATCCGTGCCACAAACGGGACAGGCATATGGTACAGAATGCCATAGCACAGGAAACCTCAGGATTTTGCTGTGAAAATACATTTGAAATTCCGCCGGCACCGAAAACAAAGGCAAACATTGTAGCCGCCGCTATAAGGAAGCCCTGAACAAGAGTGTCTGTCATAAAGCTTTTGTTAATAAGGGATTCATCGGCGGAACGAGGCTTTTCCTTCAGCAGTGCACCGCTTGGAGGCTCCATACCTATTGCTATGGCAGGCAGTGAATCGGTAATAAGGTTAATGAACAACAGCTGAACGGCTGTAAAAGGTATAGCCAAATTCAGGAACGAGCATATTAAAACAACTATAATTCCTGCCATATTGCCCGAAAGCAAATACTGTATAGAGTTTTTAATATTTGCATAAATATTTCTGCCGTTTGCCACTGCCTTAATAATTGTAGCAAAGTTATCATCGGTTAAAATCATTGAGGCGGCATCTTTGGATACTTCTGTACCCGTTATGCCCATAGCAATGCCTATGTCTGCTTTCTTTAGAGCCGGGGCGTCATTTACGCCGTCGCCTGTCATAGATACTACATTGCCCAGCTCCTGCCACATAGACACAATTCTGATTTTATGCTCGGGAGAAACTCTGGCATATACAGATATATTCTTAATTTCCCTGCGCAGCTCCTCGTCGCTCATAGCGTCCAGCTGCTGCCCTGTAATAGCCTTGTCGCCGTCCCTTAGTATTCCTATTTTTCTTGCTATAGCAGAGGCAGTGGTTACATGGTCGCCTGTAATCATAACAGGCTTTATGCCTGCACTTATGCAATCTCTTACAGCGGCTGCCGATTCCTCTCTTGGCGGGTCTATCATACATATTAGTCCCAGGAAGGTATAGTTGCATTCGTCACCGGTATTAACCTCGGTGTATCCTATTTCACGGTATGCAAAGGCAAGCACACGCAAGCCGTTATTTGAATATTCGTTGTTTTTGTCTTCAATTTTCTTTACCAGTTCAGGGGTTACAGGCACCAGACCGTATTCTGTGTCTACATTTTTCAGCCTGTTTAAAAGAACATCAACCGCACCCTTAGTTACCATAATCAGCTTACCGTCAATTTCGTGTATGGTGCTCATAAGCTTACGGTCGGAGTCAAACGGTATTTCGCCTAAGCGTGGGTACCTACAGACTATATCCTCGCTGTTGGAATAAGCCTTGTTGTAGTAGTGCTTCAAGGCTGTTTCTGTAGGGTCGCCTATATTTTTTTCAGCTGTAACCACACTGTCGTTGCACAGCACGCCGTACTCTGCAAGCAGCTGCTTTTTTGCTTCGTTAAATACAAAGGTATCCTCTACTGTCATTTTGTTTTGAGTAAGAGTTCCTGTTTTGTCGGAGCATATAACAGACACACAGCCCAGTCCCTCTACAGAGCGTAAATTTTTAATAATGGCATTTTGCTTTGCCATTTTTGAGGTGCCTATAGCCAACGCTATGGTAACAATAGATGACAATGCCTCGGGAATAGCCGCAACAGCCAAAGCAACGGCAAACAGCAGTGCCTCTGTAAAGCTGCCCATATGGTACCATGATATGCCCAAAACTACTGCACAAATGACCATAATAATAATTGAAAGCTTTTTGCTGAAATCGTCCAAGCTACGCTGCAGCGGTGTTTTTCTTTCTTTGGTTTCGTTCATCATTGTGGCTATTTTGCCCAGCTCGCTGTTCATACCGGTAGCTGTAATAACGACCACTGCCCTGCCGTAAGTAACCAACGAGCCTGAAAAGACCATATTTATTCTGTCGCCCAAGGCACAGTCCTTTTCAATTATGTCGGTATTCTTTTCAATACTGTTAGACTCACCTGTTAAAGCACTTTCGTTTACCTGCAGGGAGTACGACTCAATTACTCTTGCGTCGGCAGGTACAACATCTCCGGCCTCCAGCTTAACAATGTCACCCGGAACCAAGTCTACAGATGATATTTGTGTTACCTTGCCGTCACGCACCACCTTAGCAGCAGGAGTAGACATAGCCTTTAGGCTGTCGAGTGATTTTTGTGCCTTAAAATGCTGTACAGTACCAAGGATTGCATTTAGTATTAAAACCGCAAAAATTACAATAGCACCCTCCACGCTGTCTGTAATTATACTGATAACAGCAGCTACAATAAGTATTGCAACCATAAGGTCCTTAAATTGCTCTAAAAACACCTGTACAATGCCTTTTTTCTTTTCCTCCATTAGTTGGTTTTTGCCGTATTTTTCGGTATTTTCAGAAACCTGACTGCTTGTTAAGCCGGCTTCACGGTCAGTATGGAGCTTCTTTAAAACCTGCACACTGCTTTTTTTGAACGCGTCGTTCATTTCTCTATACGCCTCCTATATAAATATGTTTAGGGAAAAAGACAAACAAAAAAGACTTTTATTCCGACACAAAAGCCGGAATAAAAGTCTTGCTATTTAAAGTATAAGCGGGTTAAAACATAACCGTGTGTTGACGCCGATACTACAGAATATCTCTGTTAGCTACTCCCCTTTAAACAAATATATGATACCATTTTAAAAAGCTGATGTCAATAAATTTATAAATAAAAATATTAAACAGCCGCACTGCTCCTGCGTTTGTCAGTTAATATTCACAATCTCGTAGTAGCCGTTCTCCGAGGTAATTGCCTTGGTGTCATTTACAATGGCAATAACATTGTTGTAGTCAATTTTATTCTTTTTAAAGTCTACTGTCAGCTCCTTGGGAGCTTCGGCGGTTGGTTCAAACTTTAGGCAGGTATTCTCATTTAAATAATACACATTATTATCCATTCCTGTATTATAAATTAGTTTACCTTGCTTTTTGTAGGAATATTCCTTTTCTTCACCGTTATTAAGACCGCAGGTTTTCAGTGATGTTTTTTCGTTTGCAAAGGCAAGACTGTTTGAAAACACCGTATATTTTGCGGCAGTTTCAACAACAGCCATACTTTTTATCTCAGCCTTGCTATATGTAAAGAACGAAAATTGGTATTTAGTGCTTTTTTTATCGCCGGATATATTTTCGGCAATAGCTGTGCCGTTGTCTGTTGCACTGTAGCCGGCGGCGTTGTTCTCTGTAACAGGTATCACCGCATTGTCGTCGCAATTATACACAGCAAGCTTTTTATTGCTGTCTGTAAAGAAAATACAGTTATTATACTGTACAAAATCATTGCCTACAGCTGCGTTAATCTCTAACTTTTCTTTTGTGGCAGCGTCAATGCAAATAATCATATTACGCTCATCTGTAAAGTAAATTTTATTCTTATAGCAGGCAATAATATTTATTTCGTCACGAACATATATTTTTGTTCTTTTTTTGCCGTCCATAGTACCTCTGTACAGTATTTTAGAGGCGTCCTTATACGCTGATATAAAGTAAATATATTTATCATCTATCGCAAAGTTTTTCTGAACTTCGCCGTTCTCCTTACTGGTGTGGGCAACTATAACCATATCCTTATTATCTATATTGGATTTATAATTAATACCGAATTTATCTGTAATGTAGTATCCACCATAATATTCAATAACACCCTGATGTGTTACCTTGCTGCTTGTAACTCCCGAGGTATTCATTTCAAGTGTTCTTTCACCACAGGATGTAAGCATGGTAACGGCAAGTCCGCAGCAAAGCAGCAGTGAAGCTGCTTTACCGAAAAATTCAGTTATATTTTTCTTCAAAATTCATCACTCCGTTGCTTTTCTATTAATATAAATTTTACATTATAATTGTTGACTTTGCAATATTTATTTGACGAAAATAGCAGTACAAAGCAAAAAAATTATAAATGTAATATATACAGTGCCGCCGGCAACAATATCCTTAGGTAAATAAACTAAATATGGCTTTGCAATAAACGATATGCACCGTTTTGCTTGACGGAACAGCTTATTTATGTTAAACTGTGTAAGGTCATAGGTTGTTGGGATTTACTGCGATAAGGGTATTTGCCAACGATACAACAAATTATGTAATTTATAAAAAGAAAGGTTGACGCTTAAATGGCAAAGATTGATTTAACAAAATACGGTATCACAGGTACTACAGAAATTGTTCACAATCCTTCTTATGATGAGCTTTTTAAAGAAGAAACAAAGCCTGAGCTGGAGGGCTACGAAAAGGGACAGGAAACTGAGCTTGGTGCAGTTAATGTTATGACAGGCATTTACACAGGTCGTTCCCCTAAAGACAAGTTCATTGTTATGGATGAAAATTCTAAGGACACAGTATGGTGGACTTCAGACGAGTACAAGAACGACAACCACCCTGCTTCAGAGGAAGCTTGGGAGGCTGTAAAGGAAATTGCAAAGAAAGAGCTTTCAAACAAAAAGCTATATGTTGTTGATGCATTCTGCGGTGCAAACAAGGACACAAGAATGGCTGTTCGTTTCATCGTTGAGGTTGCTTGGCAGGCTCACTTTGTAACAAATATGTTTATTACTCCAACAGCAGAGGAGCTGGAGAACTTTGAGCCTGACTTCGTAGTTTACAACGCTTCAAAGGCAAAGGTTGAAAACTACAAGGAGCTTGGTCTAAACTCTGAAACAGCTGTTCTGTTTAATATTACAAGCCGTGAGCAGGTTATCATCAACACTTGGTACGGCGGTGAGATGAAGAAGGGTATGTTCTCTATGATGAACTACTACCTACCTCTAAAGGGTATTGCTTCAATGCACTGCTCAGCTAACACAGATATGAACGGCAAAAACACAGCTATCTTCTTTGGTCTGTCCGGTACAGGCAAGACTACACTTTCAACAGATCCTAAGAGACTGCTTATCGGCGACGACGAGCACGGCTGGGACGACAACGGCGTGTTTAACTTTGAGGGCGGCTGCTATGCAAAGGTTATTAACCTTGACAAGGAGTCTGAGCCTGACATTTACAACGCAATCAGAAGAGACGCTCTGCTTGAGAATGTAACAGTTGACAAGAACGGCGTAATTGACTTTGACGACAAGACTGTAACAGAGAACACTCGTGTTTCTTACCCTATTGACCACATCGACAATATTGTTCGTCCTGTTTCTTCAGCTCCTGCTGCAAAGAATGTTATCTTCCTGTCTGCTGACGCATTCGGCGTACTTCCGCCTGTATCAATTCTGACACCTGAGCAGACAAAGTACTACTTCCTGTCAGGCTTTACAGCTAAGCTTGCAGGTACAGAGCGTGGCATTACAGAGCCTACTCCTACATTCTCAGCTTGCTTCGGTCAGGCTTTCCTAGAGCTGCATCCAACAAAGTATGCTGAAGAGCTTGTTAAGAAGATGGAGCAAAGCAATGCAAAGGCTTATCTTGTAAACACAGGCTGGAACGGTACAGGCAAGCGTATTTCTATTAAGGATACTCGTGGTATTATTGACGCTATCCTAGACGGTTCAATTACAAAGGCTCCTACAAAGACAATTCCTCACTTCAACTTTGAGGTTCCTACAGAGCTTCCTGGCGTTGACCCTGCAATTCTTGACCCTCGTGACACATATGCTAATGTTGCTGACTGGGAAGAGAAGGCAAAGGATTTGGCTAGCCGCTTTGTTAAGAACTTTGCTAAGTATGAGGGCAACGAGGCCGGTAAGGCTCTTGTTGAGGCAGGCCCTAAGGCTTAAGCTCATATTTAAGATTACAGTATAAGCTTTTCTGTATAAAATACACTCCCACAGATTGCGGAATACGCCGTCTGTGGGAGTTTTTGCGTATTGAATGTAACAATATAAACTATCCTTAATACAATTACCTTTACCCAAAGCTATTCTGTAGCCTTCGTGGTTTTTTCCTGCTTGTCAGCGTCCTCCTTTAGGTGCATTCTGCCCTCGTGGTCGGTATAATATTCACCCTTTGGCAGCAGCTGGGAAATCGGTACGATTTCGTAGCCCTCCCCCTTTATGGCGTCTATAATCTTAGGCAATGCCTCCGGAGTATTTTTAGCACCGTTGTGCATAAGTATTATACTGCCGTTTTTTAAATTATTTTTAATTCTCTCAACCATTTGTTCAGGCGTAGGGTCTTTCCAGTCAAGACTGTCAATGTCCCACTGCACGCAGTACATATCAATACTGTTGGTTACTGACACTACATTGTTGTTGTAATCGCCGTAGGGCGGCCTAAACAGCGTAGGAGCTTTACCGGTAAGCTTTTTAACCTTTTCGTTACAGTCGGTAAGCTCTTTTTTTATGCCGTCATCTGTCAGCTGCGGCAGGTGAGCATGGGTGTCGGAATGGTTGCCTACATCGTGTCCATGCTTGGCAATACTCTTAACCGATTCAGGGTATTTATCCACCCACATACCTACCAGAAAAAATGTTGACTTAACCTTTTTTTCATCTAATATCTTAAGCAATGTATCCGTCTGTTCGTTCCCCCATGCCGCATCAAAAGAAATGCTTACTCTCTTTTGGCTTTCCTCTACACAATAAATCGGTATTTTTCTTTCTGCTGCAGCCGTTGATACAATTTGCCCGTAGCTGCTGCTGCATATTGCCACTGCAAGCACACAGGCTATAAGCACGCCCAATGCAACAAAAAGCTTTTGCTTTGTAAATACAAAAAATTTCACCTGCTTCACCCTCCTGCATTATAATAATATATATGGCGGCAGGGCTTGTATAATTCTTTAATACTATTTTTTATTTTCTGTTTTTTATTTTTCACATACTGCACCGTACAAAGAGCATTAAGCTCTGCAAAGCAGGTACACAGTACATATTTATGAGAGTAATCAAAAAGCTCTGACAGCAACGCAGCATTCTGCGTTTTTGTCAGAGCTTTATATTTTAGATATAATCCGTTAAGCAAAATCAGCTAAAATTATTTTGCTGTTTTTAGTTTGTACAGACACATTGGACCGGACTGCTTTACAAGCTGATAATCGTCACCCATAAATGTTGCAAGGTTGCTGCTGTTTTGCGAAACGGCACTTTGGCTTACCAGAAGATAATCTGTTTTTTTGCTTTCGCTGTAGTAGTTTGGATATTGATACAGCTTTTTAAATTGATACATATGCGGAATATACATACCGTCTGCGGTAATTTCAACATCGGTAGGTATTTCTGCAATAAGACTGTTATACTGCTCTGCCACCTGTGTATTTTTCTCGGCACAGCTGTTGTAATACGCACTTCTTGGGAAGAACAGCGAAAAGCTCATAATAATTGACATTGACAGGCTGAAAAGCAGTATTTTGTTTCTAAGCTCCGGCTTAGCCTGAGAAATAACAAGTATTGTCATAAATACAATCAGGCCTGCCACACCGTAGGTATACTGGAACTTAACATCGTACTGGTACTGCCAGTTGGACATTAAATCAACTACAAGCATTGGTATAAGCAGCAAAAGCAATGACTTTTTCTCGCTGAAGAACGGTGCAAAAGCCACCGGAAGCAGCATCCAAACCATAAACATAATTTTATCGGAGGTAAATATTTGAGAAACAAAGTATCCAAAGTCTGACACAATGGTTTTTACAACTGCACTAAAGCCGTCTTCACCCTCCAGCATATAGTTGCTTAAACGGGTGGTCATTACGCCGTCGCCAAGGTTTCCTACAATAACGGTTGCTATGGAAAAATATATAACAGCACCTATAAGTATTCCGCCGCCCAGGATATATTCCTTTCTGTATGCCAGTATATACAGTGCTATTGCCATAACATATATTGCGGCGTCCTCCTTAACCGTAAGCACAAGGGCACAAAGCACAAGCGTGCCTATCCACCTTTTGCTTACAATAAAGTACAGTGCCCACATAATAAGAACAGTAAGGAATTTATTTTCGTGGAAGTCATACAAACAGCCGTTGGCAAGCGTTGGGAAGAAAATATAGATAAGGCTGCACGCCACTGTAACGCTTTTGGTCAGCTTTAGCTGCTTGCATATAAGCACAACAGGTATAATGCCCAATGCCACAAATGCCGCCTGAATTACAAGCAAGGTTTCCGGACGAGGACATATAGCATAGAAAGGAAGCAGAACATAATAAAACGGACTAAAATGCACTCCAAAATGTGACATAAGCACATTTCTTTCAACGGTTGTATCTGCCAAGCCTGTTGTTCTCATATTTTCAAACATTTGTGTGAAAATACCAAAATCAAAATTACTTGCCATATATGCGTTGTAGCGGGCTATAGACGCAACAGAAACAAGTATAGTAAACAGCAGCAGCAGTACGCCTGCTGTAATCCACTCTGAATTTTTAGGCAGCTTTATGTCATTAATATTGAGCTTATCGTCCTTGCCTATCCAGACAATTATAAAGAACATTATAAAGCCGATGCCAATATTCATAAATATGTTCTTTGCACTTTCTTCACCCAAATACGAGCCCTTAT
>ERZ857785.2894-NODE-2894-length-13843-cov-27.883739_pt1 | contig 13843 bp, 9 predicted proteins | sample MGYA00519763_ERZ857785 | MGnify/ENA primary metagenome ERZ857785 (study PRJEB31778, sample SAMEA3449365) | human gut metagenome | biome: human gut; feature: human-associated habitat; material: faeces | place: United Kingdom | collected 2010/2012 ... | reverse complement strand
ACCGACAACACCAACCGCACCGTGGCCAACGTGCGCATGTATTTTAACAAATGCGGCGGCACGCTGGGCAACAGCGGCTCGGTGGGCTTCCTGTTCGACCACAAGTGCGTCTTCAAGTTCCGCGCCGCCGAGGGTGTCGATCCCGAGGAGCTGGAGCTGGAGATGATCGACCTGGGGGTCGACGAGTTCTACTCCGAGGAGGACGGAATCACGGTTTACGCCCCCTACGAATCGTTCGGCGCCATCCAGAAGTGGCTCGACGACAAGGGCTTCGAGATCGTCTCGGGCGAGTCGGTGCGTATCCCCTCCGACGTGAAGGAGCTTGACGCCGAAGGCCGCGAATCGGTCGAGAAGCTGGTCGAGAAACTCGAAGAGGACGACGACGTGGTGAACGTATACCACACCATGAAGGACGCCGACGAGGAGTAGTCGCTGATTTCACGGGGCGTTTTTGCCCTTGTACCTGCGAGGCACGGACGGGATTACCGGTTCGTGCCTCGCTTCGTTTCCCCCCCCCTATGTAGCATGGCTCACTCGAAGAGGACGAACCTTTTTCCCTCCGTCAGGCAGGCGGGGCAGTACCAGTCGGCGTATTCCGACGGATAGAGGTTGCCGCAGTTCGGGCAGACTGCGAACCGGCCCGTGTCCGGGGCGTTGCGTCCCTCCTGCCGGCAGCGTTCCAGCAGGGCGATGTTCCGCATGTCTCCCGCCGAGGCCCAGGTCAGTATGCGCGCCGCATAGCGGTTGCCGCGCTCCATCGCCCGGCGGATGTCGGCTCCGGAGCGTCCGGCGTGGGCCTGTCGTTCGTAGGCGACGCTCCGTTCGAGGTTGCCGTCGGTCGTGCCGCCGAAAATGATGATCTTCCCCGGGGGCGTGTAATGACCTCCGAGATGGAGGATCGCCGTCGCGCAGTTGTTCTCCTGCAACCGCTCGGAGAAGGCCATGGCCCGGAACAGCCGTTCGGCCGTGTGGCGCTCTTCGTCGGCCGCGATGCCTGCGAAATGGTCGTATTGCACCGATTTGACGTGTTTGCGGCGGCAGCAGGCGTCCAGGTCGGCGAGCGTTTCGGCCCACGGCGAACCCTTCGGCGACCGGGGTTCGCGCGTCGCAGCGTAGTACATCCAGGCAAGAATGCCTGCCGATGCCGCGAATAACAGAAGTATCAGACCGAGACGCAGTTTCATAATGTGTTGCCGGGGGAAAGCCGCAGTCCGGAACGTGCATTTTTTGTGCCAACGGGCGCCTGTTTCATCTGCCGCCGGGGATTTTTGCAGCTCTGCTTTGGATTTCGGGTTCCAATCCCTATATTTGTAATCCGTCTTTGCGGAAACCAGGAGCGGGACGGCCTTGGGTATGAAAATCGGATTGAGCCTTTTTGCCGTGGCGGCCGCGGCTCTGCTGGTTGTCGGCTGCGGCGGAGACAAGGGCGGTGAGGACGAGGCGAACTACGACGGCTGGATGCTGACCCGCTGGAAGGACGGTACGGCCTTGACCGGAACGGTTTACCTGCAACTCGGCGAAGACGGGACATTCACCCTTTACCAGAGTATCGGGACGTTCGGGTACGCCCGGTTCACCGGGACCTACGCCCTTGTCGGCGATCCGGCGACCGGGCAGGTGCTTTCGGGGACCTATGCCGACGGTACGCCGTGGGACAGCAGCTATGCGGTTGAAAAAATGACGAAGCGGGAACTGCGGCTCCGCGCGCTGAAGGACGGCGTCGTCTCGGTCTATTCCGGGGTGGCGATCCCTGCTGCGGTGAAGGACGGCGTCACGGCCGGGCGGCTGCGCAGCGCCGCGCAGGGGGAGTCGTTCCTGTAAGGGCCCTTTGCGTTTCAGAATACCGCGCAGACCTCCATGCTGAAGGTGAGCTTGTGAAGCCGTTCGCGCGACGAACGCACCACGGGAGGTGCGACGTCGTAATCGGTCGAGAAGCGCACGCCGAGGTTTTGCGTGGCGAGGTAAGTGGTCGAAAGCCCGGTTCCGAAGGAGAATCCGGCGCGTCTTTCCAGCCTGCGGAAATCCGTGCGGCACGGTTTGTAGATCTCGCACCCTCCGAGCAGTTTGGCGCCCACGAGCCACCGCATCGAAAAGGGGTGGGAAAAATAGGGTCCCGCGTACATCGACGCACACTCCAGATTGTCGTTCTGCGCCACGCCGTTGACTTTCACGCGCAGGTTGGTGCACGACATGCGGCCGCCGAAACCCCAGTAGGGCGTTGCGAACCAGGCGCCCTGCACCGAGACGGCCGGCCCCGAGAGGAACTGCATGTGCATCCCGGGGTAGGGCGTGTAGCTTCCGGGGACGGTCGAGAATCCGAGGCTGAACCCGAGGAACGACGGCCGGCGGCAGCGGTCGTAGACCGAGTAGGTTTCCGTGACGTTCAGCCCCTTCTCCTTGAAAATCAGGTCTGCGAGGAAATATCCCAGCTCCGTGGCGAGGATGCCGATACCGGCTCCGACCATGATGTCGCTCATCCAGTGCCGGTTGTTGAGCTGACGGGTGACGCCCGTGACCGTCGCCACGGTGTAGCCCCCGATGCTGTACCACGGGCTGCGGTGGCCGTACTCCTTGTGGAGCATCGTGGCGGCCATGAAGGCCGTCGCCGTATGCCCCGAGGGGAAGGAGTTGCGCGACGATCCGTCGGGGCGCATCACACGGCAGGAGTATTTGAGCGAGTTGACCCCGATGGCCATGAGTCCCGCCGAAAAGGCGTCGGAGACCAGCATGCGGCCCCATGAACTGCGTCCCCTGACGCCGCAGGCTTTCAGGGCCACCATCGCCCCGGCGGGAGCGTACTGGAGCCAGTCGTCGTAGTCGTGGCGGAACGAACGGCTGTACCCGTTGCGCAGACGCCGGAAGTCGGAATCGTAGGCCTGCATCACGACGCCGCCCACGATCAGCGGCGTGCCGACGAAGAGCATGCGGTAGGCTTTTGTCGAGGTGTGGCGGTCGATGCGCCGTCGGAACTCCCCTCCGGCGCTCATGTCTGCGCTGTCCGGTAATTGCGCCGCTGCTCCCAGGCCCGCGAATGAGAGCAGGCAGGCGGCGGTCAGGCGTTTGAGCATCGTATTTTATCGCAACTGTTTTCTTTTTCTGTGGATTGCACGGATGATTTCGCCGCCGACAGCCAGCAGCGAGGTGAATCCGATCACCTCGGCCCATTGCATCCACGAGAGCGGTTCGGTGCGGAACACCTCGCCTCCGAATTCCACGATCAGCACCTGTCCCACGCCGATCGCCGCGAGGATCAGGAAGAATTCGCGGCAGCCGCCGAGACATGTGAAGACCGAATGGCGCGTCTCGAATCCCTTGGCGTTGAACATGTTCCAGAACTGGAGGAAGACGAACGTCGAGAAGAACACGGTCAGTTGCTCCACTGTGAGTCCGCCTTGCAGGATCGTCCATCGGAAGAGCATTCCCAGCAGTACGACCACCATCGCCGCGCCGCACGTGAAGAGGGTGCGGGCCATGGCGGGGGTGATGATGAATTCGTCCCTCGGGCGCGGTTTGTCGCGCATCACTTCGGGGTTGGGCGGCAGCGAGGCCATGGCCATCGCCGCGAAGGTGTCCATGATGATGTTCACCCAGAGAATCTGCACCACCGTGAGCGGCATGTCGGTTCCGAACAGCGCGCCGATGAAGCAGATGGTGATGGCCGCGAAGTTGATCGTCAGCTGGAACAGCACGAAACGCTGGATATTGCGGTAGAGCGAACGTCCCCACATGACGGCCGTGGCGATCGAGGCGAACGAGTCGTCCAGCAGCGTGATGTCCGAGGCGTCCTTCGCCACGGAGGTTCCCGAGCCCATCGAAAGACCCACGTTGGCGAAATTGAGTGCCGGGGCGTCGTTCGTGCCGTCGCCCGTCACGGCCACCACCTCGCCGCGCTGCTGCAACAGCTTGACGAGACGCTGCTTGTCCAGCGGCCTGGCCCGGGACATGATCTTCAGCTCCTGCACGCGTCCCAGCAGCTCCTCGTCGCTCATGGCGGCGAACTCCGTGCCGGTGATGTGGTTCCGTTCGCCATCCGCGGCGTCGTTCCACAGCCCGATCTGGCGGGCGATTTCGCGCGCCGTGGCCGGGGTGTCGCCCGTGACGATCTTGATGCCGATTCCCGCCTCCAGGCAGCGTGCGACGGCCGCCGGGACGTCCTCGCGCACGGGGTCCGAGATGGCGGCCACCGCCGCGAAGTGCAGCCCGCCCGCCTTGACCGCTTCGAGGCAGTCGTCCGACGCGGTTTCCGCCCACGCCACGGCCAGCGTGCGCATGGCGCGGCTCTGGAACCCGAGGAGCTGTTCGGCGACCTGCGCGTCCTTGCCGTCCGGGGCGCACATCGTGCGCACGATCTCCGGGGCGCCCTTCACACAGAGGATGCGGCGGCCCGAGATGCCGCTTTCGATGATCGTCGCCATGTATTTGCGTTCGGTCGAGAAGGTCAGCCGGTTGACGATCTTCGCTTCGGCGCGCAGCGGTTCGTAGTCTTCGCCTCCGGCGCGCATCCATTCGAGCAAGGCCCCTTCCGTGGGGTTGCCGATGATATGGCCTTCGGCGTCGAGGAACGCCGTGGTGTTCAGGGCCACGACCTCGGCGAATTCCCGTGCGGGAAGCGTGTCGTAGCGGATCAGTTCCTGCACGTGCATGCGGTTCTGGGTCAGCGTGCCGGTCTTGTCGGTGCAGATGACCGTCACGGCGCCCATCGTCTCGCAGGCGTGCATTTTGCGCACGAGGTTGTTGGTCTTCAGCATCCGTCGCATGGACATCGCCAGCGACAGCGTGATCGACATCGGAAGCCCTTCGGGCACGGCCATGACGATGATGGCCACCGAAACCATGAAGATTTGCAGCACGTGCTGCGAGATGGTCAGCCAGTCGCTCTCGAGCAGCCCGCCCGCGAAGATCGCCTTTCCGAGCATCACGCAGAAGATAAGCGCCGAAAGGAGGATGCCCAGCCGGCCGATCAGACGCGAGAGGCGCGTCAGCTGACGGTCGAGGGGCGTCTGCTCTTCGCTCTGCACGGTCGACTGCTCCGTGACGCGCCCGGCTTCGGTCGCATCGCCCACGGCCGTTACGACCATCACGCCGTACCCGTCCGCCACGGTCGTGCCGCGCAGCACCGCGTTCGAGGGATAGGTCGCCTCGGGGTCGAAGTCGGCTTCGTTGACCGTCTTGTCCACCTCGGGTTCGCCCGTGAGCGTCGATTCGTTGATTTTCAGCGATACGGCCTCGACCAGTTCGCCGTCGGCGGGAATCGTCTCGCCGCTCTCGATGTAGACCACGTCGCCCGTGACCACGTCGCGTCGCGGAATTTCGCGGATCGACCCTTCGCGCATCACCTTCACGGGGATGTCGTCGTTCACCTGGTTGAGCCTCCGGAAACGCCGCTGGGCGTCCCATTCGAACCAGAATCCGACGCAGGTGGCGAGGATGATGGCGCAGATGATGCCCACCGATTCGGTGAAGTCCTTGTGGACGAATCCGATGATGAGCGACAGCACGGCGGCCAGCAGAAGGATGCGGATGATCGGGTCGCGGAATTTTTCCAGCAGCAGGCGCCAGGCCGAATCGTCCTTCGGCGGGGTGATGACATTGTCGCCGTGACGCCGGCGGCTTTCGTCGATTTGCGGGGTAGTCAGTCCTTTGGGGTTGTAGCGAATCATCGGGTATTATAGTTTGTGTACGGAAAATTGTCGTGTCGAGGCGTCGAGCCGCACGGCGATGAACAGCAGGATCGTGAAGGCGATGAGCGACGAGCCTCCGTAGCTCATAAACGGCAGCGGAATGCCCATCACGGGCATCAGGCCGATGGTCATGCCCACGTTGACCAGCACGTGGAACAGCAGGATCGCCGCCACGCAGTAGCAGTAGATGCGTCCGAACGGCTCCTGCTGCCGTTCGCCCATGCGCATCAGCCGCAGGATCAGCAGGCACAGCAGCGTCAGCACCACGACCGAGCCGAGGAATCCCCACTCCTCGCCCACGGTGCAGAAGATGAAGTCGGTGTGCTTTTCGGGGACGAACCCGTATTTGATCTGGGTCCCTTCGAGGAAGCCCTTGCCCCAGAAGTTGCCCGAGCCGATGGCGATTTTCGCCTGGTTGACGTTGTAGTCGGTTCCGAGCGGGTCGCTGATGATGCCCAGGAAACTCAAGATACGGTCGCGCTGGTGCTGTTTGAGGATCGAATTGAAGATGTAGTCGGTGGTGGGCAGGAAGATGAGTGAACCGACGAACAGTCCCAGCGTGATGAAGATGTTGGCGAAGTTCGAGCGGTAGGCGTATACGGCGGCGAAGACCACGGCCGCGAGGGTCGTCGTGAGCAGGCTGTGGTAGAGATCGAGCGTTCCGGGGGCGATCAGCGCCATCACGAGGCACAGCAGGATGGCCGACAGCATCACCGCGGCCAGGAACACGAGGCGCGAGCGCCACTGGCCGTTCATCATCGCCTCGGAGAGCGTGCAGACCAGAATCAGCGTCACGAGCAGCGTCATCGGCGAGAGGAGGAACGAGACGATGAACAGCGCGGCGATCAGCAGCACCGGGATGCAGAGCCATTTGTTCAGCCCTTCGCGGTAGAGCACGAAAAGGAACGACCCCAGCACGATGCCCGATCCGGTGTCGTTCTGCAGGATGATGATGAAGAGCGGAATGCAGATCACCACGGCGACCTTCATCAGGTCGCCCGCGCGGTTGATCGAGAAGGAGTATTCGCTCATCACGCGGGCCAGGGCCAGGGCCGTGGCGATCTTGGCGAACTCCACGGGCTGCACGCGCAGCGACCCGAACTCGAACCACGCCTTCGCGCCGTTGACCTCGCGGCCGAAGAGCAGCGCGGCCACGAGCAGCGCGATGCCGCCCAGATAGGCCGGGTAGGCGAACATGTGGTAGAACCGCTCGTCGAGCAGCAGGACGATGATCGCCGTGACCCACGCCATGCCGATCCACATCAGCTGCTTCATGTAGAAGTGCGAGAACGAGAGCAGGTCGGCCGCGCTGTCGTCGTACGACGCCGAAGTGATCGAGATCCATCCCGCCGCGACGATCAGCACGTAGAGCAGGACGGTCCAGCCGTCCACGCCGTAAAAGATGCCGTTATGCCGGTTATTTGTCATAAGCGGGATAATAGATGTTCATGTCCTTGATGTATTGCAGCAGTTCGGGCCTGCGGATCGTGTCCGTCAGGTAGTACTCTTCCAGCAGGCTGGCGATCGGCAGGGCCGCCGAGGCGCCGAATCCGCCGTTTTCGACGTAGACCGAAATGGCGATCTTCGGATTGTCCTTCGGTGCGAACGAGAGAAAGGTCGAGTGGTCGCGGCCGCGCGGGTTTTCGGCCGTTCCGGTCTTGCCGCAGACGTCCAATCCTTCGAGCCGGGCGCGGGTCGAGGTTCCCCCGACGTTCACGCCCCGCCACATGCCCTCGACGATGGGTTCGAAGTGTTTCGGCTCGACCATCGTGTAGTGGCGTTCGTAGAAACGCGCGTCGAGCGAGTCCTGTCCTTCGATCTTCTTCACGATGTGCGGGATGTAGTAGTAGCCGCGGTTGGCCACGATGCACGCCAGATTGGCCAGCTGCAACGGCGTGCAGCCCAGCGCATCCTGCCCGATCGAGAGCGACAGCACCGTGAGCGAGTTCCACGAACCCCGGTACTGGCGGTCGTAGTAGGCGCGGTCGGGCACGTATCCGTTGCCCTCGTCGAGGAAGTCCGAACCCAGCTTGCGCCCGAATCCGAAGCTCTCGACATATTGTTTCCAGACGTCGTAACCCTCCTTCACGCTTCCGTATTTGGGGTTGTCGAGGATGTCGCGGAAGACGTAGCAGAAGTAGGCGTTGCACGAGGTCGCCACCGCGAAGCGCAGGTCCAGCGGCGAGGCGTGGGCGTGGCAGGCCATCTTCAGGCGGCCCGCCTGGTAGCCCATGTGGCAGGAGTGCAGGTCCGAAGGCCGGAGCACCCCTTCCTGCAGGCCGATCAGCCCCTGCACCAGCTTGAAGGTCGACCCCGGGGGATATTTGGCCTTCACCGCACGGTTGAACAGCGGCTTGCGCTTGTTGTAGAGCATCTTCATGTAGTTGTTGCCCCGCTGGCGCCCCACCAGCTGGTCCGGATCGTACGTCGGCGAGGAGACCATCATCAGGATTTCGCCCGTCGAAGGCTCGATGGCTACCGCGGCTCCCACCTTGCCGCGCATCAGCTCCTCGCCCAGCAGTTGCAGGCGGGCGTCGATGGTGCTCACCAGATAGCGTCCCGGTTCGGGAACCGAATCGTAGCGGCCGTTCATGTAGGAACCCTTGATCGCCCCGTGGGTGTCGATCTCCTGAATCCGGACGCCCTTGCGGCCCCGGAGCTGCGGCTCGTAGGCCGACTCCACGCCGTTCATCCCTACGTAGTCGCCCGTCTTGTATTCGGGGTTGCGCTTCAGGTAGTCGGGGTTCACCTCGCTCACATACCCCAGCAGGTTGCCGCCCACTTCGCGGGGATACCGGCGGACGGTGCGGTAGACGGTGTAGAACCCCCGGAAGTTGCACTCGTCGAAGCGCAGTTTGTCCTCCTTGGAGATGTAGTTCATAATCAGCCGCGGCGCCCGCGGACGCATCCGCGCGTTGGCCAGTTCGCGTTCGAGCCGGGCGCGCGAAAGTCCCAGCACGTCGCACATGCGGGCCGTGTCGAAGCCCTGTTTGCCGATTTCGCTCGATATGACCATCAGGTCGTAGCATTCGCGGCTCTGCACCAGATATTCGCCGTTGCGGTCGAAGACCTCGCCGCGCGGCGGGTACTGCACGACGTGGCGCAGCACGTTGGCGCGCGCCAGATCGTCGTAGCGCGAATCGAAGAGCTGGATGTAGGCCAGCCGTCCGACGATCAGCGCGAAGATCAGCAGGACGATGACTTGCAGGGTGCGCATCCGCATGAAACTCTCGGAGTTTCTCATATGCGCACGGGGATTTTGGCGGTGAAGATGCGGGCGATGATCCAGATGAAGCCCGCCGATACCGCCGTGCTGACGACGATGCGCAGCAGCGTATGGAGCGCGTGGGTCCACGAAAGGGCCTCCAGCGAAAAGAATACGGCGTGATGCACGAGCGTCAGCGCCACGAGGTAGGTGATGAGCTTTCGTTCGCCCAGACGCGCCGACGAGGGGATGCCCCCTTCGCGGACGTTGTCGCGGCCGCAGATCATGCCGGCGAGGGTCGGGCGCAGGAAGGCGATCAGCAGCGTGGCGATCGTGTTGATCCCCGCCGCGCCCATGGCGAAGTCCATCGTGACGCCCAGCGCCAGTCCGGCGCCCAGAACTGCCGCGGGCGGCGTGTCGAGCGGCAGCAGGGCGATGAAGACGATGTATACGAGCGGGTTGAGGTAGATGCTGATGGTCAGGTTGTCGAACAGGAAAACCTGAAGCAGCGCCGCCGCCGCGAAAAGTCCGAGATATGGTAGTGTGCGGTACATTTAGTCGTTCCGGGTGTGTTGTTCGATTTGTTCGCTTTGCTGCAGGTTGCGGATTTCGTAGAAGTCGCGGTTGCCGACCAGCACGACTTCGTTCAGCCGCGACATTTCGGCTGCGAGCCGCACCCGTACCGTGTAGGCCGTGCGGGTCTCGTTGAGCGAGGCGCTCTCGACCCAGCCGATCAGCACGTCGGCGGGAAAATACTGCGAGAATCCGGTCGTCACGACCTCCTGTCCGGGCTTCGGGTCGGCGTATTTCGACAGCTCGCCGAGGATCACCACGTTCTGGTCCAGCCCGTCCCAATAGATCGAGCCGTAATATTCGGCGTCGGCGAGCTTGCCGCTGGCCCGGAACGAGGTGTTCAGCACCGACATCGCCACGGCGTAGCGTTCCGTGCAGTCGACGACGTAGCCGGCCATCGCGCCGTCGGGCGAGAGGACGGCCATCTCTTCGACCACGCCGTCCTGACGTCCGCGGTTGAGCGTGATGAGGTTCTGCGCCCGGTTGACCGTGTTGGCCACGACCGATGCCGTGACGAAGCGGTATTTCGATTCGCCGATGTCCTGCATATAGCTGTCCAGCCGCGCGTTGGTTTCGGCCTCCTCGTACTGGGCGAGCCGCTCTTCGAGCTGTGCGACGCGGCCCAGCAGCAGCCGGTTTTCGTGTCCGAGGCTGAAGTAACGCCTTATGCCCGCGAAAAATCCGTGCACGCCTCCCGCCACCTGGTTCGACCGTGCGAGCAGCCGGGCCTGGGTGTAGTGGGTGGAGTGGGCGTAGTAGCTGATGGCCGCGACCTCCAACGCCACGAACAGCACCACGACGTAGATGCTTCGTATGAACTCGAACAGTTTGCGCAAAGCAGTTCCTTAATTTAAGATTGCGGACCAAGGCCCGCAATCCGTATTTGTCAATTTATCCGATTCTTGTCGGAACGAACCGTATTTCGGGCTTCGCGAAGTCGGCGGTGCAGGGGCATACTCGGGTATGTGACTGCACCGGAGGGCGAACGACGTGCGGAAGACGGCCGTTATCGCAAGAATCACTTCATCAGGAACGAGAACCGGTTGATATTCTTCAGCGCGATTCCCGTTCCGCGGGCGATGGCCCGCAGCGGGTCTTCGGCGATGTGGAACGGAATGCCGGTCTTTTCGTTCAGCCGCCGGTCGAGTCCCTTGATCAGCGCGCCGCCGCCGGCGAGGTAGATGCCGTTCTTCACGATGTCGGCGTACAGCTCGGGCGGCATGGATTCGAGCACCTTCATCAGCGCCGCGTCGATCTTCGTGAGCGACTTTTCCAGCGCGTAGGCGATTTCGCTGTACGAGAGCGACACGGTCTGGGGCAGTGCGGTCAGCATGTTGGGACCCGTCACGACGAAGTCCTCGGGCTCCTGCTCCAGGTCCGAAACGGCGGCGCCGATCGAACATTTGATCGCCTCGGCCGTGCGTTCGCCGATGCGGATGTTGTGCTGCTGGCGGACGTAGCTCTGGATGTCGTTGGTGAAGACGTCGCCCGCGGTGTTGATCGACTCCGAGCAGACGATGCCGCCCAGCGAGATGCAGGCGATCTCCGACGTGCCGCCGCCGATGTCGATGACCATGTTGCCTTCGGGGGCCTCCACGTCGAGACCCGCGCCGAGCGCCGCGGCCATCGGTTCGTAGATCATGTAGACTTCGCGTCCTCCGGCGTGTTCGGCCGAGTCGCGCACGGCGCGTATTTCGACGTTGGTCGACCCGGAGGGAATGCAGATCACCATGCGCAGCGAGGGTGCGAAGAGGCTGCCCGAGGTCTTGACCTTCTTGATCATGCCGCGCAGCATCAGCTCCGTGGCGTTGAAGTCGGCGATCACGCCGTCTTTGAGCGGACGGATGGTTTTGATGTTCGGGTTGGTCTTCTCGTGCATCTGGCGGGCCTGCTGGCCGATGGCCACGAGTTTGCCCGTGTGGACGTCCAGCGCCACGATCGAAGGTTCGTCGACGACGACCTTTCCGTTGTAAATTATCAGCGTGTTGGCCGTTCCGAGGTCGATGGCCAACTCCTGTGTCAATGAAAAAATTCCCATATTCCTACACCCAACTGTTCTGTTTCGTGAAATGCTTTATTCTCAATCCGATACGCACCCGCGACGCCGCTTCGGGCTTCGGCGGATGACATATCCCGACAAAGGTAGCAAAAAGCCCCGGAACTTTTTGTATTTTATTCTGATTTTTTTTAATTACATTTGTGCTGGAAAAACTGAATCTCCGCATGGAATACAAAATCGGAACCGACGCCCGCTGTGCGGTCATCGGCTATGGAAGCTGGGCGACGGCCATCGTCGGACTGCTTGCAGCCAACGGCCGGCGCGTAGGGTGGTATGTCCGCAATCCCGAGGTGCTCGAATCGCTGTGCTCGGACGGCCGCAACCCCCGCTATCTGAACGATCTGGAGTTCGACCGCAACAGCATCGCCCCCTCTTCCGACCTCGACGCCGTGGTGCGCGACGCCGACATCGTGATCCTCGCCACGCCTTCGGCCTACCTCAAGGATTTCCTCGCCCCGCTGACCGTTCCGCTCCGTGACAAATTCGTCGTTTCGGCCATCAAGGGCATCGTCCCGGGCGACTATCAGACCGTCGTGGAGTACATCCACGACCATTACGGGCTGTCGTATAGGCAGATCGGGCTGGTGACCGGGCCTTCGCACGCCGAGGAGGTCTCGCGCGGCAAGCTTTCGTACCTCACGGTCGTCTGCGCCGATCCCGAAAACGCGCGGCGCATCGGCGAACGCTTTGCCGGGGAGAACATTCGCCTCAGCTATTCCGCGGATCTCTATGGCGTCGAATACGCCGCAATTCTCAAGAATATCTACGCCCTTTCGGTCGGCATCGCCGTGGGGCTGGGCTACGGCGACAATTTTCTGGCCGTGCTGATCGCCAATGCGGCGGGCGAGATGACGCGTTTCCTGGAGGAGAGTTATCCCGACGCGCGCAATACGCAAGTCTCGGCTTATCTGGGCGACCTGCTGGTGACCTGCTATTCGACTTACAGCCGCAACCGCCGGCTGGGGCTGCTCATCGGCCACGGCTGTACCGTCAAGAGCGCCCTGAACGAGATGACGATGGTCGCCGAGGGCTATTTCGCGGCCGACTGCATCCGTCACATCAACTTCCGCCACCGGGTCGACATGCCCATCGCCGACATGGTTTACCGGGTGCTCTACGAGGGCGCCTCGGCGCGCAGGTGCATGCAGGAACTGACAACCAAATTAATTTAGTTAGCGATATGATGAAAAATGTGAAATTGGACATTGCCAAGACGGGCATTGAAATTTCCGCCGACATCGAGGCCAAAGCGCAGGCCGCCAATGCCCTGCTGCATTCGGGCAACGGCGCCGGCAACGATTTTCTGGGTTGGGTGCACCTCCCCTCCTCGATTTCGGAGAACGAGATCGACGCCATCCGGAAGGAGGCTGCGAAACTGCGCTCGAAGGCCGACGTGGTCGTCTGCATCGGCATCGGCGGCTCGTACCTCGGCGCCAAGGCCGTGCTCGAAGCCATGAGCGATCCCTTCAAACTCCTGCACAAGGAGCAGAAGGACCCCACGGTCATTTTCGCCGGACAGAACATTTCGGAGGATTACACCGCCGAACTGCTCGCCGCGCTGAAGGAGCATTCGATCGCCGCCATCGTGATTTCGAAGTCGGGCACGACGACCGAGCCGGCCATCGCGTTCCGCCTCATAAAGGCCGAGATCGAGAAGCGTTACGGCAAGAAGGAGGCTGCGGAGCGCATCGTGGCCATCACCGACAAGGCGCGCGGGGCGTTGAAGACGCTCGCCACGCAGGAGGGATACCCGACGTTCGTCATTCCCGACGATGTGGGCGGACGCTTCTCGGTGCTGACCCCCGTGGGGCTGCTGCCGCTGGCCGTCGCCGGCGTGGACATCGCGGCTCTCGTCCGCGGTGCGCAGGAGATGGAGAAGGCCACGGCCGAAGGCGTCGCTTTCAAGGAGAATCCGGCAGCCGTCTACGCCGCCGTGCGCAACATCCTCTACAACGGAGGCAAGAAGATCGAAATCCTGGGTTCCTACGAGCCTAAACTGCAATATATCAACGAGTGGTGGAAACAGCTCTACGGCGAGAGCGAGGGCAAGCAGGGCAAGGGCATCTTCCCGGCGAGCGTCACGCTGACGGCCGACCTGCACTCGATGGGCCAGTATATCCAGGACGGCGAGCGCACCCTGTTCGAGACGATCATTTCGGTGGCCAAACCCGCCGCCGAAGTGCTGATCGAGGCTGACGGGGAGAACCTCGACGGGCTGAACTTCCTGGCCGGGAAGCGCATTTCGGAGGTCAACCGCATGGCCGAGCTGGGCGTTCAGCTGGCCCACGTGGACGGCGGCGTGCCGAACATCCGCATCGAGATTCC
>ERZ857785.2887-NODE-2887-length-13879-cov-3.967159_pt1 | contig 13879 bp, 20 predicted proteins | sample MGYA00519763_ERZ857785 | MGnify/ENA primary metagenome ERZ857785 (study PRJEB31778, sample SAMEA3449365) | human gut metagenome | biome: human gut; feature: human-associated habitat; material: faeces | place: United Kingdom | collected 2010/2012 ... | reverse complement strand
ATTAAAGTTTATAGGTTATAAAATCTATAATAAGTATTTTAAATTATATGTAATTACTAATAAACTAATTAGTGTTACATCTAAAAGTAGATTATTATTAAGTTTAATGAGAGATATTATAAGTACTTATATAATTATAATATTTCATAAAAGATATAATGCATATGAAATCTTGCTATAGTGAACGTCCTGAAATGATTCAAAAGTTAGATGATAATTCTTACGCTTTTAATTATAATATTGAAGAAGTAAAGAAGGACGATAATACATATTATGAATGTGAACAAGTAATTATTAATGAATCTAATATCAATGATGATTCCATTATTCGTGATGTATTACTTAATAATTGGGATGTTAATCAACAATTGAAAATGGTTAATGATTATTTTGCATATAAGTTAGGTTTAAACAAAGATGAAATGTGTAAAACAAGATATGAAAACTTCTTGGATTTTAGATCTAAACTTAAAACAAGTGTAACTAAAAGTATAATCTAATGGAACTCAGATTAGATAGAATATTTCGTACTAATGAATATACTATTGGGGAGTTATATGTAGATGGTGCTTATCTATGCGATACACTTGAAGATCCAGTAAGACCATTACCTGAAGTATGTCCTAATACACCTAAAGGAATTGCATGTAAATGCAAGGAAAAGGTGTATGGGGATACTGCTGTACCTGCTGGTACGTATGAGGTGAAATTAAGCTATTCTAGCCGTTTTAAGCGTATTATGCCTGAGATACTTAATGTACCTCACTTCTTAGGTATACGTATCCATACGGGCAATTCTAGCGCCAAAGATTCCAGTGGATGTATACTAGTAGGTACTTGGGATGGGATGAAAGAAGATTGGATATCTAATTCTACTGTAGCTTATAACAAGCTTATACCCCTACTTCAGAAGGCGATGGATAATAAAGAACAAATAACAATAACAATAAATAACTTATAAGTATGAAGAAACATTATGAAACACATGTAGAAGATACAGACTTTTATAGTTCCTTCTTATAAGATAAAAGTTTATGGACTGAAAGATGGTCAAACCCTATCTTATAGACAAGCAACTTCTGAAGGGCAACAATTATATAAAATATCAGAAGATGGAACTTATACATTACCGTCTTTTCCATTTAAAGCAAATGGAGATTGGTATGGATTTACATTAGATAAAAAACAAGAAACCTGTGACATTACTATAGAGCAAATCCCCGAATACGAAGGCTATCTGGTTACTGATGGGGTGGATGATAAGATAACTTCGTCTACATTTGAAATGGGTAATGATTGGACTGTAATAGGAGATTGGGAGCTTATAAATACAGGGAAAAATGACAATGCTGGTATTGTAAAATTTGATAGTATAGTCATTTATAATTATAATCCAATACTTATTAACATAAAAAATGGTAAAAATAATTTGATTCCCGATCAAAATACCGTTAATGCAATTTGTTCTGATGGCAGGATTTATTCAAAAGACTGGAAAGAATCTATTTATAATGAAGAAACGGAATCTACCAGTAAAAATCTCTTAACTATAGGATATTCAGGTAACAGTTATACTAAAATTGCTTTCAAAAACTTAGCGATTTATCCTACAGTCCTCTCCAGGGAAGATTGTATCAAAGTATATAACTATTTACAAACTTTAAAAGCAAAATAATATGAAATTCATTATCATACCAAAAGAAGTATATGATTCCGTATCTGAAGAAAAGAAACGTGAATTAGGAACAGGTAGCCCAAGAGCGAGCGTAGACGGCTCTTGGGCTATTTTACACGTAGAACATTATGACCATCTATTTAAGTCTTTAGACGCGCAGGCTGATGACGATCCTCAATATCCGTATTCGGTATATGATAGCCCTTCTTCTGAGTTTGAATCTGTTCTTTCATCTAAAGAATGGGTGTCTGATGTTAATGACGAGTGTCTTTGATCTTGTTATGGTTGGGGCAATTACTATATTTGTAAAAAGTTGAATAATTAAAGCGTGTGGTAGCGTTATCTACCATATAATCATCATGTTTCAGATAATAATCGGATGCGTTTTGGCTAATATCCTTACGATAGCAATCATCGGTTTAGCCCTGTATTTAGTGTATCGTAAAAACGAAGATCGTTTAAAGGCTTTGGATTCTAAGATTGATCAGAAGGTTGAGGACGTAAAAAACAAGGTTGGTGCGGTGATGGACATCGTAGACCAGGTCAAGAAGTTGTTGGATAAAATTAACAAAAAATAAATATGGCAGAAATAGGTTATAACAGTAAATTCGAAGGCCAGGAGGTTGATTCCAGACTTGAGAATGTGGTGCAGGCTGCTCCTGGAACAGGTTCGGAGTCGGGGAAGGGAGGCCTCATCCCGGCTCCCCCTGCCGGAAGTCAGGACGGTAGCAAGACTCTTCTTAGTAATATGACATGGGGAGATCATGTAACAAAACAGTACATAGATGATGCTGTTTCGGCAGCAGGGTGGAAGAAACAGATTGTTAGCAAACCTCCTACTGTTGAAGAAGCGAAGGATAATGTCATGTATCTTGTAAAAGACGATGTGGCATCTACAGAAACTAAAAACGTGTATAACGAATATATTTTGGTTACTGAAGAAGGTGGAACTAAGGTGCTTGAATCACTTGGTATGGTAAGTACAGGAGTAGATTCATCTTATCTTGATTTATCCATATTTCCCAGTACTTCTGGAACTCTTGATGAGGATTCGTATGCAAAAGTTCTGAATGCTTACAATAACAATATTACATTAGGTAAGCTTAGTTTTTATTATTTTTCTTTGGATTATTTTTTAGACAATGATAATTCTGAATTAAAAATAATAGCTGTTTTATTTAATAACACCAACTCAAAGGAAGACGTATCTGGATCTTATATAGACATTGAGATGGTAACTTATGTTGTTTCCCAAGATAAGACATATAGAGCTATAGCTAATACGGCTACGTTGTCTAATGACATGTTATCTTATTTGAAGTTTATGGCTAAGACTCCTAATGTTGTCGCAACATTAGCAAGTTTGCCAATAGATGCTCATAATATCATAGCCAACGTAGCTTCCGCTACGAACCTGTCTATGGCCGTATCTGCTGAGGATGTTGGGAGGGAATGGCAGGTGCGGGTCAACAACACTACCGGCACAGACATCACGCAGCCGCTTCCTACCTCTGGCCTGTTCCAGAGCATGTCAGGCGATAGCGTAGTAGTACCTAAAAATAGTTTTATAGAATTAAGTATCTGGTATATTAATGATAAGTTAGTTATCAGAGTAGGTGAACAAGCTTAACAGAAAGGATAGAGTATGGTTTATGTAAATAAAAACGTAAAAGGTTTTTACTGGGAAGGATACGAGTTGGATTCCTCTTCTTACGAAGTAGGGTATTCTTACCAAGATTTCTTAGATGGTAAATGGGTTCAACTTGACTCCGATCAAGAAAAATTCCATCAAGACAATCCTGATGCGAGTGAGAAAGAAGTTATTGCCATGCAGCTTGACCCGGAGCCTCCTGGACCAACTGAAGAGGAGTTGCTTGCCAAGGCTAAGGATAAGAAAGTTTCTGAGGCCAGGGAATATGCTTATTCTGATGCTGTCCGCTCTTATAGCTTGGATGGTAAACAGATATGGTATAACAGCAGCATGAGGCAGAAGGTTAAAAACGATATTGATGTAGCAAAAGGGAGCGGGATATACACCGTATCTGTAGCAGATTCAGAATACGAGCTTGATATTGCTAATACGGCAATGAATGAAATGCATGTATATGAATCTGAATGCGATGATCGTACTGCTGCCATAGAAAAGGAAATAGCTTCTAAAATTGACAGGAGTGAAGTTGAATCTATGAAAGTGGATGAAGGATATCCTGAGAAGTTGGTAAGGACAAAGGATCAGATCATAGAAAAAAATAAGATCCTTGAAGCTAACGATCCGGAGAAGGCTACAGCCATGTACATGAGGGCGATGATCAATACGCCGGCTATGTTGGAGAATACTGACCAGAGTCTGGCTCTTAAGATAAAAGGATTGTATCCTATTTGGGATAAGGATGGAGTTTATGGCGACAAAGGTCTTCCTATGGGAACTGCTGTTGTAAAGGGGCAGCGTTTTCGTAGTAAAAACCAGCCTTCAGATTTGGATTGGACTTTGTTTGAAGTAAGGCAAAATCACAATCTACAAGCTGATTGGGTTCCTGGCCAGGGAGGTAGAGCCGAAAGTCTGTATATGGTTGTTCAAGAAAAGCATTCAGGTACCGTAGACGATCCTATTCCTTGGGTATATAATTCTATTTTAGAGAACGGAAAGTATTACATAGACAAAGAAATTAAGTATCTTTGTATAAGAGATTCAGGCATCCCTTTGGCTTACGAGAATCTTTCTGATCTTGTATCAGCCGGATACGTAAGGGTTGTTTAGGTCGTAATTTGTTGTTAATGTTATGGATGGCCCCTGTATATTTATTTATGCAGGGGTTTTTCTTTAATCCAAACTCCGCTTATTTTAATATTTGGTAAGGTTCTGATTATCTTTGTGAAAAAGGTTAAGTTATGGAAAGAAGTGATATTATAAAAGAATTGAGTCAGTATTTTAGTATTGTTGAATTAGTTGGTCCTAAAGAATACGGTAGAGACAAAGATCTTTGCTGGAGGTATTTAAGAACTGAATTGCTTCACACAATACTGGTTTTAAGGAAAGACATATTGAAAACGCCGATGACGGTTAATACCTGGAAGTCGGGTGGGAGGTTTGATGAGCGTGGGTTTAGGAACAATATTTCGGATATAGTAAAATCCAAGACCGTATCAGGGTCTTTGTATGTCAGTCCTCATATGCTTGGGGCAGCCATCGATTTCGATGCTAAAGGTATGACGGCGGAGGAGGCAAGGAATAAAATAATTCAGTCGCAGGATTTACTTCCTTGTCCTATTAGATTAGAATCAGGTACCAATTGGGTCCATATTGACGTATATGACTCTCTTGGAAGTAGCAAGAAAGTAACTATGTTCTAATATGGCTTACAGATTTGTAGGAAGGATGAATTCAGAAAGTTTCTGGGCTTTTCTCATTTCCGGATTATCAGCATTGTGGATGAATTTCCAGGAGATTCACCACCTTATATATTCTATATTGTTTATATTAGCTATAAATCTTTTGTTAGCTACTATAAAAAGTATCAAACACTGCTATATCCGAAGAAAGAGAAAGAGGCCTTTTAAGATATCGACATGCATAAGCGAAATGGGAGTTTTGAAAATCCTTCTTGAGTTCGCGGCCTGCTCTTTCGGGTTGTTCACCATATCCGGAATGGATCTTATTATGTCTATGGGAGGGCATAAATCCCCAGAGTTTATAGACATGCTTCTTCAGTGGATTACGATATTCGCCTTAATATTATACGGCGGAATGGCATTCAAACGCCTCGGCGACCTTGCACCTGATTTGATGATAGTAAAAGGCGTTAAGTATTTCTTTAGCAAAGTAAGTTGGTGGCAGAAAGTTCCATTCGGAGAAGAGCTTAAAGAAGGTATTAACAACGGTGATATACAAGAACTTTTAGATGAAGATAAGGAGGGTAAAAGATGTGTTTGCAAAAAATGAGAGCCAGGCATGTGTTAGGAGTTCTTCTACTGTGTTTTATATCTTTCTTATTTGGTAAAACATGCAAGAAGAAAGAAATAATACACGATATAGAAATAGATACGGTAATAGATACCATTATCCAACCTGTTCCTGTTCCTCAGTATATAGTTGACGTAGGGGAGGTAGAAATACCTTTCCCTATGGATGCTATAGTTGAAAAAGATACGATAAAAGACACTGTTTATATCAATATTCCTATACAAAGAAAAACATACAACACAGATGATTATCGGGCTGTTATAAGCGGATACAGACCTAATTTGGATACGATGATCATCTACCACAAAAAAGAAATAATATACGAAAAGAGCCGGCGCTGGGGCATAGGACTGACGGCAGGGTATGGGGTCGGGCGCGAGGGCTTCTCCCCCTACTTAGGCGCTGGAATCTATTATCGGATATGGTGACAATCACCTCACCTTTTATTTAATGTCCAATAGTTTAAACTTTTATCACCTCATTTACTTATCTTTGTAGAAAAAGATAAGGTATGAACTATATCGATATTTTACCACAGATAAGAAATAACATTTTCTATGTCAGGATAGTAATGACCGACTATGATGTGGAAAATCAGATGGTTATTAGAATAGTAGCCAGAAGAAATGATGGCCTGTACAAGACGGAAGTAGTACAGTATCCAAATGAAGGAACTGATTATAACGGGGAAATCATTGTTCCTATGTTTGGTATGGCTAAGTCGTTGGTAGCCCAAATAGTAGGAGTCAAGATAAATGGTACCGAGGTACGTGTTAATAGCACTGAGGTAGAGGGAGCTGATATAACAGCCAGATACGATGATTCCCTTACCAGAATGGGATGGGAGGAGAGTATGAACAACATCCATCTTGATTTTGAGGTTATAAGCACCAACAACCCTAAAACGCTTCGCATAGCCGATCAGTCGGAATGGGGGATACTGGCAGACAGACCGGCTATTATAGAGATTGTGCCACCTGAAGATGAAAATAAGTATGTTTATTATCTTGGTAAGAATCAGTTGAATGTATTCAACAGTAAGACCCTTGGCATAAATCCAGGTCGCGGAAATGATTTTGAAAACCTAAAAGATGGTATATACGATATTACCATAAAAGGAAGTCCTTCCTCTTATTCATTTAACAGAAAGTATTTAAAAACAGATCTGATCCGTCTTAACATAGATAAGATATGGGCCAGGTCAACTGTGTTATGTGATCATGAGGATGATGACGTTATTGACAAAATAAAAGAAATAGAGTTTCTGCTGGCTGCGGCTGAAGCTAATATGAGATTAGGGAATTTTGAAAACGTAAAACAATTATACGAAAAAGCATCTAAATTGATTTACGTTCTCAATAATTGTGAAAATTGTGGTTGCAAAATGTAATTAATTAAATATAAATAAGTTATGGGATGTGGATGTGGAAGAAGTAATATTACTTCTGTTAATAGAAATAGGGCTATAAAGCCTCAGTCGAATACGACACCTAAAGCTGATTCTAATGCGGCTTGTATTCAGAAATACGATGAACTTGCTGTATTGGACAAGAAAATCATAGACCTTCATCGTAAGTTCAGGTTTGTAGGAGGTGTAAGTAAAAGGTATGCTGATATTCAAAAGCTGGTAAGAGGCTGGATTGTTAATTTGAAGAACGAGTGCCCGGATCCGGATGATCTTGCTACTTATTCTGAATACATAAATAAAGAATACGCCAGGTATTTTACCGTGAAATGATATGGCAGCTACCGGAAGTACACAGCAAATTCTTTTCCCTTCATCTTACTTATGTGAGTGCGCTGATCGTTTTATAGCATGTAAGGCTGATCGGTATCTACAATATCATAAGTATAAGGTAGGTATTAAGCCTGATATGGATACGGTTCTTAAAATAGATCGTATGAGAAGAATCGTATGTGAAGGGGAATGCGGGTTGTGCCCGGACGAGATTCAGAAATTTAAAGAAGAACTTAATAAGATCTTGTCATGAAAAAGATGTATTACAACAAAGAATACAGAAAAGCTTTCAAGAAATCGGATTGTCTGGAAGATCTTGGTTCTGAAGAAACGTTTATCGTTCATGAGGCTGAATTTTGTTCGGATATAAGCCAGGATGATGCAGATAGGAAAGCGGAAGAGTTTGCGGAGAAAGAAGGTCCGTTGTATGCTAATAAAGTAGGTGGATGTTGCGAGGTATATTATAACACAAGACAGGAAGGGGATTTCTTTAAAAATGATTGTCCTGATGGTCAAAAACAAGAACAGCTCACACATCACGTGGTAGAGGCCGGGCGTGTATGGTCTAAGTTCAGTACCGAAATAGCCAACTACGAAGCTGCGAAGATTCTTGAGCAAGAAGGGCAGGCTGCCGCTAACGAATCTGGAGTATGTAAAACCGTTTATTACAACGAAGATCAACATGGTTGGTTTAGTAAACGTTGTAAGGAAGGATGGAAGGCTCCTGAGAAATACAGGAGGATATACGCCGGTACCGTAACGTCTTTCATTAGCGCTGATGATGCCAATGAAAAGGCTAAGAAGATACTGGAAGAAGAGGGCATGAAATGGGTTAATGAAAATACCAAATGCGAGCCTGTTGTTGATGAATGCAAATTTGATTTTTGAAAATGAGCAACGTAAAATTTAATCCGACAGAAGGTGAGAATGATAAACTGGTGTCGGTGTTTTCTGAAATAAATGAAGGTCTTGATACGACTTTGAATTACACTATTTCCGATGAGGGGAATAAGGCTAAGAAGAGCATCGTCGTTAATCAAGTTGGTAAAAGGGAAAAGTTTTTATCGAAGAAAGGGGAGGAATCTGAGCCTTTTGTTTTGTCTGATGGTAATACTTTCAACGTTCTTAAAGAAGGTGCTTCAGGATCGGCATCCGCTTGGGCTGAGGACCAGCTTCCTCCAGAAGCCACGGAATCAGTTGGCGACAAAAGCCTTCTCCCTTCTTGGGATTTTTACCTTATAGACATGACTCAAAATACCGGAGACAAAGTGCGTCCGGTAGGAAAGCTTCGTAAGAATAATCTCCTTAGATTTGAAAACGGAGATTTTGCTCCTACGGTGGGCATAACCGAGGAAATGAGAGCCGAATGCGATGTGGAACTGTATTTGGATAGCGGTCATAAAAATAAGTATTGTGATGCCGGAGCATTTGACGCTAAGGCTTTTTACGAAGAGTATGGTATTGGTCAAAAACTTTATAATGTATCAGGGTCAGAGGTAAGGATTTTAAGACCTTGGGAGACTACTTCAAAGAATTATAGCATATTCTTAGGATGTAGCAAGAGCCTGTATGTAGCTGATAAAGTAGTTGGAAAAAGTGGAAAAATATGGTCTGGGGTGTACGACGCAGACAAGGTCCCTATGCTGGACGGACTTGACCTGCGCCAGACGTGCCCCGTGCTGCCTCCCACAGCCTTATCTCCTGGACCGGTATGTACAGTAGACTCCAAGGCAAGATCTTTCTTTTTCTTGTATGAAGGAGAAACAAATTGTAAATCCGGAGCCGGAGCCGGAGTTGGTAACGCCTGCACAATGTTTCTAAATGGAAGAACTTATCCGAGATGCAATGATGTAAATCAAATCAATATAGCTAAGTATTCGAGGGCTAATAACGTAGATCCTGAATCTTCTTATCCTTTTTCTGAAGGTGGTTTTTTGACCTTGAATGCCTATATCATATACCTTGAAATGCTGTACGGTACTAAATACTTGGTTAATCCAGATACTTTTGGGGGTGGGATATCGAGCAACAATGGAATAGGTAATGATGTTAATTATAGGAAATATGGAGGGGTAAAATATCGTAAAAAAGGAGAAGAGATCTGGTTGTATGGCGCATGGGCTACAAATTCTCCTATTATCCATTATGAACCTACTAAAAAAACTCATTTCTCTTACCTCATAAATTCAGAGTATCCTAAAGAACAGTGCATGGAAAGTCAGATGGCGGCTTCTTTTGCATTTGAAACAGGCGTAGAAGAAGGATCAGAGTTTGATTTTTATGGAGGAAAATACTGGTATAAGAACGTCCAGGGAGCCAAGAGTATGGCTGAAGGTCATATGAATGTTATTGTGTTTAAGGAAATGACTGGTACCATATCGGCCTTAAACGAAAATGACGAACCAGCAGAATTTGATTTGGAAGTTATTTTAAGGATGTCTTTGTACGATGGTATGAATTTGTCTGGAGACGTCTCTAGGTATTGCGGAGGAGGATACGAACAGGTAGGAACTTGTTTAAATGATCCTAATGTCACTCGAATAGGTAATACTATTGATATTTATATAGAGCCAGATCAAAAGAAATGGACATATGAGAAAAGGTCTACTATAAATAATGGTGAGGTTTTTAATTTTGAATCTAAATATAAAAAGATAGCAACTACCCAAAATTTAGGAGATAGTTTTGCTTTACACCGTATTCCTTATACCGGATGGAAGGATAAAAAAGGGGGAAGTATCGGAACAGGAGAATGTTTTTATACATGGGACAATTGCTACTGGGCTTCATCTGTCGGTATAAAGTCCAGATTGGCTGCTCGTTTCGGCGGTTATGCGTCCTCTGGCCATTGCTCGCCTCGTACTCTGTATGCGATTCACGCTGCTTCTTCTACGGTTCGCTACACTTGCGGCCTTGCCCAGTTGTTATTAGACGTCAGTCAACCGCAGGTTTGATGGGTGCAACCCATTGATGGCGCAGCCATCATAAGCGCAGCGCTAAGGCGCAGCCTTATATACTATATCACGGCGCAGCCGTATCTTGTTAATATAATATTTTATAGCTACAAAACAAAAATTTAAAATATTTAATACAAATTGTTTTGTAGCTATAAAATATTATACATATATTTGCAATGTCATTAGACAACAGAGGTAGTTAACATTATAAACAATAAAAATCTATTCAATGAAATCCGTTAGTCTGCTAACAAGTCTTACATTGGGATCTGACCTCTGAAATAGCAAATAACGGTTGAGAAATAGGTTAAAAAGAATTGGCTGCTCGTTTCGGCGGTAATGCGAACAATGGCAATTGCTCGCCTCGTAATCTGAATGCGAATAACGCCGCTTCTAATACGAATCGCAACAATTGCGGCCTTGCCCTGTGTGGGCTAAAAAATTGGGTATATTCTTTTTAATCTTTCCCAGGAGTGGAGAATCAATAAAAGACAAGCGTATGAGGTTATATGATAAAAATATGATAGAGATGCGCGACGGTCGTAAGCCCGTCATTAGCCCACAACTGAAATCAGTTTCAAACTATATAGATGTAAGTTTGGATGATATTAGAGAAGCATGCGAAGCAGCATTTAAAAACCATTCTAAAAAGAATGATGTTGTTAATTTTAATTCTGATTTTGATGGTAATTCGTTAAAATTGTATGAATGGTATTTAGATGGTACTTATGTTAGCAAAATCAAATATCGCAAACTTGTAAAAGAAAACAAGAATGGTAAGGTTCGTGAAATAAACAGCCCGGATCTTACCACCAGAATCTATCAGCATCTTGTTTTAGTAAAGTTAGGTCCTTTGTATTATGAGAAGGATAATATGAATGGTCTTAATTGTAAGCCTGGATTTGGCATAACAGCATCGTCTAAATCAAGGTCTCTTATTAAAAAGATGAAGCACGTTTATTATGATAGACTTGATTTGAAGTATTGTTTGGTTATAGATCAACGTAAATGTTATAACCATGTAAAAGACAAAGTGTTTAGAAAAGTACTTAAGAACTTTATTTCAAACAAAAAGTTTATAGATTTTGTAATAGACGTAAGTTTCGTATCTGGAGAGCTACCTATAGGAACCCCTACAAGCCCTTTCATTCATCATCTCCTTATGAAAGATTTTGATGATCTTGCAAAGAGAATAGCTCCTTTTTCATTGAGATATGCCGACGATAATTTCCTTGCTTTCTATACTAAGGAGGATGCTAATACTGCCAAATGGAGGATTAAGAATTATTGGTGGTATGAGCTTAAGATAAGATCTAAAAGGCATACTTGTATTATAACAGACATGGATAGACCTCTTGATTTTTGCGGGTATGTTTTCCACCGTAATAACAAAGGCGTATCTGAACACAATAAAGGTTATGTGACAATAAGGAAGAGGGTAGCCAAAGACGCGAAGAAGTGTATTACAAATGAAAGCTGGTCTTCTTACTTCGGTCTTTTAAAACACTGTGACAGTTATTCATTAATGTCAAAAATAGAAAATATCATGAAATTACGAGATTTAACAAGCACGATTCGTATTGATAAGAAAATGGATGCGGACAGCATCGATGTCAAGAACCTTGAAGGTATTGTATTTGATATCGTGAACTACGAAATACGAAGCAATAACAAGAATGAACCAAACTGGATAAAGTGCTTGATAGGTATTCCTGAAACCAATAAAGAAGGGATTCCTACTGGCAGGAAACTCGCAAGGGAATTTCATGGTAATTATCAAGGTATAGTAAATTTTATTTCAAAATGTGAACTTACTTATGGCAAAGATGCTATTCTCCCTATTACCGATGTAGAGATAGAAAACAGATGCGGATACGTTTTTAAAGGCAGCACTAACCGCTTGGAATACATTGATTGACTTCTTATTGTGATGGTGTGAATGAAAATTATTATCTTGCACCAAAAAAAAGAAAGTCATGAATTGTAACACTTGTAAGGATGACAGACCTGATATTCTGAGATCTAATATCTGTATCGGGTCTGATCCGTGTAATGACTGTACGGACAATTGCGAAATTCTTCCAAAAGAATGCGATTGCCCGTATGGTCATTTAAGCGATCATTGCATTCATTATACAGGATGCAAGACATTCATATCCAAATTAACTCCAGGTATGCCTTATAATGAGGTTATGCATAATATAGAACTGGTTTTCGAAAACATAGATAAGTTTTTGGATAGGATGGTTGAAGAAAATACGCTTCTAAAACAAAGGGTTGAACAACTTGAAAAACAACTTCAAAATGGAAAAGAGTGCACAAATTGGTAAGGACTTAAGTGGCAAACACGTATATGTTCCACATGTGGACGAGACGCCGGTGCCATGCCCGGACGGATACACCTGCACGAACTGCGTGTACTGCGCTGACGACATCAACGCTGGCTACTTTAGTCTGGCTCAAAAATCTGATCTTACGGCTTTAATCAATGCAATGATATGCCGTATGGAATATCAGGATAGGGAAATAGAATTTTTAAAACAAAAAATAAATATTTTAAGTAACAATGGCAATAACAGGTAACGGTTGTTTTGGCAGTCATGGTGGGTGCGAACGCCCACATCATTGCAATATTCCTTCTTCTAACATATTCTATGATGGAGAAACTATAGAAGAAGCTGGTTTGTATCATGGTATGCCTTTAGACAGAGCTTTGGCTAATTTAGCTAAATACGTTTCAAGGGCTATTAACGTAAGTGGATCTGTCAATACAGAAGTGTTTGACGGTACTTCTCATGTGGTTCTCAAAAAAGATCCGGCAGAAATTCTGCTTGTATCTTATTGCGGGGGTGTCGTGCCTTCTGATATGTATAAAGTCCAGGGTCGTACTGTTAGGTTCTGCCGGGATATGTGTCAACAGGATGAATTTGCTGAAGTGAGGGTCGTGTACCGAGAAGAGGCAGATAGTTCTTATGGGTTCCATTGTTAATTTAGGAGGATGAGAAATGGCAGAAAAATGCAAAGGATTTATATGTGGGGGTAATCTCGTTGATGGCTCTGTGCCTTCTGATAAGTTAGATAAAGAAACCATTATCGAGCTTATTAAAGAGATTCTGAAAGAGGAAATGCACGAATCTTGGCTTAAGGAAATAATAGAAACCATACTTAAGGAATCCATTGATTCGGATTGGCTTCGTGAGTTCTTTAAAGAGGTTCTTAAAAAATATGCTAAAGAGGAATGGTTTAAGGACATTATCTGCGGCTTAGGATGTGTAGGTGTACAAGAGATATTCGACGTTATTCCTACTGACATAACATTTGAAGCTACAGGAGGTACGGCTACGGTTCAGGTGGTTGTCGATGATGGAGTTGAATGGGAGTTGACACTTTAAATTAGGGAGGATAATTATGTCGAGAGAGAAAATATATAAGATGGATGATGGTTCTTGGCTTACCTCGGACAAGAAGGAAGGTGTCGGTCGTGATAAAATGAATTTCGATGCTCCATCTTGGAAAGGAAGGGAAGATAGGATCACTATCCGAATTGT
>ERZ857785.2874-NODE-2874-length-13928-cov-4.246738_pt1 | contig 13928 bp, 10 predicted proteins | sample MGYA00519763_ERZ857785 | MGnify/ENA primary metagenome ERZ857785 (study PRJEB31778, sample SAMEA3449365) | human gut metagenome | biome: human gut; feature: human-associated habitat; material: faeces | place: United Kingdom | collected 2010/2012 ... | reverse complement strand
GTTGCAATTTGCAACGACGGGTCTCTCTTTTTGTCCGTTTCTCAGCGTTTGTTCCATTCGCCCGAAGTCTGGTAATAGCCGACGGCGCGGGTTACCAGCTCCCGGTTCTTCTCTTCCATCGGTTCGAGGTTGTGGGGATTCTCCGCCGTCGGAACGACGCGGTATTGCTCGAACCGCCGCACGGGCGAGAGGATGGTGAACACGTCGCCTTCGAGGTAGCCCAGATCCTGATAGGTGGCGATGAATGCGCGGTTGACGTACTGCTTGTCGTATATGCTGCGGCCGAAGAAATGCGAATCGTAGCTCATGTTGAGCAGCGAGAGGAGCGTAGGCATCAGGTCGATCTGCGAGACGATGCCGTCGACGCACTGCGGCTCCACGAAGCCCGGAGCGTAGATCAGGGCCGGAATGTGGTACTTGTTCAGCGGAATCTCGGTGCGGCCGGCGCTCGATGCGCAGTGGTCCGCCGTGACGAGGAAAATCGTGTTGTCGAACCACGGCTGCCGCGAAGCTTCCGCGAAGAACTCACCGAGGGCGTAGTCGGTATACATCACGCCGCCGTTGCGGGACTTCGAGTCGTGGGGAATGCTGATCTTTCCGGCCGGGTAGGTGAAGGGGCGGTGGTTGCTGACCGTCATGACGTGGGCGAAGAAGGGCTTGCCGCTCTGCGCGTCTTCGTTGAGCGTGCGGATGACCTTGCGGTAGGCGTCTTCGTCGCATACGCCCCAGATGTTGGCGAAAGTGATCTCTTCGGGCGCATACTGCCGCTGGTCCACGATGTCGTAGCCGTTGCCCGAAAAGAAGGTCTCCATGTTGTCGAAGTAGCTGTTGCCGCCGTAGAAATACTTGACGTTATAGCCCTTTTCGCGCAGCAGCGCACCCGTGGAGTGCATGCCGGCATTGTTCGGCCGCTTGATGATGCTCTGGCCGGGGCAGGGCGGCAGCGAGAGGGTTACGGCTTCCAGTCCGCGCACCGTGCGGTTGCCTGTCGCGTATACGCGGTCGAAGGCGAGTCCCTGCTTGTAAAGCGAGTCGAGTACGGGCGTCAGACGGTTCGTGTTGCCGAAACGCTCCATGAACGAAGCACTCATGCTCTCGATCGTAATCAGCACGATATTGCGGCGGATTTCGGGTCCTTCGCAGCGTACGGCGTGCAGGTTGTCGCCCGTGCTGCCGTAAATCCCATGGACGAAGGCTTCGGCCTGCTCTTCGGGTTCGGTGATGTAGAATTGCTTGTAGTTGAGTTCGTTCTTGACGAATGCGTCGTAGAATTTGTAGAGTCCGTTGGCCTGCAGCTCGTTTACATAGACGTTCTGGCTGTCCTGAAACCGGGTGTTGAAGTTCAGCAGCCAGACGGCGAGGAGCACGGCGGCGATGTACGCCGGTCCTGCGACCGCTTTCCAGCGCCAGCCTTTCAGCCGGTCGGCGAGGGCCAGATCGCGGCGGAAGAGATACCATGTCACGACCAGCGTCACGAGGATCAGCCCCAGCGTCATCGGCACGATGGGGTAGGACTCCATGATGTTGCCGACCACCTCGTTGGTGTAGACGAGGTAGTCTACCGCAATGAAGTTGTAGCGTACGCCGAATTCGCTCCAGAAGAAATATTCGCTGAGTCCGTTGAAGAGGATGGCGCCCACGTAGAGCGTGATGATGAGCGCGAACCATACCGTGGTCCAGTAGCTGCGGAAACCCTTGAAAAAGAGACGCAGGGCGAACGTGCCGGCCCAATAGCCCAAAACGGCGGAGGCGATTTGCGGCGCGACGCTGCCGTATTCGTCGAAGATCGTGTTGCAGAAGGTCACGTAGCAGAATGCCGCAACGAGAATTCCGAGGATGATGTAGCCCCACGGTTTGCCGTACTTGGTTTCGGAGACGCTCATCGAGAAGAGCCATAGGAACGCGAATCCGATCGTCGCGGCGCAGAGGTCGTTCACGGCGCCCAGCAGGAAAACCTGCAGCCATTCGCCGAATGAGAAACCGAGGTCGGTGGTTTGCTCGTTGAAGAGCAGTACGATGCGTAACAGGAAGCCTACAGCGATTGTGAGCAGGCTAAGTTTGAGATACAGGCCGGAAACCAGCCGAAGACTTTGGCGCATAGGTGATAACTGATTGTTTTAATTGTCTGCAAAGTTAATGTTTTTCGCCGGGCTGACAAATAAAAAGCCAGCCGTTGCGGCGGCTGGCTTTTTCAGCGGATTCAGGTCTGTTATTCGGCCTTTTCCTTCGCGGGGCGCATGACGACCTTCACGAGGTTGTTGTCACCGAGGACCTTCTTGGCCATGGCCTGTACGTCGGCGTTGGTGAGCGACCTGATCACCTGCTCGTAATCTTTCAGGTATTCAAGCCCCGGACCGTATTTGGCCTGAATGTAGTTCATCCAGCCGGCGTTCTGCTCCAGACTGTTTTTCCAGCTCTTGAGCATGAATTCGCGGTTCTTCTCGATGTCCTCGGTCTTGGGGCCGTTCTCGGCGATCTCCCGGATCTCCTTCATCACGATCTCGCGCAGCTCGTCGGCCATCTCTTCGTTTGTGTCGAAGCGGATATCCAGCTTGTAGGTCTCGTCGGGGATATACTCGGTCGAACCCGAAACCTGCACGCCGTACGTGCCGCCCTTCTCCTCGCGGATCGAAATCAGGTAGCGCGAGTTGAGCGCCTGCGTGAGGAACGTCAGGGCCGCTTTGTCCTTGAGCGTGTAGGGCATCTTGCCGGAGAACATGTAGTGTACCGAGACTTTCGGCTGTTGCATCGGCGCCGTGAACTCCTCCGTCACGTCGCCCTTGACGGGGGCGCACTTGTCGTCAGCGAACGTCATGGCCTTCTTCGACACGGGAATCGAACCGATGTACTTCTCCACGAGCGGTTTCAGCGCGTCGAGGTCCACGTTGCCCACGATGGTGAACGTAAAGCTGTTGGCGTCCGGATAGAGCTTCCTGTAGATCGCCGGCAGGGCTTCGAAGCTGAACTTGTCGATGATCTCGCTCGAAATCATCTGGCGGCGCGGGTTGTTGCCGTAGGCCACGTCGATGAATTTCTCCTCCATCAGGTAGTCGGGATTCGACTTCACGTTGTCGAGCTGCGAGCGCAGCATCTTCATCAGCGTGTTGTAGTCGTTCTGGTCGAAGCGCGGCTGCGTGAAATTCAGGTAGAGCAACTGCATCATCGTTTCGAGGTCTTTGGGCGAGCAGTAGCCGTTCACGGCGCTGGCATAGTTCTCCACCGAGGGCTGAACCGAAGCCGACTTGCCCGAAAGCTGTTTCTTGAGATCCGTCGCCGAGAATTTGCCGACGCCCGACATTGAGTTGAATGCAGGCATCATCTCGCCCATGTAGAACTCCTCGTCCGAGAGGATCGACAGTCCGCCTTTGGCCACGGCGCTCATGCGCACCTCGTCGGCCTTGTAGGTCGTGGGCTTCACGACTACCTTCACGCCGTTGGCGAGCGTCCACTCGGTCGTGCCGAGCGTGGCGTCCTGTGCCGTTTTCTTTACGGGCGAACCTTTCAGTACGGTGCCTTCCGGGATCAGCGGCTCCTTGACGGTGTTGTCCTCATACGCCTCGATTTCGGCGTTGGCGACTTTCTCGCGGATGGCGAGCAGCTCCTCGGCCGTCGGATTCACGATGCCTTCCTTTTCGGGCGCCGTGACGACGATCACCTGATTGCGGGGATATATGACCTGCTGGGCGAATCCGTTGACCGCCTCGACGTTGATCATCTTGATCAGCATGCTGTCCAGCTGCCACTCGGTCTCGGCGTCGGGCATCGGGGTGTTCTTCGAGTAGTTGTTCAGATAGGTCTGTACGAACTCGCCGTTGCGGCGGTCGTTGCGGTTGGCGTAGGCGCGTTCGGCGCGGCGCATCAGGTCGTTCTGGGCGCGTTCGAATTCGCCCTGCGTGAAGCCGTAGCGGCGGACTTTCTCCATTTCGGTGTAGATGGCTTCGAAACCTTCGGCCAGTTTGCCGTCCTGCGTCATGGCCACGAACGTCGTCGCGTTGAGCGTCGGAATCACGCCGATTTCGCCCGAACCCATGCCTGCGCCGAGGAACGGTGCGTCGGGTTTCATCGAAATCTCCTGCAGACGGGCGTTTTCCATGGTGGTCATGTAGGCCTGTATGACGTCGAACATTTCGCCGTATATCAGGTTGTTCATCTGTTCGGGAAGCGCCGGACGCTTCACGAAGAGTTGGATTTTGGAACCCTGCATTTCGGGATCGGTGTAGATGCTGATGATCGGGTCCTCATTGTCGGGAACGGTGATCGTCTCCTTCCGGGCGGCGTCGGCCGCGGGAACCGGAATGTCGCTCATGAGCGTCTTGATCTTGTTTTCTACGGCATCCACGTCGATGTCGCCGACCACGACGACCGCCTGATAATCGGGGCGGTACCACTGGTTGTAGAAGTCCTCCAGCTCCTTATGGTGGAAGCCCTTCAGTCCGTCGAGGTAGCCGATCAGGTTGCGGTGCTCGTATTTTGTGTCCTTACCGAGCGCCTGAAGCATCTTCATGGTCGAACGCCACGACGCACCGTCGCGGGTGCGCAGCTCCTCCATGATGACGCCGCGCTCGGAGTCGATCTCCTCAGGTTCGAGCGCGATGAAGTGCGACCAGTCGTGCAGGATCAGCAGGGCGCTGTCGATGATGCCTTCGCGCGAAGTGGGGACGTCCTTCATCATGTAGGTCGTCTGGTCCCAGCCGGTGCCGGCATTGAGGTTGGCGCCGAATTTCACGCCTACTTTTTCGAGATACTCCGTCAGCATCTTGCCGGGGAGGTTCTTGGTGCCGTTGAAGGCCATGTGTTCGAGGAAGTGGGCGAGACCCTGCTGGGAATCGTTCTCCTGAATGGCGCCGACGTCGTGCAGAATGTAGAAGTCGGCCTGTCCTTTCGGCTTTTCGTTGTGGCGGATGTAGTAGGTCATTCCGTTTTCGAGCTTGCCCGTGCGGACGTCCTTGTCCGCCGGAATCGGCTGCTGCGGATTGAACTGGGCCGCTGCGCTTGTCACTGCGAATGCCGCGATGACGAGCATGGTGATTTTTCTCATAATTGATCGTATAAAGGGGTTTTTGTTACTCTTCCGACGGCTGGTCCGGGCGGTATTCGATGATGTCTCCCGGCTGGCAGTCCAGCTCGCGGCAGATCGCTTCGAGCGTCGAGAACCGGATGGCTTTCGCTTTCCCGTTTTTGAGGATCGAGAGGTTGGCGGGCGTGATGTCCACGCGTTCGGCGAGTTCGCCGAGCGACATCTTGCGCTTTGCCATCATGACGTCTATATTGATGATTATAGCCATAATGTCGTCCCCCCCCCGTTATTTGTCGTTCCTGTCGTTATCATGGTAATTACGTTGTTTTTAGATAGTCAGTTTCTGCTCTTCGCTGAGCTGCGTGCCGAGTGAGAGCACTTCGGCCATGAAGAGGAACAGAATGCCGACGATCACGTTCCAGTAACTCAGCGGAAATGTCTGCACGACTTCGAAGGAGGTTCCTTCGAGCAGGCGGACGGCCTCGTTGTTGTTGAGGTACTTCATGAAGGCTTCGCTCAACTCGCCCACGAGAATTAGGATGCCGATGGCGCGCGTGCGCAGGATGTTGCTGTGGCGTAGCGGCTGCTCGTCGCGGATCGACTTGCGGAGCGAGTTGATGATCAGTGCGATCAGTACGAGGATCGTCAGGTACGAAAGGCCCGTGATGACCATCAGCAGGTAGCAGAAGCTGTTGTTGCCCATCACCTTGAATGCGTTGCCCAGCGTGTAGGCTTCGTCCACGGTCACCTTCAGGTCGAGACGGCTGATCGTCGGAGTGATGTTCTCCGGCAGGTTGTCGATGCCTATAGGTTCGCCGGCGGAGCGGATGACCGGAGCCGAAACGTAGTAGGAGCGTATGCCTCCCTGCGGAATTTCCATCTCCAGCGTATTCTGCGCGTTGCGCCATCCCCGCGAAAAGTCGGGCACGAAACTCGCGGCGAAGCCGACGATCAGCGCCGCGAAGTAGATGATGTAGATCATCAGCAAATGTTTGTGCAGTCTCTTTTTGTTCTGCATAGCTTCGGTTTTTAAGTTTCGATAGTGCAAATTTAGTATTTATTTTCGAAAAACAAATAATATTTATCGTTTTTCGATAAAATATTTGGTCCTAGACAAAAAAAGACGACCCGCAGGCCGTCTTTGGGAAATAGTGCCGTAAACTTATTCCACGTTGTCTTTCAGCTGTTTCCAGAACGATGCGTCGATCGCCATCCGGACCGAAGCCGCGAGCACGATCAGGACGAACATGACGAGGAAGGTGATGAAGCCGACGTTGATGGCCAGACAAATGGCGTACAAGATGCCGAACACGATGCCCACCATGATGCCGAATACCAGCGTCACGAGAAACATCGTCCACTTGCTGCCGTACGTCGCGTCGTTCGACGCCTTGATGGCCTGCATCGGTTTTTTGCCCTTGCCGAGCAGGAAATAGAACGAAAGCGCCCATGACAGGGACAGCACGATGCCCGGCACGATCATGAATACGAAGGCGATGTAGATCGGAATCACCATCAGGCCGGCCGTGATGAGGTACTCGCCCATGTAGCGGCGGTATTTGCTGTCGAAAATTCCGAGCGGGTTGATTACGCTGCCTTTGGCCAGTTCGACAGGCAGCAGGCTGATGGCGATGGTCGTCCCTATATTGATATAGGGTATCCAGATCGTCACGAGCCACAAGGCCACTGCCACGACCACCGACGGGGCGTTTTTCACGCCGATGGCGATCGAATCCTTCAGCGTTTCCGCGAAGTCGAGTTTCTTCATTTCCATAACTAACGATTTTTAATAAGGGTTAATAGTCAAACAAATATATGAAAATATCTGCAAAAAACGTATCTTTGTCGGGACGCAACGTTAAAAATCAGCAATATGGCAGAAAAATCGCATTATAATTACCGTGTCGAACCGCAGGACGTGGATTTCACGCTGAGGGCTACGATTCCCTCGCTCGGTTCGGCCATCCTCAATACGGCGGGCGTCGACGCCCACGGCAAGGGCTTCGGCGTGGACGCGCTGAATGCCGACAACCACTCGTGGGTCCTCTCGCGCATGGCTGTCGAATTTGACAGCCAGCCCACGCAGTATACCGATTACACCATCGCCACGTGGATCAACGAATACGGCCGGGTGCTCTCCACGCGTAACTTCACGCTGACCGATGCCGCGGGGACCGAATTCGGCCGCGCCGTGACGCAGTGGGCGATGATCGACCTTCGGAGCCGTTCGGCGCTCGACCTGTCGTGGGTGGGCGATGCCCACGCCGACGCCATCGTCGAAGCTCCGTCGCCGACCGACAAGCCCCGCAAGATCCGCGAGGTGAACCCTGCGCAGACGGTTGAACACAAGGTGGTATACAGCGACATCGACTTCAACCGCCATGTCAATACGATGCGCTATATCGAAATGATGATCGACATGCTGCCTGTCGAACTGCTCATGCAGGAGACGCCGGTGCGCTTCGACATCCATTTCCTGCGCGAATGCCGTTACGGCCAGACGCTTAGCGTCGGTTACGAGCAGCGCGGCCGCACGGCGCTTTTCGAGATACGCAGCGACGAGGGCACTCCGGCCGTGCGCGCCTCTATCGAGTGGAAATAAGCCTGCGGGGCGTGTCCCGCATCTGCTTCGTGGAACGGGTTTTGCAGTTACGGCTGCAAAACCTTTTTCATTATGGAAAACGCAGTTAAAACACAAAACAAGTATCAGGTGAGCATCGACCTGCTGAACGATGCCGTGGGCAAGGAAATCGCCACTTCACTCCAGTACATGTATTTCCACACCCATTTCGAGGATGACCGCTATCAGTACCTTTCGAAGATCATGCGCGAAATCTCGATCGCCGAGATGCGCCATATCGAAGAGTTCTCCGACCGCATCCTGTTCCTGCAGGGCGACGTCGATATGAACGCTTCGTTCCGCACCCGGCAGGTGACCGACGTCAAGGACATGCTCCGTTTGGCGCTGCAGCTGGAGCAGAGCACCATAGATTCCTACAACGAGGCTTCGCGCATCGCTTCCGAGCACAAGGATGCCGTTACGCACAAGATGTTTCAGGACATCATCGCCGAGGAGGAGCAGCACCTCGACACCTTCCGCACCGAACTGCAAAACGTACTCGACTACGGCGAGGAGTACCTCGCGCTGCAATCCGCCGCGGGAAGCAAGCACGCCGCCAAGAGCTTCGGACACCCCGGCGACGGAGAATAGTCCGTCCTGCCGGACCGGCACCGCGGATGCCTTCCGGGCCGGATCCCGTTTTTTAATCGTATATGCGTTTCTGCCCTCTGCGGCACGGGAAGTCCCCGCTTCGGCGGGGATTTTCCGTGCCTGCGGGCGGCCGATCCGCCGATGCGCCCTCTGCGTCGGCGATAAAGAGCGGGAAAACGGTTGCCATGTCGCATATTTTCCTATATTTGTACTATGAAAATTACAATTTTAGGACCTGCGCACCCCTACCGCGGGGGATTGGCTTCGATCATGGAGATCATGGCCCGCACGTTCCGGCTGCGGGGCAATGAGGTCGATATCAAAACCTTTACGCTGCAATATCCGTCGCTGCTCTTCCCCGGCAAGAGCCAGACCGTCGATACGCCGCCTCCCGCCGACCTCGACATCTGCCGGTGCGTCAATACGGTCAATCCCTTCAACTGGCTCCGCGTGGGCCGCCGCATCCGCCGGGAGCGGCCCGACTTCGTGCTGATGAAGTACTGGACGCCCTTCATGGCGCCCTGCTTCGGCACCATCGCGCGCATCGCGCGCGGCAACGGCCATACGAAGGTCCTCTGCCAGATCGACAATGTCGAGCCGCATGAACGCCACCTGACCGATAAGCCCTTCAACCGTTACTACCTGCGGGCCGTGGACGGCTTCGTCTATATGTCCGAGCAGGTGCACCGCGAACTGGAAGCCTACAGCAAGGCTCCGGCACTCTTCTCGCCGCATCCGCTGTTCGAAAATTTCGGCGAGCGGGTGGCGCGCTCCGAAGCGTGCGTCCGGCTGGGGCTCGATCCTGCGGTGGGTTACGCGCTGTTTTTCGGCCTGATCCGCGATTATAAGGGACTCGATCTGCTGCTCGATGCGTGGGCCGAATTGAAACGCGCGGGGCGCGCCGAAGGGCGCAAACTCATCGTCGCCGGCGAATTCTACACCCCGAAGGAGCGTTACCTGCGTCAGATCGCCGACAACGGCTTGCAGGACGACGTGATTCTTCACGACCGCTTTATTCCCGACGAGCAGGTGAAATACTATTTTTCGGCCGCCGATTTCGTCGTGCAGCCCTATAAAACGGCCACGCAGAGCGGCGTGACGCAGATCGCCTATCAGTTTTGCGTTCCGATGGTCGTCACCGATGTCGGGGGGCTGGCCGAAATCGTGCCCGACGGACGGGTAGGGTATGTGTGCGAACCGACGGCGCAGGGCGTCGCCGAAGCCGTTGCGAAGATGTACGAGGGTGACGCGATCGAGCGTTTCCGACTGAACTGCATCGAGGAGCGCAAGCGTTTTTCGTGGGAAGAGATGTGCAGCCGCATTACGGAGCTGTACGAACGGGTCCGCTGATCGGCAGGTCCGCTGATCCTGCGAGTACGCTGATCCCGCGGGGCATTGGGATGCGGGCCGCATCGAGTCGTTGCGGAGCGTATCGAGATGCTGGCGCGGGCGTGCCTTAATCGTAGCTGCCCTCCGAACCCAAAAAAACACGATCGCCCGAAACATTTGTTTCAGGCGATCGGAATAGAAAGAGGGGTGTATCTCGCGGCGGAGCCGGACCTCGGTCGCAGGAACAGCGCCCGGCCAAGTTCCCGAACTGCAGCCCGAAAACTCCGGGTAACCCGAAAACTCCGGGCAACCCTGCAGATTCCGGGCAATTCAGCAAGGTTCTGGTATCCGGCTGGCTCCGGAAATCTGCCGGCGGATAGGTCCGCCCCGGCGGGGATTACCGTTTTTCATCCCCGTTGCGAATCTCCTTGCGGCGGATTTTGCCGCTGATCGTCTTGGGCAGCTCCTCCACGAATTCGATGATGCGCGGGTACTTGTAGGGCGCAGTGATCTGCTTCACATGATCCTGCAGTTCCCGGATCAACTCCTCCCCGGCCCGCGGCCTGTATTTATCCCCGAGGATGATCGTCGCTTTGACCACCTGCCCCCGGATCTCGTCGGGAACCCCCGTGATGGCACATTCGACGACGGCCGGATGGGTCATCAGGGCGCTCTCCACCTCGAAGGGGCCGATCCGGTAGCCCGAACTCTTGATCACGTCGTCGGCACGCCCCACGAACCAGAAATATCCGTCCTCGTCGCGCCATGCCACGTCGCCCGTATAGTACACGCCGTCGTGCCAGACCTCGTGCATCATCCCGTCGTTCAGGTAATACTCCTTGAAAAGCCCCAGCGGCTTCCCCCGGTCGGTACGGATCACGATCTGCCCCTGTTCGCCGTCCTCGGCCGAACGGCCGTCAGGCGTCAAGAGATCGATATCGTACTGGGGGTTGGGCACGCCCATGCTGCCGGGCTTGGGCTCCATCCACGGAAAGGTGGCGAGGGTCAGCGTCGTTTCGGTCTGCCCGAAACCCTCCATCAGACGGACGCCGGTCAGGCGTTTGAACGTGTCGTAAACGGCACCGTTGAGCGCCTCGCCTGCGGTCGTACAGTACTCCAGCGACGAAAGGTCGTATTTCGAAAGGTCTTCGCGAATCAGGAAACGGTAGATCGTAGGCGGCGCACACAGAGAGGTTATCCGGTACTGCCCGATCTTGCGCAGGATGTCGGCAGGCGTAAATTTCTCGTGGTCGTAAACGAAAATGTTGGCCCCGGCCAGCCATTGCCCGTACAACTTGCCCCATGCGGCCTTCGCCCATCCGGTGTCGGCAATGGTGAGGTGCAGGCTGCCCTCGTGGAGGTTGTGCCAGAAGCACCCCGTGCTGATATGCCCCAGCGGATAGGTGAAGTCGTGCGCCACCATTTTAGGTTCGCCCGTGGTCCCCGATGTGAAGTACATCATCATGATATCGTCGTTGGCGTTCACCCGCTGCGGACGCACGAAAGGGGCGGCGTTTGCGATTCCCGCGTGGAAATCGAGGAATCCTTCGGGAATTTCCGGCCCGACGCTTATCAGCAGCTCGGTCGTCGGGCTTTCCGGCATGGCCGCCGCCACGTGGTCGGCGATCACCCGTTCGCCCGCCGCGACGATCGCCTTGATTCCGGCCGTGTTGCACCGGTACACGACGTCTTTCTTGGTCAGCAGGTGAGTCGCCGGAATCACGACCGCCCCCAGCTTGTGCAGGGCGAGGATCGAAAACCAGAATTCGTATCTCCGTTTGAGAATCAGCATCACCACGTCGCCCTTTCCGATGCCGAGACTCTGGAAATAGGAGGCCGTGCGGTCGGTCTCCCGCTTCATGTCGGCGAACGTGAACTGAATCTCCGCACCCTGATCGTTCGTCCAGAGCAGCGCTTTCCGGTCGGGCTGTTCCTCCGCGTAGGCGTCCACCACGTCATACGCGAAGTTGAAATTCTCCGGGACGCGGATATGCAGGTTCTTTCTGTAATCCTCCTGCGAGCGGAAGGTCGTTTGCTGTAAGAATCTCTCTACCATAGCTTACATGATTATCGCCAGAAAGCGGACCGGCCGCCCGTCGAGCGCCTTCATTCCGTGCGGCAGGCTGGAATCGAAATAGAGACTGTCACCGACGTTCAACACCAATTCTTTCCCGTTCAGGCTCAGCAGCAGACGCCCTTCGAGCACGTAGTTCATCTCCTGCCCCTCGTGACTGTTCAGGTGCATCGGGGCGTCGGCCGGAGCGGGTTCTACCGTCACGATGAAAGGATCGGCTTTCCGGTCGCGGAATCCCGACGCCAGCGCTTCGTACTTGTAGGCTTTGCGCCGTTCGACCGACACGCCCGCACCCGCACGGGTGATGAAATAGGCGTTCATCTTTGGCTCTTCGCCGAACATGAGCACGTCCAGACTGATTCCGTAACGGCGGGCTATGGTCTGCAGGACGTTTACCGAGATGTCGCTTTCGCCGCTCTCCAGCGCCATATACTCTTCGACCCGGAGATGACAGCTCTCCGCCACCTCCTGCGCCGAGAGTTCGAGCACTTCACGCAGTCCGCGCAGGCGGTTGGCGATTGATTTGATGGGATCACACATTGTTTTTTCGTTTTAATCGAACAAACCGTATCCGCCCCGCTTCCGCCGGGTGCGAAGTCTGAAGTAACAAACTGTAAGTTCGTTACGCTGATTTTTACGTTTTATCCTGTTTGTTTTAACCTAACAACTTGGCTGTAAATATAGTAAAAAATATAACAAACAGCAACCTTCTGCTTTTTTTCGTCTTCCGGCGCGGTGCCGCCGCTTCGACACTGTACGATTAACGGGCTATGTAGCAGTAAATTATAAAGGGCCGTCGTGCATCGCACGACAGCCCTTCCTCTTCATTTACTTATCGTAGTTTGGCTACTTCTTGATATTGGGCAGTTCAAGCCCGTAATGTTTCCTGCGGTCCTCGGCTTTGAGCCATATGCCGAGCAGCATGGCGACGACGCCGCAGCTTGCGAAGATCACCATCGGAAGCGTATAGTTGTAGGCCGTACCGTCGATATGGCCGGGGTTGCTGAATTTGAGCGCATAGCCGATCACGGCCGGGAAGAGGCACAGCCCGATGTTCTGAATCCAGAAGATCAGCGAGTATGCCGAACCCAGATAGCGGGTCTCCATGATCTTGGGAACCGAAGGCCAGAGGGCCGCGGGAACCAGCGAGAACGAGATGCCGAGAATGATGATCGCAGTACTTAAGTTGTTCGTCCCTACCAGTGCCACGATCGGCAGTACCAGAGCAATCACAAACACCAGGTTCAGAAAACTGTTCCTTTTTTTCTTCTGTCTTCCGACCATTCTTGCCAGAAACAGAATCACGGCAAGTTTGGCAAACTCGGACGGCTGAAAGGAAAGAGGACCAAGTGAGAGCCATCTTCTGGAACCGTTGTAAGCATTGCCCGCAAATAATACCAGGGTGGATAATGCAAGGGAGATCAGATAGGCTGCGATGGCATATTTTTCAAAAATATGGTAATCCATACAGCTGATCAGGTACATGGCAAGCATCCCGAGTGCCGCTGCAAAAAACTGCTTTTTCATATAATAAAAAGCATCTCCGAAGCGGACACTCCCATTGTAGGAACCGGTGCTGTATAACACTGCCAGCCCAAAAACAACAAGAAACAGCACCATGCATACCAGCAGTACATCTCCTCTGCCGGATTTTGTTCTCATTGCATCACTCCCTGCATTCCCGTATTATAAATTTCTTACTAATTCTTTGAATCTTCTTCCGCGGACTTCATAGCTTGGGAACATATCCCAGCTCGCACATGCCGGTGAAAGAAGTACGGCATCGCCGCTTTCTGCATTTTCTGCACAAACTTTGACGGCTTCTTCTAGGTTTTCTGTCATGATGATGTTATCAAATCCACACTTACGTGCTGTTTCTGCAATTTTTTCTTTTGTAACACCGAGCAGTACCAGATATTTTACTTTGCCGTCAAAAGACTGAATCCATTCCGTGTAATCGGAGCCTTTGTCATATCCGCCTCCGATCAGCAGAGTCGGGCGTGACATCGCCTGGATGCCTTTGATCGCCGCATCCGGATTGGTTCCTTTGGAATCGTTGTAATAAACAACACCGTTTTTCTCTGTCACAAACTCAATGCGGTGTTCTACTGCCTGGAATGCTTTTACTGCTTCCTGGATCTTTTCAAGCGGAACGCCGTAAGATAATGCCATGCCGGCTGCTGCCATTACGTTTTCGTAGTTATGTTTGCCGACGATATTTAAATCCTGTGTTTTGCAGATTGCAAGTTTCTGACTCTCATCTGCATACCAGATCGTCTCATCTTCCAGATAAAGTC
>ERZ857785.2873-NODE-2873-length-13932-cov-3.535058_pt1 | contig 13932 bp, 8 predicted proteins | sample MGYA00519763_ERZ857785 | MGnify/ENA primary metagenome ERZ857785 (study PRJEB31778, sample SAMEA3449365) | human gut metagenome | biome: human gut; feature: human-associated habitat; material: faeces | place: United Kingdom | collected 2010/2012 ... | reverse complement strand
TTTTGCAGAGAGGTGCAACTATGTTTCCCGGACGTACCGCTACATGTTGCCGCATGATAGGTCCAGCGGTCTCTGTAGTCAGCATCCGGATCATCTTCGAAAGAAGCCAGCTCCTCCCATTGCAGGGCATCCCAATTGTGGCTATCCGTATTCTCCCTGCAACCATAAATGGTGACGGAGGAGGGTAGTTTGTTGGCAAAGAAGCGACTGAAGTACTGCGGTCCGATGTAAGGGGTATTGTCCGGTGCAGTTTGAGGGCAGTTGCTACCAAGGTGTCGCATGGCGTAGAAACGCAGTTCCGAAATGGGACGCAGTTTCTTCAAATCGATATACATCGGTTCCGAGTTTTCTCCCACACCGTTCTCTTTCGAGATAAAAGTGTAATAGAAATGCCTGTTTCTTTCCTCGAACCAGGTAGCACCGTTTACATCGCCGTCTTTCAGGTACTGGAGTCCGAGTTTCTCTTCCGGCACTTCCCAGGAGTTCGCATAGAAAATGTCGAACAAGGCGGGGTCAAGACGTTCGGTGTTGAAAGCCTGTATGTTCTCCCATACCCTTTCTTTCACCATATATCCCCGATAGTCCTCCACCCGTACGATAATGGTGTGGAAGGCGCTTTTCTGTTTCGGAGTATAATGTTTGACATCTGCTCCGGCACTCAGCGGGAACGATTCAATCAGGATAGTGTCCGGTTGTTGGTCGATAGGATTACTCCCCAAATAGAACACGTGGGCCATGCCTGTTGTGCCTTCCGGATTGTCGAAACTCAATGTGCAACCGTTCCATCCGGATTGGACTTCCGCATTATTGATAAAACAAATAGGCGAGGAATCCAGCGTGCCGAACTGTATGTCAATAGGCTGAGACTCTGTATAATCTTGCCTCAAGAAAGTAATTTGGGCGGGAATATTGTTAACCGACTCATTGAATCCCGTCAAAGTCAGCTTGTCGGTTGAGTTACTTCCTGTTTTCAGAATAGGATTTCCGTATACGTCCTGATAGCGTACATTGATGGCTATGATTTCCGGGTCGTCCGGCAATGTGTATTGTAACAAGGCCCCACCCATAATCGGAGTGAAATGAAATCCTTCGGCCGATATTTCTACCGTAAAGGCCTCATCGCTATCATTACAGGAGGTGAATGCCCAAACGGCCATAATCAGATAAATCAATTTCTTCATAGGTTCTATATTTTTTAATCTATACTAATTACCAATCGGGATTCTGCACACATCCCGAAATCATTACTTCTTCACTTCCGATGGGGAAGAGATAATCGCGCGGAGCGGTAAAGCTGCGTTTCTTCCATACCACAATCGGCTTGGTATAATTGTTGAAGAAACGTTCCTCCGTGTCACCCAAGATATTCCAGCCGTACAGAGGAGTGTTCAGCTCTTCGTGGGCTGTCATCCAGCGACGCAGATTATAGAAACGGCGTCCCTCAAACGCAAACTCGATGTTCCATTCCTGACGGATGATTTCACGCATACCGGCTTGCGTCGTTACTTTCTGGGGATTTCGCGCATAATTATTCCAAGCGTCACGCACTTTGTCGATGCCGGCGCGGACACGTACCCGGTCCAATGGAGCATACACCCGGTCGTCCGGTTTATCCAAATATTCGTTCCAAGCTTCGGCTGAGGCCAACAACAAGTCCGGCAAACGAAGCAGAATATCGCCCGACTCGGAAGTACTATTGGAGTAGTAGTCTTTGAACGCCACATCCGCATTGTCGAACTTCTTGATATAGTAACCGGTAAGGTTCTGCGGAGTCTGGATATCGTAATTTTTGGAGGAAGTTCCCATCCGTTGTCCTTGCAGACAATTGCAGTAGAGGGGTTCGTTACCGCCACCTACAGTTTTCTTATACCAGTAGGTGCCATGGGCCGCGATATCTGCATAAAATCGGGGTTCGCGACGCAGATGCAGGCTCAGAACCTCTTCGTTCAACGGGACGACATTCCGGTAGCGTTCATCATTTTCCCTGCTCTTTTCGTAGCGGGAGGCAACCCATTGCTTGTCTTCCGAGAGAGGAAGACCGTGTTCGGTATAGAACATTTCCACCATCTTCATGGAGGCGCCAAAACCACCTATCCGAAACTGATCGTAATAGTCCTGATCTTCTTCAGGAACGCGGAAATGATAGAATACAGGCGGTGTGAATCTCTGGTGACGCACACAGAGCAGCGCTTCCTTATTGGCATAGTCATAGTCGAGGCACGACTGTTGAATATTCCGGATGGTATTCAGCATAGAAGTAGGCCATACAGTACTGCCCTGTACGAGTTCCTTACCTCCTTCTTCAGCTATTTTCAACGCTTCATCGGCAGCTTCGGCAGCGGTTTTCCATTTATTTCGGTCATATTCGGGGAATAGTCGTTCGCCCTGCTTATTCTTCATATCTGCCATCATTTTATTCCCGTTAAACAACGGTGAGGCGGCATAGAGCAAAGCCATGGCTTTCAGAGCCGCAGCTCCCTCTTTGGAGAAGTAGGCGTAGTGGTTTTGTTCTTGTTCCCTGTAATAAGGGAGTTTGGGAATGGCCAAATCGCATAGGTCGACAATAGCTTTCACCACCTCATCGACGGGACGGCGGGGTTGTTGCATCACTTCGATAGATGCGGCGGCATCAATGTTCTCGGGCACCAGAATGATGGGGCCGTAGCGGCGCATCAGTTCGAAATAATACTGTGCTTTCAACGCTTGTATTTCGGCTTTCCACAAATCTTTTTCTTTCTGTTGCATGTTATACACCCCGTCGATATGGTCAAGAAACAGGTTGCAATAACGTATACCTCCGTAAAATTTGGTGCTTTTCCACACATTGCCATAAGGAGACTGAGCCATTTGCAGGCCGTCGGCAATCATGATACCTGGCATGACAGTGGGGTTATTCAAACGTATATAATCGTCGGCCACCACTTCATCGGTACCCCAATAGGCCGGACAAGTCATGATGTCCGAAATATCCATGGTAATCATTGAATAACAGGTCTTGAACCAACTGTAAGCGCCTTCACGCTTTTCAAAAGTGGTTTCGATGGTCTCTATGTCATTGTCGGGCACTACATCCAAGTAGTTGGAGCAACCACTAATGACAGAGAATAAAAGAACCGAAACACCGGATAATATAATATGCTGTATTTTCATCATCATACGTTTTAGAAACTAATATTGAATCCTAAAGAATAAGTTCTTTGAATAGGATAATTGAATCCGTTCTCTCCCAACTCAACATCCCACAGTTTGAAATTGGTGAAACAAAAAGGGTTGTTGGTGCTGACAAAGAACTTCATATTTTGCATTCTCCATTTATTCAACAACTTTCGCGGCATGTTGTAAGCCAACTGGATGGAGGTGCAACGCAAGAAACTGCATTCACGCATAAAATAAGTACTTTTGCGGGTTTCAGCTCCGGCGTACCAGTTCTCTTGCGGATTGTGTGCCGTGATATTCTGCGGAGAAAGACGGGGCCAAAACGGACGGGTGGCCATGTTATCCTCTGACCAGTGATCGTTATAGATAGCCGTCAGCATGGCATGATTGCCAACAAAGGGCGAGATGGCGCTGGGATTGACAAAAAACGTGCGCTTGCCGGAGCCTTGGAAAGAGAAACTGAATTCGAATCTCTTGTAATTAATGAATCCGCTAAAGCCATATATCAATCTTGGCGTTTCCGGATAGCCGATATAGGTGGCATCGGCCACTGTAATGCTTCCATCACCATTCAAGTCGCGATACTTGATATCGCCGGGCATCACATCACCGTCCTGGCGGGGCGAGTTGGCGATTTCGGCTTCGTCGCGGAACAGTCCCTCGGCAATGTAGCCAATCGCCTGACTGATTTCTTTGCCTTTCATGCGTTGCCAGGATGGTTTGTTGGTAGCCTCCTCTATTTCTTCATACTTCACCTTATTATAAGTAAGTGTTCCGTTCAGAATCACCCAAAAGTCATTGCTGAACTGATGTTGTATTTTAGCAGAGAGGTCAATGCCTCGCGAGCGGGTTTTACCGATATTGTCCAACGGTGCCACCTCTATACCCACATTGGCCGGGATGACATAACGTTTGGAGAGGATGTTATGACGGAATTCCTGATAAATGTCAGCCTGTATCTCCAACAGTCCTTTGAACAGCTTAGTCTCAACACCTAAATTGGCCTGTTCGGCAATTTCCCACTGGATATCCTCATCACCGTAAAAGTTGATGATTCTACGGTTGAAACCGCCTGTTCTGTAGGCTTCCACATCTTTGGTCGTTCCCGAACTTGTAGATCCGATGTCCTGCAAATACACATAGCGCGGCGTAGAAATAATGCCGTCATTACCTACTTTTCCCCAAGAAAAACGGAACTTCAGAAATGAAAGCCAGTCGGAAGTACGCTGCATCCACTTCTCGTTCGATGCAACCCAAGCGGCACCGAATGCCGGAAAGACTCCCATTCGGTTGCCTTTGGCAAAACGTTCGGAACCATTGTATCCTACACTTACCTCACCGAAATAGCGGTCTTTGTATCCATAAGAGCCCCTTACGGAATAGGTCAGGTTACGCTGTGGCATGCCGTTCAGCACAGACTGGATCGGGGTGAAAGTACGTTCGTATGCCTGGACTACACCGGTGAGAGAGGTTTGATGGTTACCCCATGCGGCAGTGTGATAAAGACGCCCCTCATACGTTACACGCGTGTCGGTAGTGTTGCCTCCTCTTCCGGCTCGCAGAGTCTTGGAAGCCAAAGCATTATCTTTTCCGGCTAGGGTATGTTCTCCCGTTTCAAAATCGTAGCTTTTTAGATAATATTTGTATGGAGTGGTTGTAAAGGTGTTATCATAGTAACCCGATTGAACATAAGAAACGCTCAGCCGTGCCTCCAAACCTCTTACTAAAGAACTGAGATTATGAATATATTCCGCTTTGTTGGTAGTGGAATAGCGTGTCCGTTCCTTGTATCCTTTTTGGTTTTCCATATAAGGGTTGGCCGCTCCGTCCGAAGTCGTACCAAAACGGATATGAGGCCAGTTATAGGTCGCGTCCGCCGGATATATCGGAGCGAAATCGACAGGCGATGCGTTAAATGCGTATTGATAAGCCGAAGTCTGGTTATTGTCCGGTCCATGATACTTGTCGATGTTGGTGGACGAGTTGATGACCAAACGGATACCAGAAGTCAGGTTGATGTTCAGATTCGTACGGAAACCCACCTGATGATTACTGATATTGCAGTCGTAATCATTCAGCTTATCCGATTTCAACATCCCCTGATCGTAGTTGTAATTTACCGACGCATAGTATTGAATCACTTTGGAACCGCCACGGATGGTTACACCTGCCCGATGGTTAATGCTCTGGTCTTTGAATAAAAGTTTGTACCAGTCGTTTGTGGGATACACCCAAGACGGGTATCTACCGGAAGCGGTACGGTTGATGTACTCGACACTATATTTGGGTACTCCTGCATTGGAACGTCCCATAATGGCCTGGTTGTACATTTTCATGTATGTAATAGGGTCTACCACATCGATTTCTTTTGTCGGGCGGCTTACTACCACTTCATATCGGGCTGTGGTATACACACTGCCTTCTTCTCCTTTTTTAGTGGTCACCAGAATCACTCCATTTGCACCACGCGCACCGTACATGGCGGTAGCGGACGCGTCTTTCAGTACGCTGAACGATTCGATGTCTTCTACGACCAAGCGGGAGAGTTCCAGTTTGGAGGATTCTACTCCGTCAATCAAGATTAGTGGATCGGAATTGGCGCTGGATTGGAAAGAGGTGATACCCCGTATGTAGAATTTGGTATTCATTTCGTCTTCGGTGAGCGCTCCGGGAAGCCCGCCTGTTTGCCAGGCAATCATACCGGGAATCTTTCCGGCGAAACTGGTGGTAAGATCGGAACTGGCACTTTTCAAATCACCCGGGCGGACAGTAGTGATGGACGAGACAACGCTCTCTTTTTTCTGCTCTCCGAAAGCGACTACTGTTACTTCTTGCAAGTTTTTGCTTTCTGGTTCCATCTCCACTTTGATGTAATCCCTACCTTTTATAGGAATCTGATCGGTTTTGTAGCCGATAAAGGTGAAATTGAGCACATCATTGGGTTGTACTTTCAGACTGAACTCTCCATCGAGGTCAGACACAGTTCCCGTATGGGTGCCGTGGATAATGACGTTCGCACCCGGTAGCGGCAGACCGTTTTCATCCACCACCTTTCCTTTCAGTCTAATGGGTTCTTTTGTGGCAGAGTCCGATTTGTCTTTTCCTTTTGCAGTGACAGTGATAAACTGACGATCGATGGTGTAGGTCAGCGGATAGCTGCCTATGATTTGTTTTAGGGCTTCATGAATGTCCTTGGTGCGGACAGTTCCCTGAAACTCATATTGGTTCACCTCTTCTGTGATGAACATGATTTTAAAATTTGAAGCCTTCTCCAAAAGCTTAAACACTTGGGAGAGTTTTTCTCTCTTCTCAATTTCCAATACAATCTCTTTCTGATTGCTTTGCGCGACGATTATGCTGGGAAAAAGCAATGCAGTGAGTTGTATCAGAACAAAGACACCTAAAAGTTTTTTCATAATTAGTATTAATAAAGGTTTTCAATTATATATCGTAATATCCCGTTTTTAAGGTACCCCTTATTAAAGTGTTTTTTAATAAAGATTAAAAAAATATCTCTTTTTCCTGTCTCTGACACTGCTGTTTCAGGGAGCAAGGAAAAAGAGATTGCTTTTGTTTAGAGACAAGCCTTTCGGTGTCTTACCGAAGATATACCGTATTTCCGCTAATGGAAACCTTGATTTTCTTCATGTGATTCAATAATGTAACGGCCCGTTCCAAGGTTTCGTTACGGACACAGAAGTAGCGGATTTTTAAATCCATCAGTTCTTTGTTCTCAAAAATAACGTTGATATTATACCAGCGTCCCAATTCTTTCATAACGGCAGAAAGTGGCGTATTGTCGAAGTAGAAATAGCCTTCTTTCCAATAGATAAACGGATCCAAGTCGACATTTTTTATAACCCATTTACTGTTTTCTGTCCAAGTGGCCTCTTCACCGGGATTCAAGCAGACGGCCCCGTCCTCAGATTCATGACAAACTTCTACTTTTCCATTGATAAGGGTTACATGGACTTCACCATTCACATAATGACGTACATTAAGTTCCGTGCCTAATACCCTGGCTTGCAGTCCGTCGGTTTGCACGACGAACGGGTGACTGTGGTCTTTGGTTACCTGAAAGTATGCTTCACCACTTAGCTGCACAATCCGTTCGTTACCTGTGAAGCGTGACGGATAAGTCAAACGGCTTTCGGCATTCATCCATACGTTGGTTCCATCGGGCAGCACCAGTTTGAAGTTTTGTCCCCGAGGAACAGAAAGTACATGCATTTCTATCTTTTCCTCTATGGCAATTTGAGTGTTTACCGGGACATCATGATAAGTAAGTTCGGCGGAATCGGCCTTATCCAGGGAAGTGCTGATGGCATGCAACTCTTCTTTAAGGGGCACTTTAGTAAGAGCGATATGTTTGCCCGTACTGGTCTGAAGTGTCACTTGCTGCTGACTCTCGGTCGCTTGAAATACCATATAGGGATTTTCATGGACAGGATAGCCCCTATACCATGTATAAAGAAAAACAATCAGAAACGAAGCCGCCACGCCCGTCGTGATTCCCCATAGAAAACGGTGATTCGCCGTGAGACGTGAAGGAGCCGTCTTTTTGGAGGAAGCTGCATTTTTCTGCCGTGCGTGAAACCGTTCCCATTCAGCTTCGGAATTGGGAGCACATTTCTCGAACCTACGTGCCACAGCGTTTTTGCAACGCAATAGTTCTTTGCATACATCGAGTGCTTCAGGGTCGTTGCTCCACTGTTCCAACTCTTCCTCGGATAGATAATGTCCTTCTTCGCATAACTCGACTATCTTTTCCCATTTATCTTCTTGCCTGTTCCGTTCGTTCATTACTGTTCTCTTTTTAATGTAAAAACATAAAGGTATGGTATCTGTTCCCCCCTTATTTCATTTTTTAGCATTTTTAAGATTACGGCTCTTTGAGGCGTGTTCTAAAAGCCTTCAGAGCACCCACAATATGCTTCTTCACAGCACTGGCGCTGATATGAAGTTCCTCGGCCGCTTCGTTATATGTTTTTTTCTGAAAATAACACAATTCCAATATTCGTGCGGTTTGTGGCGTGAACTCCGATAGCATGTGGTACATGATTTCGATTTGCCGTTCAGTCTCATCGTCGGTTTCCTCCTCTTCCTCATTGCCGAACATGTGCAGATAGAAATCGGCATAACGCCCTTTAGCCGTCTCGTGGCGGATGTAATCCACACATTTGTTGCGTACGAGCGAATACATGTACTTGCTCCAGTTGAGTTCCCGTTCTTTATTTCCGGACAAGATAACGCTCCATATCGATTCGAATGAGTCGGACACGATGTCGCGGCATATTTCTCTTTCACCGATCATCTGATAGGCGAAAAAGTAAAAGCGGGAATAATTCTCTTTAAAGAACAACTCAAAGTCTCTATATATACTCAACGTTCGTGTATTTTAATAGTAATAGGATGTCCGCTAACCGGATATGTCTGCAAAAATAAAATAATTATTGATTTTTCCCGGTCAGATCTTTTCCAGATCTCCTTTTGCTACCCATCCTTCATTGCCGTCTGCCATCCGGATATTGTACCAATCCCCCAATTGGCCTACGACACGGACTTTCAGCCCTTCGTGAATCAAAAACAGGCTCGTACCGCTATTATCCGGCGCACCTTTTACCGTCACACTCGGAGTTGTAATAATCGCATACTCTCTGTCGGTGACTTTCTTATCCTGCTGCATAGCAAAAAACATCGTCCCGACAGTCAGGAAAAAGGCTATAATCCCCACGACAAAACCAGTCTTTTTGATACCGACCGAAGGAGAATAGAAAAATAAAGCTGCCATCACCAAAAAGAGGATAAAGAGAGTAACCGAGATATATCCCCACTGATCGGCGGAAAAATAACCGACAAAACCTTTGTACCACCTCACCAGAAACAATTCGGGCAACACTTCGATTTTGTCTACGATAGCTTGCTGGGCCATTTTCAGGTTGTAGCGGGCAGAAGCATCCGAGGGGTCTAATAATAAGGCCCGTTCATAATTCAATATGGCCTGCGTATTCTCTCCCAGTTTATAATAACAATTACCCAGATTATAATATAAGATAGCCGATTCCATGCCACCGGCCCTCAATTTCCGGTATATTTCAGCTGCTTCATTGTATTTTCCCTCCCGGTAAAATTCCTCTGCCTGTTTCTCCGATTGCGGATCGATAGCGGCTAAGGCACACAAACTTATCAGTAAAACCGGCAATATCAACAATATCTTTTTCATAGTTTCTAATCTTTAATCACCGGATGGCTTTATCCAGCTTTGTAATCACATCAATACTATCTGTATATACTTTCCCCATTTCCTGATCGGAATTACTTCCGGGAGCATAACGGGCATATTCACAAGTATCCAATACAGCGATAAATTCCTTGATTCTGTCTTCCTCTACTCCTTTCGACTGGAGAATTTCACTGATATTATCCCGGTTCAGTTCGGCACGGTCGATATTCAGTTTATAACTCATATATCCCCAAAGGGCTTTCAATACTTCATCGTAGAATTGCTCTGCATTGTGATTTTTCATCGCGCTGGCAGCCACTTTGAGGCGTTTGCGGGCCATCTTGTTGGCCGCTTTATTCTTCACCCGGACTATATCGGCATTCGCTTTGATTCTCCGGCGGTTCAAGACAGCACCGACAACGAACAATACGAACGGAATCAATAAAGCCAGCCAGTATAAGGTAGTTCCGAAGAAACGTACCCCGGCAGCCTTCAGATTCAATCCCTCCGTTTTCAGGTAACGGATATCTTCACCCACTTTACGGACATCTTCTTTCTTGAACGACTTTACCTGATTACCGGTCGAAGTTTCCACCTGCCCTTTATCGGCTCCTTTTCTGACATGGATATTGTATTCAGCCCCCGCAATGGTCTTGTAAGTGTTCGATTGTGAATCGAAATAAGAAAACCGAATGGCCGGAATCTTATAGTCTCCGGAATAACGGGGGATGATCAGGTATTCAAAAGAAACCCTACCCGCCATGCCATTTTCCGTAATATTCAGATCTCTGGATTCTTTCGGATCATACACTTCGAAATCCAGGGGGAAATTAATCGTCGGTGCTTTTAATAACTTCAGGTTGCCCGTTCCGCGGAAAGTCACTTTATAAGTGATCGCATCATTGGCATTCACCGTATCCGCCGAAAGGGAGGTGGCCATCGTTACATTCCCTACCGTTCCGCCAAAACCGGCAGGTTTCCCAAGCTGAGGAAGTTCTTTCACCCGAATAGTGACCGGTTTACTTCTCCGCATCGCCCGGACATCTTTGTAATTACCGAAAAACTCGTCGAAGAAACTACGGCCTCCGTTAGCTAAACGCTGACGGACAATACATTCCAACTCGAAAGGCTCGATCGTAATCTCTCCGGTATGTTGCGGATACAACAATACTTTCCGGATAGTTCCGACATTGTAAATCTGCCCGTCCACCGCTTCCCGAACCAATTCGATACGTTGCGGCGTGGGTACTTCTTCGGCCAGAAATCCGTTGAAATCCGGAAATTTAGTTCTGCCCAGATTGACCAGATCGACCTTTGTATACACTTTAATCGTAGCCATCAGACTTTCTCCCATATACAGGCTACGCCGACTGACCTCGACTTTAACGAACAGGTTATTGTCATTGACCGTAGCATTGGCATCCGGCTGCACCGGCCGGTTTGTCGCCGCCTGATTACCGTTTGAATTACGACTACCTTCGACGACCTCTATTTTCAGAGCATTGGATGTATATTCTTTTCCATCGATAATCACTGTCGCTCCGGGAATCTGAAAAGTACCTTTTTTAGTTCCTTCCAAAATATAGGTATAGGAGAAAGTGACATTCTGCGTCATTTTCCCATTGATATTCGATGAATAAAAAGATTGTCCTACGGAAGGTCCCATCAGCAGGTCGAATCCTTCCAGGGTAGGCACTTTAAGATTGTCCCCTTCTTTATTCAGGGTATATTCCAACTTAAACTGCTCACCGACGGCAACTACAGAAGGAGCAGAAGCCTTGAATTCTACATTTTGGGCGTAAGCCAGTGAAGTGAAAAATAACAATATGATTAATCCGATTTGTCTCATTGCCATATTTATTTAAGCCGCAAAATTACCAATCTTTTTCGATTTTCATTTTCTTTGCTTTCTGTTCCTGTGCTTTTTGTTTCTGCACTTTTTCCTGAACATTCTTTTCATCGTTCTGCAAAGCCTCTAACAAACGTTCCGCATCCTCCTTAGAAATCTTACCCTGCTGTTGCTGAGGTTGTTGTTGCTGGTCTTTATTCTGATCATTTTTATTCTGCTGGTCTTTATTCTGATCTTGACGGTCTTTATTCTGATCCTGTTGATCTTTATTCTGATCTTGCTGATCCTGGTTTTGGTCCTTATTTTGGTCTTGATTATCCTTGTTCTGATCTTTGTTTTGATCTTTATTCTGGTCCTTGTTCTGATCCTGATTCTGTTGATCCTGTTGTTGTTTATGGCGTGCAAATTCCAGGTTATATTTCGTTTGTTCAGAAGCCGGACGATTCCTTAATGAGTTTTTATACGCTTCGATGCTCTCGTCGGTTTTCTCCATCGCTAACAAAGTATTCCCGATATTATGATAAATTTCGCCCAACCGTTCTTTATCGGTTTCTTGTTTTGCCAAAGCAGAAAACTGTTCCAGAGCTTCATCGTACTTTTTCTGCTTATATAAAGCATCGGCCATATTAAAAGCCGCTTCAAATGAATTTGCCTTTTTATCGGCAGCTTTACGATATTCCACCTCAGCCTTTTCGAAATCCTGTTTTTCGAATAATTCGTTTCCTTCCCGGATAAATTTCCGTTCTTGCTGAGCAATAGCGGGCCATGCAGCCAACAAGGTCACCACCGTTATTATCATAGACTTTACCATAACATTCATCATTTTTCGTACATTATTATCGTCAATCCGATTCTCTGTCTTTTCTTTTAGCGTTTGAAAAGATTGATCTTCATAAAATGTTTATTCTTTCTGCCCAGAATCATAAACTCCACAAAGATGAAAAACAACCCCACCAACAGGAAGTACTGGTACTTCTCGGCATAATCACTATATACCCGCTCTTCAAGCAAGCTTTTCTCCATACGATTGACTTCGTCCAGGAGCCGGTTGAGTCCGACTTCGGTATTGCTGGCCCGGATATACAGCCCCTCTCCGGCTTTAGCTATATCCTGCAAAGTTTGTTCGTCCAGTTTGGAGATGACTACATTCCCCTGTGCGTCCTGCATAAATTGTCCGGGTTTTCCTTTCTCCGGGATCGGAGCACCCTGTTCCAATCCCATCCCTATGGTATGGATTACGATTCCTTTTTCATGGGCTTGCTTAGCAGCCGCAACCGCATCATCCTGATGGTTTTCTCCGTCCGTGATGACAATAATCGCTTTGGACGTCTCGGTTTCCGGTGTAAACGACCGGGCGGCCAGATCGATCGCACTCCCGATAGCCGTCCCCTGTACCGGTACGATATCCGTACTGATATTCGACAGGAAAAGCTTGGCCGAAGAATAATCGGTAGTAATAGGTAATTGCACATAAGCATCCCCCGCAAATACAATCAAACCGATCTTATCGTTCGATAATTTCTCTACCATCCGGGAAATGGCCATCTTAGCTTTTTCCAAACGACTGGGTTTGATATCCTGTGCCATCATCGAATTGGAAACGTCGAGAGCGATCATCAACTCTACACCTTTTTTCTTCACCTGCTGCAGTTTCGAACCGAACTGAGGGCCTGCCACTCCGACAATGACAAACAATAAGGCCAGCATCAGCATAACGAACTTCCACGTGCCCCGCTTGAACGATAAAAGAGGCATCAAAGGCCCGAGTAATTCCGGATTACCGAATTCTGCTATCGCCTTCTTTTTTCGTCGGATCATCACCACATAAAAAACAATCAACAGTGGGATAACAATCAAGAGATATAATAATTCAGGATGTGCAAATCTAAACATAGCCAAATAATTTTACGGTATTTTCCTTAAAAGAGTATACTTCAGAACTGCCTGTGCAATCAGTAAACACATACCCAGCAAACCGAAAATAAAATACTGTTCATTCTTTTTACTGAAATGTTTCACTTCTATCTTACTTTTCTCCAACTGATCGATCTCGGAATAGATCTGCTGTAATTTATCGTTATCCGTCGCCCGGAAATATTTACCGCCGGTCACGTTAGCAATCTGTTGTAATACCCCTTCGTCGATTTCCACAGGCATATTCTGCAATTGCACGCCGAAGGGAGTGGGAACAGGATAAGGAGCTTCGCCATAGGTTCCGACTCCGATCGTATATACCCGGATACCGAAAGCTTTAGCTAATTCGGCAGCCGTGACAGGTGCTATCGCTCCCTGATTATTGATACCGTCTGTCAACAAAATCACCACTTTCGATTTACCGGGGCTATCTTTCAACCGGTTGACCGCATTAGCCAAACCCAGACCGATCGCCGTTCCATCCTGGATCATACCGCTTTTCACCTCCCGGAGTAGATTGACCAATACAGCCTGATCGGTAGTCAACGGACACTGAGTAAAGCTCTCGCCGGCAAAAACCACCAATCCGATTTTATCCTGAGGACGTTCGAGGATAAATTTCGTAGCCACCTCTTTAGCCGCCTCTAAACGGTCGGGCGTAAAGTCACGGGCCAGCATACTCGTGGAAACGTCCAGAGCCAGTGCGATATCGATACCTTCACTGGTATAAGTTTGCCAGCTATTACTGGACTGCGGACGAGCCAAGGCCGTCACCAATAAGATAATGGCA
>ERZ857785.2869-NODE-2869-length-13956-cov-2.984965_pt1 | contig 13956 bp, 17 predicted proteins | sample MGYA00519763_ERZ857785 | MGnify/ENA primary metagenome ERZ857785 (study PRJEB31778, sample SAMEA3449365) | human gut metagenome | biome: human gut; feature: human-associated habitat; material: faeces | place: United Kingdom | collected 2010/2012 ... | reverse complement strand
TCCAAAAATGATGAATCTTATATGCGACGAAAAGATTTTTCCGCTTCTTCCGATAAAGAAAGAAGTAAAAGCAGTAGTAAGCGGAATATACATTATGGACATTAAGCACTCCCGCAATAATCTGGAAGCGCCGTCAAAAACAAAAGTCGGAAAGCTTGCAAAGCTTAGAATGAAAGCTCAGAAAGCACTTGATGACAATAAAAAACAACTATTAAAATGAGCTGCCAAGGCGAACTTTGGTAGCTCATTTTTACTGAGCAGATAAGTATTCTCATAAGTTCTAATTCTTCATAAGTAGATTAACTTAAAGGTTCTGTTGTAACACGATCTGCAGTTATAGTAACCTCATTATTAATTAGTCCTTCTAAATTATATTTAAAAGTATACTTTCCGCATTTTCCATTGTTGAATTTAAATGTTGTACTCTTCTCGCCATTTTCTGTATTTTTAATCTTTAAATTATCTTCTACTAAACCTTCGTCTATCGAAGCAAAACCGCCAAAAATTTTGCTATTTATTGTAGTTGTAACATAAATTCCGGATAGGTCTAATTTATTGGTAGTCTTAAATTTAGACACAGGAAGACCTCTGGCATAAAGCAAGAAACTATATTTATTTTTATAAGATCTAATAGAATTTTTTAAATAATAGGTTCCTTTTTCCAAATATGCAACCCTATAAGACCCATTACATTGAATATCTATATTAAACATTTTCTTTTTAAGTTTGGAATCTTTATATAATGCGCATTTATTTTTTGTATCGTCATTCCAATCTCTATATTGAGTGATAAAATATACAATAGTATCTTCTTTCACCTTTATCTTTGTTTTAAGTTCATACACCTCATTTTTTCCATTTGATGCAGGCATGTTAAAATAAGTTAAGAATTTAAATTTTTCAACTATTATTAAATTTTAACATCATCTTATATTTTCTTGTATTCTTCATCCCCCATTATTCTCCAATATATAAATCTAAATAATAATATAGACATTACAAATATATTTCCACCCATTTGTAACATCTGTGAAATGTGTTTCGGCTAAAAAATTTACATTTTTTGCTACATTGATTAGATTATAATTATCTCCGCCACCGTCTAACTATAAATACCCTCATTTCGCTATATTAATTGTTACATCTCCAAGCCGACAGATAATTTTTTGTTTGCCTAGGCGATATAATTCTATTCCCTAAAAAACATCAAGTTTTTCCTGATCTCTTAAACCAATTTCACTGCTTAAATACTATAAGCACAATATTTTCTGTTAATAATATTTATAATATATCACAGCCCACTAACAATATTAATAGTCTGCAGAATATTGGTTTTAATATTTATAGACTATATTTAAGAAAGGATTGGCAAACAAATATGAGCGAAATTGCAAAGTACATTGGGCAAAGAATCAGAAATTACAGGACAAAACAAAATTTGAGTCAGGAAAGGCTCGCTGAACTGTCTGGCTGTCACACGACCTATATCGGGCAAGTGGAGCGTGGAGAAAAAAACGCAACATTGGAAAGTGTTGAAAAATTGCTTGTGCCCTGAATATTCCATTGTCAAGGCTATTTGAGAAGTTAGTCGGCAACGATAATATTAATAAAAACATACCACTTAAATGTTATGAGTTCATTTTGTCAAAAATAAATGCAGAACAAGAACAAATTTACCGCATACTGCTGGAAATCGACAGATACAAAGACATTTAAACTCCCGACTACCTCCACTATTCAAAGTAGCAGGTTTTTTGCTTGTTTAATCCCTTTTTGAACAACACCCATATAACTGACCTACAAAAACTTAACCGTCACAAATTGATCATCTGCAATGGCAATGCTACTACATTCTTTCCCTAGTCACATCATTATAACAGTACAAAATCTCCCCGTCCTAATCAAACTGCCTGTAAATTCTGATTTCAAAAAGCATCTTATTTTTGATACCTAATAAAGGATTCTTTTACATGGAATAAATTGACATATTATAAGATGTCTTGTAAAATAATAGATAGGTGCTACCTAAGATGGTTGGACAGTTAGCCTCTTCCGTGGAGTACAAGCCACGTTCACATAGAAACTCATTTGAGAATCTAGGGGAGGAGGACTTGCTTTTATGATTACGATTTCATTAGAAAACGCATACTACATATTTTCTGTAATTGCAGTAATATGTGGAGCATCCTATAAATTAGGTTACGAAATTGGTAAGAATAAAAGAAAGTAGCTGTCCTCAGCCTAGGAAACTGAACAGTTACTTTCTTTTAGTAATTAGATGATTTCAGGCTACTGTCTGCGTTAACGGTAGTGCCTTTTTAATCATGATAATGTCTCTTCTTCACCCATCATATTAATATATTTTTTACTCACTGTCAACCATCTTAGGGGAAATCTCACCACTTTGCTCCACCTGTATACATTTTACACCATTCCTAATTATGATACAATAGTTCTTTGAAATTGGAGATTTGTAGAAATCAGATAAATGCCTCATAAGATTCATCATTTTCATTATTATAAATTACATTGATTTATAAATTGTTTTTAATAGACAGGGATTTTAAATTGATTTATGAGTGTATGAATCTGCTCATTAATATCACTTTCTAACTTAAATTGTCCGTAAATTCTACTTACAAAAATTTTATTGTTTGAGAAATAAAATATATATCTATATGGAGTTATCTTTATTGCCTTTATGTGACAAATATGTAATTCTATCGTTTTATTATCATATTCAAAGAATATTTTATCACCCCTAATTTTAAAATCACTAGCCATAGATAAAAAATATTTTAATAACGATATAGATATTACAAGCATAAAAAATACAATCCCTAAATAAAGAAATAATTTTTCATATTCTCTGGTATATATAGTTGTCGGAATTACAATGACAGATACTATCAATAAAAAAGCAAAGAAAAACCCAAAAAACCAATATTTCATAACCAAGTTCCCCACTTCTTAATAATGCCATTCATAATAAATAGCCGTAAAGAGATTGGTAAACACAGAAATAGCATACGCCAAAGCCAGACCAAGCGCAATTCCGGTAAATTCTTCATAACCTGTGAGTTTTGCCGCTACCATTGCTCCAATCAAAAGCGAAAAACAAATAGCCTGCGTAATCTGGAAGGCTTTACGCTTTGCCTTTAATTCAATAAACCGATTACGTTCATCCCAATCCTCCAGTTTACTTTCCCTCGAAAGCTTTCTGGATAAACTGCGGTAGAGTGCGTCAAAACCAAATAGGAACAAAGCGGTTGTCAAAATTATCCCCTTCATATCCACACTTTGTTTTATCATATCCGTGATTAGATTCGCTGCACCCAATAGCACCATAAAAATACCTTCTATAAATTGGTTCTTGTTATAAATTTTCATACTGTTTATCCTCCAATTCCCTATTTTCCTGCAAACAACATAATTCTTCCACACTCACTTCAAATATCTCCGCTATGCGATAGGCAAGCATAAGCGATGGGCTATATTGCTCTTTTTCGATAGATATGATTGTGCGTGAAGAAACATGGACTAAATCCGCCAACTGTTGTTGTGTCATCTTGGCTGATTGTCTTAATTCTCGTACTTTTGTTTTCATTATTTCTCGTCCTTCTCAATATGAAGTTCACTTCTCGTGAAGTTTGCTTCATATTTTACATCAAAAATAAAGAACTGTCAAATGAATAATACAGTTCTATCAACCTCGATAAATTCAAAGAATTTACTGCTTTCTGTTATGAATCTTATTTTGTACCTTTTAAAAAGCTATAGAAAGCACCGAAAAGCACAAATCTGTTTTTTCTAGAATATAGACTATATTCTATTTTCAATTTCTGCAGCTACTTCCATACATTTTTCTCCTAAGCAATTCCTTCTTCAATATCATCACTTACAACAGTACATACTCCCGCAGGTTCTTAAAAAAATAATAAATCTACATCTTTCCCATTGCTATCAATTCTCCGCTGCTTCCTGAAAAAACAGCAATACCTATTTTATTAATATGCTCTCTGTCTAAACGCATACCCGACACAATCCATATATTTTCTTTTTTATTAAATGAAACAACAACTTCATCATTAATTGTCCATTCAGAAAAGCGAGAATTTAAAAAGGAAATCCCATATTTAACAGCATCTTCCCAATCCTTAGGAACAACCGAAGAAACTGAAGATGAAAATATTGGATTGTCACACTCTTTATTAAAAATATCTACAATTTCAGAAACGCTTCGCTTCAACAAATTAATTGAATCACCGACACCTACATACAGCGACGTATTTTCATAATTGAAATCTGCATAATATTTATTACCATTTTCATCATAAATAACCTTATCATATATTGGCTCATCAGCACCACAACCAATCAACACCAAAACCATAAGAAGGCAAACAATACCTTTAAATATATTCATAACAACCTCCATATAATAATAAACGCTTCATAGCAAGTACAAAATAACTTTAATTCTCTAACTAAATTCTGCTTATAATGGCTGTTTTTTCTCTGTATACCTTTTTAATTTTTAAAATGATAGGAAGAAGCAATATAACAAATATAATTACTAATCCGATTACTGCGATTACCCTTTTTTGCGAACATATACATATTGTAGTTATAAGCAAAGTATTATATAACTTTCATATTGTAAATTATAGTAATTTTTACTAAGAACGTCAACGCCGCTTATAATTTCAGAAATAAAAAATTGACTTCTCATAAGAATAACTGGTATTATATAAAAAATTTTCAGAAAGAAACAGGTGAGAAAACAAACATGAAATCACAGGAACAGTATTTGCAGGACTTAAGGCAATGGCTTCATGATACATCGGATTGCCCATTGGAGGAAATGTCTGACTTTTTTACAAAACGATTAGATGGATATGAAGAACATATGTCTGTTTGGGAGAAATCATACCTGTTATTTGCCGAAGCACTGCCTTCAGACTGTCAGAGGATTTTAGATTTGGGGTGCGGAACCGGTTTGGAATTGGATAAGATTTGGCAAAAGTATCCTGATATATATGTTACAGGTGTTGACTTATGCAAAAATATGCTGAACAAGCTGTCGGAGAAACATTCCGATAAACATCTTACCACAGTATGTCAAGATTATTTCCAATACGATTTTAGCTATGAAAAATGGGATGCCGTCATTTCTTTTGAAAGCCTGCATCATTTCCTGCCTGAACGCAAAAAGGAGCTGTATCGGAATATCTATAATGGTCTGAAAAACAGCGGCGTGTTCATTTTGGGAGATTATATTGCCTGTTGTGATGAGGAAGAGGAACTTTTGCGCAGCGTATACTTGCAAAAGCGAAGCGAATCCGCAATACCTGAGCATTATTTTGTTCATTTTGACATTCCACTGACTTTGGAACATGAGAGAGGACTATTGCAAAATGCCGGATTTATCATTGAAAAGGTATTGGATGGCTCTGACGGAGCGACAATTATTACAGCCAGAAAAAATGTAACAACCTGCGCATCATGCCGCGAAATGTAAATATACCATAGTAATAGTTGCATGCAGTGTAATGTTCCCTGCATTTTGGAAAGAATTACAATGAAATTCAGGGAATGCTTTGATATAATGGAGAGCTGTTAAAGGAGGAATATATACTTGAAGCATGTGGGAACAAAAACAATAGAAACTACTCGATTGACATTGCGGAGACTAGAACTTACCGACGCGGAAATGATGTTTAGTAATTGGACAGGTGATGATAAAGTCACGCGTTTTCTACGGTGGGATGCACATAAAACAATAGATGATACAAAGAACATGATTCAACAATGGGTTAATAACTATCAGTATGATTCCACTTATTACTGGGGAATTTATCTAAAAGATGGTGAAATGATTGGCTCGATTGGTATCACTATAACCTCAGAATATGATTTCAAAGGTGAATTAGGTTACAAAATTGGCAGCCGCTGGTGGAATCAAGGCTATTCAAGCGAAGCAGCGAAAGCAGTTATTGATTATATGTTCCGTAATACGGATGTTGAACGAATTGATGCTTTTAGCTCGGTAGAAAACCCAGCTTCAGAAAAAGTTATGAGAAATGTTGGAATGCACTATGAAGGTCTTTTACGACATTACTATAAAACACGAGACGGATTTCATGATTGTACTTTATACGTAATAATACGAAATGAGTGGGCGCAAACATACTAAATGTCTTGTTGAGAGTGCAAATAAGGGGTTAAGGGTTATATAATTTAAAATTTTTAACATGAATTTTCTAGGGGAATGCGCTTGCAAATTTCCGTTTATTGCTTCGCCTAAAACCATTTACAAGGAATTGTCAAGAAACAATCCCTATTTTCCTTAAACCCCATTTTCTCATAAAATCCCTTCGCACAGTCTGTTTGAACTAACCATTCTGAATCCTTACAAGCATTTATACAACGCCTTACTAATTCCTTTCCTATCCCCTTGTTCTGATACTCTGGCAAAACAGCTAAATCATAAATAATTGACCGAAAATGCAAATCACTTAATACCCTGACACATCCTACCAATTGCTTATCTATCCATGCAGAAAATACAAATGTTGAATTTAAAAACCCAATATTAAAATGCTCCAACTGCTCTTGAGTTGTAGTATCTTCATTTGCCCAACCTACTGCAAGAAATAATTTATACAACTCATTACACGGTATGTCTTTCTGTGTTCTATATTTTATATTCATTATTTTCCCCTTCAAACTCATACAACTCCTGACTTGTCAACTTCTTCAACAGTCAATATGAATAGTCTATGCCCGCCGTTGATAATGATTCTGCAGATGAGAAATAAATATGAGAGCAAATGAAATTGTACTTTCCCATTTTTAAGATACTCCATTCTTTAACACTTGCATAATCCGATTCTCTATGGCGAACATACAAAAAATTGTCATTTTATTCCCTATATGCCTTCCAAATTTTTTCAACATTGACTAAATCATTGATTTCATTCTCTCTATTATATGTATAGTTTTCCGGCACTTCATTAAACAACTCAATCCTGCCCATTTCGCTTTTTGGGAGTTCACCAAGTGAATGTGCTATTGCCAAATATACTCTGCCATTATTTCTTCCCTGATTGTTTTCCCAAATATACTCATAGTCCCAAAGCGGAATCATATCGCAGTCTGTAATCCCTGTTTCCTCATACAGTTCTCTCTTTGCTGCATTTAATGGTGTTTCGCCTTTTTCGACATGACCTCCCGGATGCTCATAGCTTTCTCTCTTTTTATGCCAACAATATACCCACTTATCCTTATATCTGGTAAAAATAGAAACAAATTCAATATTATCTAAAAAACCCGCAAAATAATTAGTCATCGCCATATCTCTATTCTCCTCTCTCCTTCTTTAGCACCGGTTACATTACATTTTTCCAAATTTACGTCCTCAACAATGTCTCATTTTTCAACATCCCCAATATAAACATTATATCATTTAGACACCAAAACATCAAAATTTTCTCATATATATTTAAAACTAATGTGCAAATTTTTCATTTGCTCTTACTTCAATATCTTTACGGAATAATGTCTTAAAAATTACACGTACCGCAGGCTGAATAAAAAATAGCTGCGAAAAGAATGCAAACGGAAAATTAAAGCATACAAGCCTCAGCCAATTGGCAAGTAAAGTTATAATGTCAAATCCAGCATAATACGAATAATATAACCATGCTGCTATAAAACTCATTGCCGGACACATTAATCCAACTGTAGCACAAATAACAGCAGTCTCAAACATCATTGGATTATTTTTTGCCGGGTTAAATACGCGGCATGCTAACTTGAAAGAAAGAGGACTCCCCATAATATTTTCAAGTGCATAAGCCAGACAGAATTCGATAAGTATACACGCCCATATTGGCAAATATTTACCACACATATACACTCCGCCCTGCTTATTTAACGCTGCAATTACACTGTTTGTTTCATTCATTTGCATTAATACATTACCATTAATTACATACAAACTATAAAAAACATATGCATGCACGGTAATCACAACTGTAATAAATGCAAATACCATTCTCTGAAATTGATTTCTTGGCATTTCTTTTTTCCTCCTATTTTTGCACGATAAAATACACAAGCATAGTTCCTATGTAATCTAATACTGATTCTCTCTTATATAGTGAGTAGCTTTACCGTAATCAGATTTACATGTTTCTTGGAACAATACTTGTGTCGTTCTACGCAAATTATTATATTTTCAAACCATTATAACATAATTTTTTAAAAAATCAATTATCGAAATAAAATCATAATGTTGTTATTAATCACTAGGTTCCTGTTTCACAGGCTTTTAACTATTTTGTACAAAGTCTCAATCATGCAAGCATTACGAGACTTTGTACAAAACAGTTAAGCCGTGAATAGTAACTTTACTGGTATATGATATTAATCTCCACAGTACAGTCAGATACATAAGTATAATTAATGTCAAGCATATATTCTATTCGTATAATTTCTCTGTCCTCATTTTTTATGATATCAAGCTTTGTAGTTGCAAATCCTGCAATCATACTGCCAAGCGGAGTTTTGTAAGAAGTCACGCAATTATGGTCTCTTTCAAATACCATGCAGTTCATGCCGATAGTATCGCTTTTTCGTACCTGAACCGTATTGTCATCATATCTGATTACACAGTTAGTAATATGGTCTTCATTATCAGATTCATTATACGTAACATAGGTTTTTCCATTCCGTGTATAAAGCTTTCCTCTGGAAATAATCTCAACTGAGTCTTGTTCATCAGTAATCAAATGATTCCCACTGATTGAAACAATAACATCTTTATTCATAAACAAGCTTTCCTCCTAATTGTACTGTTCCATATTGACACATTCCACATGCCCAACATCACAGGGAAGTATACTTTCCGCAAAATTGCTGAATTTCTTTACGCTGTCGCTCACAAAAAACCTATATACCGGCACAGCTCCTTCTGCTCTGAGATTGTTCTCATCAAGCACTCTGCCAAGCTCTTTTGCAGTCTCATAAGCCGGATTGACAAGCGTTACGCCGTCTCCCACCACTTTCTGTATAGTCCGTCTGATAAGCGGATAATGAGTGCATCCGAGCACAAGCGTATCTATGTCATATGTCATAATATCATTAAGGTATCTGTCAGCAACCTCATATGTTACCGAGTCATATCTCCATCCCTCTTCAACAAGCGGAACAAAAAGCGGACACGCCTTTAAAAACACTTTAAGGTTCGGATTAATTTTCTTCAAAACCTTTTCATATGTACCGCTTCTTACAGTGCCCTCAGTTGCAATTATGCCTACACGTCCATTTTCTGTAACATTATTAGCAGTCCTTGCCCCCGGCTCTATAACGCCGATAATCGGAATATCAGCGTCTTTTGCCACTTCGTGAAGAGCAAATGCACTGGCAGTATTACACGCAATAACAATTGCTTTAACATCTTTCGTCTTAAGAAATCTTATAATCTGTTTTGAAAATGTCGTAACCGTTTCTCTTGATTTGCTTCCATACGGAACTCTTGCAGTATCTCCAAAATACACTATGCTTTCATCAGGAAGTTCTCTCATAATCTCTCTGGCTACCGTCAGCCCTCCAACACCTGAATCAAACACTCCAATTGGTGAATTATTCATATATTCCTCATTTCTGAATCAGGCTTTTTTGCGGCACTGCGCCGACTCAATAAGTTTTGTCACCAGATTCTTTTTATCAATTCCACGTGCTTCCCATAACATAGGGTACATACTAATATTAGTAAATCCCGGCATTGTATTAATCTCATTAAACACAATATCACCGGTTCCGTTTTCAACAAAAAAGTCAACTCTTGAAAGACCTTTGCATGATAACGCTTTAAATATACTGACAGCCGCCTTTCTGATACCTTCTGTTATATTTTCATCAAGCTTTGGGTCTATAACCGTTACTGACTGTGCATTGTTATATTTTGCGTCATAATCATAAAAATCTGCTGCAGCAAGTATCTCTCCTACGCCTGACGCACGTACTTCTCCGTCAGCATCAAGCACTGCACATTCTATCTCACGTCCGAATATTGTCTCTTCAACAAGAATACGTCCGTCATGCAGCCGAGCATTATTAAGAGCTTTTTTAAGTTCTTCTCTGTCAGATGCTTTCATTACTCCTACTGATGAACCTGCGTTGGAAGGTTTAACAAATACGGGATACGAAAGCTTATTTTCAACTCTGTCACATATATTTTCCATATCAGAAAAATCTTCTTCAAATACAGCTGCGTAATCAGCCTGCCTTATATGTAATGAGCTGACAATCTTTTTCGTTGACAGCTTATCCATAGAGGCTGCTGATGCAAGCACCCCGCATCCGACATACGGAATTCCTGCAAGCTCCAAAAGTCCCTGAATTGTTCCGTCTTCACCAAACAGACCATGAAGAACAGAAAATACCACATCTATATGTACAATTCTGCAGCCTTCATCGTCCCTTATAAGTACGCCCTGTACATCCTTATCGGGAAGAATAACGGCTGCTTTTTTACCATTCTTAAATGAGCCGTCTTTTACATTCTGAATATCCTCTGTCAGAATCCATCGTCCATCCTTCGTAATGCCAATCATAATAACGTCATATATATTCTTATCTATGCTATTAATTATCGTATCTGCAGACATGCACGAAACCTCATGTTCTGAAGATTCTCCGCCGAAGATAACGCATACGGTTTTCTTTTCCATACTTAATCCCCTTTCAGATTTTTACGCTGCTCTATTCACAGTACACTTTAAAGGATACTTTACCACATATCCTTTATCCATTCAACAACACGCAGCTTAATTTTCACATTTTCACCCTCATCCTCCTCGTCATCAGGCATAACCTGATAAGCGTCATCAACTATGCAAAGCGACGGGAAAAGCACACACCACCAGTTCTTTCCTTCTGCTTTTCCTATCATAAGCCTCACCGCATCATATTCCCCCTCCGGAAATATGTAACTGCCGTATATTTTTACGGGAAACCACCATCGGCCTACCGTCCCCGTTACACTGTATGAATAACCATTATCGCGAATCACCTTATATGCCTCATTGACATATTTATTCATATTATTTTGTACATATTCCTGCGCATTTATCTTATCATTAATGTTCTGCGCCCTAAGGTCATTTGCAACTTCTTTCGCAACCGCATCCCTTACGGCAATTTTAAGCTTTTGGTCCTCTTTGTCATCACTATTGGCAATTATATGAAATCTAAGTACATCATCTGCGATATCCTTATCAAGAGAAATAAACCTGCCGTTATCACATCCATAAGATATATTTCCCATTACGCATACTACAAATAACACACATACTACTGCCATACATACATTTTTCATATTATTTCACACTCCTTTTACATTAATTCTTAACGTAATCCGCAAATATATACCACATAATTGAACCAGAGTGAAAAATATGGTAACATATAAATGTCATAACAACGAATTATATAGGAACCTACCGGAGGGATTAATATGTGCTATACAATAAATGCTCCTGCCAAAATAAATATCGGACTTGACGTAATAAGAAAAAGAAGCGACGGTTATCACGACCTTAAAATGATTATGCAGACAATTAATTTATCTGATACGCTTGAATTTACCGTAACAGACGAAAATACCGACACTCTCACATGCAGCAACAAAAAACTTCCTGTGGATGATAATAATCTCGTAATAAAAGCTGTAAAGCTTATGAAGGAAACGTACGGGATTAACGCATCATTTCATATTAATCTCATTAAAAATATTCCGGTTGCGGCAGGTATGGCCGGCGGAAGCACAGACGCGGCAGCGTGTTTTACTGCATTAAATGATATGTTTAATCTTGGCATAGCAAAAGAGGAACTTATGAAACTGTCAGTAAAACTCGGTGCAGATATACCATACTGTATAATGCAGGGAACCGCTCTTTCAGAAGGAATCGGCGATATACTGACGCCTCTTCCTTCATTTGATAATGTATTTATTCTTATAGCCAAACCTGACATAGATGTATCAACAGGATTTGTATATAAAAATCTGAAACTTACAGACGATACCTGCCACCCTGACATAGACGGCATTATACGGGCTATGCATACTCATAACTACTCTGAAATGTCAGCGCTCATGGGTAATATTCTTGAAACAGTAACCATACCTTGCTATCCGGTCATAGGCACGCTCAAAAAACTTATGAAAAATGAAGGCGCATTTGCTTCACTGATGAGCGGAAGCGGACCTACCGTATTTGGGCTGTTTGACGATATGAATACGGCAAATGCAGCCAAAGACGCATGCAGCCGCATCAGCAGCGGAATCTTTACCGCTGTTACAACACCGTACAATCCTTAATGTTCGGATATTAATGCACAAGAATGACCGAGGCTATAATTCCTGCAAGCGTTGCTGTAAATGCGCCCAAAAGTGTATAGCGGGTTTTTGTAACCTTTGCAGTCATAAAATATATGCTCATCGTATAAAATATTGTTTCGGAGCAGCTCATCATAACCGATGCAAGTACGCCTACGTAACTGTCAGGCCCCGATTCTTTGTAAATATCTACAAGAAGTCCTGTCGCCGCCGAAGATGAAAACATCTTTACTACCGTAAGCGGTACCAATTCCGAAGGAAAACCGAACAAATCGGTAACCGGTTTTATAAATCCGGCAATATAATCAAGGCAGCCCGAAACCCTCAAAATCCCTACTGCCGCCATCAGCCCGACAAGCGTCGGAAGTATTGAAACAACGGTGCGCAGTCCGTCTACAGCTCCGCTTACAAATTCATCAAATATATCTACTTTATTTAACATTCCGTAACCGATTATAATAATAAAAATAAACGGAATCATCCCATCAGAAAGATAATAAATAAAATTCATAAATGCTCCTTACCTGCCATGTTTTTTTACAATACTTCTTGCAATAACCGAGAATGCCGCTCCGACAAGAGTAGATACTGTTGTCGCAACAAGTCCCATACCGATAATATCCGTAGGCGCAACAGACCCATACTGAGTTCTATAAGCAATAATATTTACAGGAATAAGCTGAAGCGAAGATATATTTATAATAAGAAACGTACACATATCCGTACTCGCCGTCCTGCTTCCATTATTTAATTTTTTCATTTCTTCTGCTATAGCAAGTCCATATCTTTCTTCTGATACTTCTAATCTTTCTTCTACTGCAATTGCCAAATTTTTATACTTTCTAGAATTATCTTCTTGAGCTTTTTCTAGTTTTTCTATTTTTTCATTATATTCTTGTATGCTTTCTTTATTTTTTGCATTTTCCTCATTAAAGCCCTCTATTTTTTGTTCTAGTATAGCTTGTCTTCCTTCAAATTCTGTAATAATCTTATCATTGTTATCTATTTTATTTTGTATATTTTCTATTTTGTTTTTAACTTCTTCTTGTAGCTTATTTGCCTTATTATTAATAGTTTCTTTATTTTCAGTTTGGATTCCATTAATTTTATTTTCTAGGTTTTCTTGAAGTTTTTTAAGTTTTCCTTCTGTTTCATTTTTAGAACTTTCTAAAACATCTTCTAGTTTTGCTTGAACGGCTTCAATATTATCTTTTTGTTTAGTTTCTATACTATCTATTTTGCTTTGTATTTCTTCTTGTAATTTATTTATATTTTTTATTTGTAAATCTTGATTATTATACTTTTTATTTAATTGTACTATTTCATTTTGTTTTTGTTTATCATTATTTTCAATTTGTTCAATTTTTGTAACAAGTTCTTCTTGCTTAGAGCCTATTGTTTCGAACTCAGCTTTAATATCTTCTATTCCTCTTTGATTATTTTCAATACCATTTAATTGTTCTTGTTGATTATATTGTATTTTTTCAATTACATTTATCTTTTCTTCGAAATTATTTAATTGACCTTCACAGTTTTCTTTTAAGTTTACT
>ERZ857785.2868-NODE-2868-length-13960-cov-2.949515_pt1 | contig 13960 bp, 10 predicted proteins | sample MGYA00519763_ERZ857785 | MGnify/ENA primary metagenome ERZ857785 (study PRJEB31778, sample SAMEA3449365) | human gut metagenome | biome: human gut; feature: human-associated habitat; material: faeces | place: United Kingdom | collected 2010/2012 ... | reverse complement strand
GGGTGATCGAGGTCGACGACGTGCCGCTTCGCGCAAGGAAACGGGCGGGGCGCGTGTACCTGGTTATGCAAGAACCGGGATACCAGTTGTTCAGCAGCACAGTCGACGATGAGCTTGCAAGCGCGTGCTCTTCGGATGGCGCGGAAGGCAGCCTAGGGAATAAGGACCGGATTGCAGCAATAAAGGCTGCGCTTGCCCTCGAGGGTCTTGCCGACAGGCACCCGCTCTCCCTTTCAGGCGGGGAGCGCCAACGGCTTTCCATCGCTGCTGGTTTGCTTTCGAGTGCCCGCGCGATGATTCTCGACGAGCCTACGAGTGGCTTGGATTATCGCAACATGCGTCGAATAGATGCCCAGATCGCGCGCATGCGCGATGCGGGAATCGCTGTCTGCGTCGTCTCGCACGACTATGAGTTCCTCTGCTCGGCATGCGATGAGATAGCCCTGGTCGAAGACGGGCGCATCGCCGAGCGCTTCCCCTTAAACAAGGCAACACTTCCGAAGTTGAAGCTCAATTTCGGGTTTGCGGAAATACAGTAACAAGAGAAAGGTTTCACAATGACAAGCAAAGCAACAATCGGTTCTGCCGCCAAGGAACGTAATGGTTTGAACCCGAAAGACTTCGTCTTTATCGCCGTGTTCGGCATCCTTTTGTTTCTGGTGTTCATGGTGTTCTCGATCATCTTCAGCGCGAATGCCAACCTGTGCTGGTTTACTCACACGGTAGGCGCATTGTTCGCCGGTACCGTGTTCATGTACCTGGCCTATCGCGTGCCGAAGCGTGGCGCGATTGCCATCATGGGCATCATCGTTGGTGCGGTCGGCCTTCTGATGGGTATGTTCTGGAGCGGTCCTGTCGGCATTGTCGTGGGCGGTATCGTGGCAGACCTTATCGCAGGCGATCCGCAGAAGCGCACGAAGACCAAGCTTATCTGCGCTTTTGCCGCGTTCACGTTCTGCTTCTGGCTGGGGCAGATCTCTCTCATCCTTATGATGGGCGAGGCTTATGCCGAGATGTGCGTTCAAGCCGGCATGACCCTCGAGTACGGCCAAACGCTCGTTAACTCGATTCTAAGCCCGATGGGCGTCGTTACCGGCGCTGCCACCATCGCTGGCGGCCTCGTCGGCGGATTCATCGGTACCAAGGTGTTCTCGAAGCACTTTGCCAAACTTGGCATGTAGATTTACGACCGGGAGGTAACTATGGCAATGACCCCGGAAGACGGTGCTCCAACGGCTTGGGAAGGAAAGGGCATGGGGAAGGAAGGTCCCGCCAAGAAGAAAAACGCGATTCTCGAGCTGTTGGGGTTTGCTGGCAAGCGGCGGGTTTTGGCGTATGTAGGATGCGGTCTTTCAATCCTAAACGCCGTGCTCACCGTGATGCCGCTTGTTTGCGTATGGTTCGTGGTTCGCGACTTGATTTCGGTGTACCCGAACTGGGCAGGAGCGTCATCCGCTGCGATGTGGGCTGTGCTTGCTGTGGTGTTTGCCGTGTTGGGCATCATCGTGTATTTCGGTGCGCTCATGGCTTCGCATCTGGCGGCTTTCCGTATTGCGGCAAATATGCGCAAAGCGATGGTTCGCCACGTGGCGCGGATCCCAATGGGATATTTCAGCGTGCACTCGTCGGGGGAGATGCGCCGCGTGATCGACGGGTGTGCAGGCCAGACAGAAGACCTCATCGCCCATAAGCTGCCCGATTTCGTTGGCTCTTTCGCCACCCCGGTGATCTTCTTCGTCGTGGCGTTCCTGTTCGACTGGAGGATGGGGCTTCTGTGCCTTGTCCCCATCGCCGTTTCCTTTGCTGCGATGTGGTGGATGATGGGCCGCGAGGACGAAAAAGGCGGCCGCCATTTCATGGAACTTTACCAGGCGGCTCTCATGCGCATGAGCGCTGCGGCAACCGAATACGTTCGCGGCATACCCGTGGTAAAGGTATTCCAGCAGACGGTGCTTTCGTTCAAGGCGTTCCACGAGGCGATCATCGACTATCGCGATATGGCGACGAACTATACCGAGTATTGCCGACGACCCCAAGTCGTGCAGCTGGTTGCGATCAACTCGACCTTTGCGGTGCTCGTACCTGCAGGCATTGTGCTTGCCTCCGTCGCGCCTGATTTCCCGGCGTTTCTGATTGACTTCCTGTTCTATGCGTTTTTCTCGGCGATGACGACGACGATGATGTCGAAGGTCATGTATTCGTCGGAGGCGGTCATGATCGCCGAAGACGCGCTGCGGCGGATGAACACGATCATGGAAGTTGCTCCCATCGTCGAGGTTGAGTCTGCCAAAGCTCTCCATCCGAAGGAGGCGAGCATCGAGCTTGCGGGCGTCAGCTTCTCGTATCCGGGGTCCAGGGAACCGGCGCTTTGCAACGTGTCGCTTTCCGTTCCCGCCGGGGCGACGGTGGCTCTTGTCGGGCCGTCGGGCGGAGGCAAGTCGACGCTCGCGTCGCTCGTCCCGCGCTTTTGGGACGCAGATGAGGGTGTCGTTCTTGTGGGCGGGGCGGATGTGCGACGCATTCCTGCCGAGGAACTGATGGGTGCCGTTTCTTTCGTGTTCCAAGACGATCGACTGTTCAAGCAAAGCTTGGCTGATAACGTGCGTGCGGGCCGCCCTGATGCGAGCGATGCCGAGGTGCTCGCGGCTCTTCATGCGGCCCAGTGCGATGACATCATTGCCAAATTCCCCGATGGCGCGAACACCGTAGTAGGAAAAGCTGGCGTGTATCTTTCCGGGGGAGAGCGTCAGCGTATCGCGCTTGCGCGTGCCATATTGAAGGGAGCCCCAATTGTGGTTCTCGACGAGGCGACGGCGTTTGCCGACCCCGAAAATGAGGCACTGATCCAAGCTGCTCTTGCAACGCTTTGCGAAGACAAGACGGTGCTTATGATCGCACACCGTCTGTCAACCGTTGTGAATGCGGATCGCATCTTCGTCATCGACCGTGGTTCTGTCGCGGAACAGGGTACCCATGAAGAACTCGTCGCGCAAGGTGGACTGTATGCGCGCATGTGGCGAGACTACCGAACGAGCGCGATGTGGAGGATTGAAGGGGGCGGCAGCCATGTGGCGTAGGATTCAAGATGCTTTTGCCTTGACCGATCAAGGCATGAAGGATTTTATGCGCGGTGCTGGATTCTGTGCGTTGGCGAACCTGATGCTGATGCTGCCCATCGTGGTGCTGTACTTCGTCGCAAGCGATTTCATAAGGTACTTGGACAACCCTTCAGTTGGCCTGCCGGGCATGGCGCTCTACGCAGCGGGCATTGTGGCGGCGCTTGTTGTGATGTTCGTCACGCAGATGTGGGAATATCGCGCGACGTACACGGTGGTCTACCAAGAAAGCGCCCGCAAGCGTATCGCCATCGCGGAGCGTTTGCGCCTGCTTCCGCTCTCGTTTTTCGGAAGGCGCGATTTGTCCGATTTGACGAGCGTTATCATGAAGGACTGCTCCGATCAGGAGCGCCTGTTCTCGCACACTATGTCGCAGATTTTCGGCATGGGCGCTTCGACGCTGGTATTCGCCGCTATGATGTTCGCGTTCGACTGGAGGTTGGCGGCATCTGCCCTCTGGCCCATTCCCGTGGCGCTCGCGGCGTTGCTTCTGACTGCGCGCATCCAGAAGTCGCATACCGCTAAGAAGAATGCGGCGTCCCTTTCGTTTGCCGATGGTCTGCAGGAATACCTTGAATGCCATCGTGAGATACGCTCTCTCAGCAAGGTGGGCGCATTCCAGGATGAGCTTGATTGCCGCATCGATCGTTTCGAGAGAGAGAAGATCGATGCCGAGTTGGCTATGGGCGTGGCGGTATGCTCTGCCCAAGGCTTTCTGCGTCTAGGAATCGCATCCGTCATCGTGGTGGGGACGATGCTGCTCGTGACGGGGCAAGTCGACTTCCTCGTGTTCTTTGTATACCTGTTGGCGGTGACGAGGGTCTACGATCCCATCAACGTTGTTTTGCAGGCTGTAGCCGAGCTGATGGACATGAGTTTAAGCCTGGAGCGCATGCGCGCCATCGAGAACGAACCGGTCCAGACGGGTAGCACCTCGTTCGAACCTCAGGGCCATGACGTGGTCTTCGAAGACGTGGGCTTCGCATACGCCGACGGCGAGGACGTCTTGAGCAGCGTATCGTTCAAGGCGCGGGAAGGGCAGGTGACAGCGCTTGTGGGCGCGTCCGGTTCGGGCAAGAGCACGGCCGTCAAGCTCGCTTCACGTTTTTGGGACGTAAGCTCTGGCGCGATCTTTGTGGGCGGCGTTGACGTCTCTACTGTCGATCCGGAAACCCTGCTTTCTGCATTCTCCGAGGTGTTCCAGGACGTGGTGCTCTTTGACGACACCGTGCGTGAGAACATTCGCCTCGGGAAGAAGGATGCTACGAACGAGGAGGTTCTTGCTGCGGCGAGGGCGGCGCGCTGCGACGAGTTCGTGGAGCGTTTGCCCAACGGCTACGACACGATGATCGGGGAAAACGGCAGCAGGCTTTCCGGTGGTGAACGCCAGCGTATCTCGATTGCGCGCGCCCTGCTGAAAGACGCTCCGATCGTGCTGCTCGATGAGGCAACGGCCTCACTCGACGTGGAAAACGAGACATACGTGCAAGCTGCTCTTCCTGAACTGCTTCAAGGCAAGACGGTCCTCGTTATCGCACATCGCATGCGCACGGTTGACAATGCCGACAAGATTGTGGTGCTCGAAGGCGGTTGCGTGGTGGAGCAGGGAAGCCCGGCAGAGCTGCGTGAGAAGCCCGATGGTAGATACCGCCGCATGTTGGAGCTGCAGCGCGAAAGCGAGGTGTGGGTGCTCTAACGCAGAGGCGATGCCAGGCGGGGTAGACGAGTGTGTACCGAAGCCCCGCCTGGCATATCTGCGAACCAGTGGTGCAGAGGAAGTTTTGCTAGCGATATGTTTTGCCTCTTGAAACCACGGGAGCCGACCGTATGTGAACTGCGCCCCAAAAACTTGGACGGCCTAAATAAGAACAACGCCGCAAGGGACTGATTCCGGAACTCCTCCGGGGTCAGTCCCTTCAGTTTGACCTGCCGTCTCTGCGTGTTCCAGTAGGTCACGTAGGCGTTCAGGTCAGCCTTGAACGACTCGAAGTCGGGCCACTTCCTGCCCCTGAAGAACTCGAAGCTCCTTCAAATGCCCGAAAACCTGCTCGGTCGCGCCATTGCCGATGCAGTTCCCCTTGCGGGACATGCTCTGCACTATGCCGGCGGTTTCCCGCGTGCGTGCGGCTCAGTGGGCGCCCCCGGCGGCTCTCGCCGTTTCGAGCACGAGGTTGCGGGCCGCGTCGTCGGGGCCGATGACGGTTGCCTTGCCCCAGCGCGGTTCGAAGCGTCTGCGCGCCTCGTCGAGCAGCGTCTCACGCACCACGGCTATGGCATGGGGAAACTGCGGCGTGGGGCCGGCATCGAGGATGGCCAGCGCGTTGGTCAGGCCGCAGCTGTGCAGAAGCTCGAGGCGGCCCAGCTCGTCCACCACGAGCATCGCGTGCGGGGCGAGCCAGATTTCGTTGGCGGCTGGTGCGGCAGCGAGCACGTTGCCCTCTGCTTTTGCGGCTGTGGCCGCGACTGTGGGTTCATCGCTGTTGATTTGTGCGAGCAGGGATGTTTTGGCGGCGGTTTCTGCGGCTACGGGCGGGCAAGCGCCGTTGTCGAGCGGTGCGGCTGCAGGGGTGTCGACCTCGGTCTGCGCGGTCGTGGGGTCATCTGCGCCGCTGTCGGCAGGTGCGATGCTTGCCTGTTTCGCCAGCGTGGCGAAGTGGGCGTTGACCTGCGCTATTGCGGTGTCGGAGATGGCCCAGCCCAGCTTCGCCGCCTTCGCTTGCGTCCCTTCCGTGAACGCTTTGCTCTTGGCGGCCAGGTCGCGGCGGCGTGCGAACTCGATGCGCTTGCCCTGTGGCAGCAGCACATTGTCGATGCCCAGCTTCTCGAAGCGTCCGGCCCCGTCGAAGCCGTGCTTGCCGCCGGGTTGCCCTTCGGGTCGCGGCACCCATTGCCCGGGCGCCATCACGCCTGCCACGCACGTGCCTGCTGCTTGCAGGCTGGCGCACAGGTTCTCCAGCCATCTGGTTTTCCCGATTTGCACGTCGCCGGTGAGTAGAAACAGCACGCAGACCCCTTCTTTCGTCCTATGATGCGTTACATTATAGGCAAGCGGCGATAATACTGATGAAAGAATAGCCGTAAGCTGGCATTTTCGATGTCGTTAAGGAAGGGGCGTTATGGCGGCGCAACAGAATCAGGCGGGTTTGCGGGCGACGGCGATCGCGTTTCCGGGTACGGAAGCGTCGGGGACCGCGTGGGACCTGTACAACCAGATGATCGCGGGCATTCCCGAGGGCGTGCTGGTGCGCGATTACTGCCTTGGGCTGAACTGGTCTTACGTCGAGGCGGATTGCGGTATGGGCGTGGCGTTCACTGTGCGCGGAGGTGGGAAGCGCACGTATAAGATGGATTTGCGCGGCGTGGAGCTGCGCCAGGTAGCCGAGCTGTCGAAGTCCTGGTGCTTTCAGGAGGCAACGTTGGGCATCGCCGCGCTGAACGCGTGGTATTCGCGTCGCGAGCTGCTCGCTCCGCTGGGCTGCGAGTTCGCCGACCCCGCCGAGCACCACGGCGAGGACGAGCCCGGCGGCAACGGGCAGAAGGACGCGTTTTGCGCGTACAAGCCGCAAATCGCCGCAAAGGGCGACGCGAATGTTGTGGTGGTGGGGCATTTCCCGAACGTCGCCGATATCGCCGAGTACGCAAACCTCACTGTTTTGGAACGGAATTGCCGCGATGGCCTGGACACGCCTGACCCGGGGTGCGAGTACGTGATGCCGCAGGCGGATTACGCGTTCATCACCGGCGTGACGCTGATCAACAAGACCGCGCCGCGCCTGCTCGAGCTGGCGCGCAACGCAACCACCGTGATGGTGGGCCCGAGCGTGGTTATGACGCCGGCGCTCTTCGAACGCGGGGTGCACGAGCTGGCGGGATCGGTCGTGAACGACCCTGAGCGCGCAAAGTTCGCGGTGGCAAACGGCGGCGGCCAGCTGTTCGGACAGGCGCTGGTCATGGCCAGCCTGAAGGCGGAATAGCTCGGCTGGCATTTCCCCTGAATAAACGCTGCGATATCAAGAAAAGCGAACGTCTGTATTGACAGTACAGGCGTTCGCTTTTATACTAGCTGAAACGAGCCAGTGCGAACGCTCGGCGGTCTGCCGTGCCCAAGCTGGCGAAGGGTCCCGCCTTCGCCCATACCACGTTCGCAAGATCCTCTTCACCACGGGAAGGCGACACATGCCGTCTGGGAAGGGGACGGGTATGCCCGAGCTGAGCAGATTTTACGGGATCGTCATCACCATGTATTCGGAAGCGGATGGCAACCACTCATTGCCTCATATTCATGTGAGATACGGAAACATGAGGGCAGTGTATTCTCTGCAAGGAGAGCTGTTGCGGGGTAAAATGCCCTCGAAGCAGCACAAGCTTGTTCTGGCCTGGATGGCGTTACATGAGCTGGAATTGCAAGAAAACCGGTATCTGGCATCAAGTAAGTGCGCTTGCTATCGGATACCTCCCCTCAAATAGGAGGATGCTATGTTCTCGATGGAATGGGATGTCGATTGCCGGGTGCTGTCCGTTAAGGCCACTGATAGTTTTTCGGTTGTCGCGCAGTGGTCGGACGGGTCTTTCCGGGAATATGATGTAAAACCCTTTTTAGAAGATTGCGGCCCTTACTTTGCGCGCCTTAACGACCCGGATTACTTCAAGAAGGTTCGCGTGAGCGAATTCGGCGACACAATCGAATGGCCTGAGGGGCAGGATATAGCTCCCGAGTCGTTGTACGAGGATTCGCTGGTGCTGGGCGTTGCCGGCTAGGTGTGCTCTTGGCGCAGCGCCGGGCGGTCTTTTAACCACGGAATAGTCGAAGCGGGCATCGCTGCCGGTGCCTGCCGGAAAAGAAAGGGCTGCACTGCTTTGCGGCTTAGCCGAAAGGTTGCGCGGGCCAGAATTCGAAGGAACTGCCCTATGGCTGATATTCATACGTTCGAAGGCGAGGACATCGTCGAAACGCTGGCCGCGCAAGCCGAAGGCCATGAGCCTGGCGAGCTGGGTGCGCTGGCGTACCATCTATACGATACGAACCCGGAGCTCACTGAGGAAGAGGCGTTCGAGGCGTTCACCAACTGGGTTGCCGATCGCGGTATCGAGTTGTGGCCCCACCAGGAGGAAGCGCTCATGTCGCTCATGGTGGGCGACCATGTCATCTTGGGTACGCCTACGGGCAGCGGCAAAAGCCTGGTCGCATTGGGCATGCACTTCATGGCCATGTGCTTCGGGGAGACCTCATACTATACGGCGCCCATCAAAGCGCTGGTCAGCGAGAAGTTCTTCAACTTGGTTGAGCTCCTCGGCCGCGACAACGTTGGCATGATCACGGGTGATGTGCATATCAACACCGAAGCGCCCGTCATCTGCTGCACCGAGGAGATTTTGGCGAACCAGGCGCTGCGCGAAGGGCCGGATGCCCTTGTCCATAGCGTCGCCATGGATGAGTTCCACTTCTTCAGCGACACCGATCGCGGCTGGGCGTGGCAGGTGCCGCTGCTCACGCTGCCGAAAACGCAGTTTTTGCTCATGAGCGCCACGTTGGGCGACGTCACGCAAATCGCCGATCTGCTGCGCCGTCAAACCACGCGCGATGTCTCTAACGTCACCGACGCCCCGCGTCCGGTGCCGCTTTCCTACGAATACGCGCTCACCCCGCTCGAGGGGACGGTCGAGCTTGCGCTGCGCAAGGACGAGGGCCCGCTGTACGTCGTGCATTTCTCGCAGGATGCGGCGCTTACCAGCGCGCAGAACCTGGCAAGCTACGGTGTGGCAACCAAGGAGCAGCGCGAGGCGGTCAAGGAGGCCATGAAGGGCGCGCAGTTCTCCACGGCGTTCGGCAAAACGCTGAAGCGTCTGTTGGGTTGCGGCGTGGGCGTGCATCACGCCGGCATGCTGCCGCGTTATCGCCTGCTGGTGGAAAAGCTTGCGCAACAGGGCCTGCTGCCCGTCATTTGCGGCACCGACACGCTGGGCGTGGGCATCAACGTGCCCATCCACACCGTGGTGCTCACGCAGCTCACCAAGTTCGACGGCCGCAAGATGCGTCGCTTGCGCAGCCGCGAGTTCCATCAGATCGCCGGTCGTGCGGGCCGCTCGGGCTTCGACACCGAGGGCGTGGTCATAGCCGAGGCGCCCGAGCACGAGATCGAGAACCACAAGGCCGAGGTGAAGGCTGCCGGCGACCCGAAGAAGCTCAAGAAGATCAAGAAGAAGCGCCCGCCCGAGAACTTCGTGAACTGGAATGAGGACACGTTCAACAAGCTCATCGAATCGGTTCCCGAGCAGCTTACGCCGCGTATGCGCATCACGCATTCCATGGTGTTGGCCGAAGTTGAGCAGGGCGGCAACGCCCGCGCTCGCGTCGACCAGCTTATCGAGGATTCGCTGCAGCCGGCGGAGGAGAAGATCAAGCTTCACGTGCGCGCCGCCGAGGTGCTGCAAACGCTTATCGATGCCGACGTGGTGGTGCATGAGGTGGACGAGAACGGTGAGGACGTGTACTCGGTCACCATGGACCTGCCGGAGGACTTCGCGCTCGATCAGCCGTTGTCGCCGTTTTTGCTGGCGGCGCTCGAGCTGCTCGACCCCGAAAGCCCCGAGTACGCGTTCGACCTGGTATCCATGGTCGAGGCAACCTTGGAAGATCCGCGGCAGGTGCTGCGCGCGCAGGAGCGCAAGGCGCGCGATGCCGCCATGGCGGAGATGAAGATGGACGGCGTAGACTACGACGAGCGTTTGGAGCGCATCGCCGATGTCACGTATCCCAAGCCGCTGGAGGACCTGCTGGATGCGGCGTTCTCGAAGTACTGCGATGCGGTGCCGTGGGCGCGCGATTATTGCCTGCGGCCGAAATCGGTGCTCCGAGACATGCTGGAAAGTGCGGCGGACTTCAAGGGGTACATTCAGAAGCTCGGCATCATGCGTTACGAGGGCATCTTGCTGCGCTACCTGTCCGAGGCGTTCCGCGGCCTTGACCGCACCATTCCCGAGGATAAGCGCACCGAGCAGCTGAAGGACATCATCGCTTGGCTGGGCTTGATCGTGCGCAGCGTCGATAGCAGCTTGGTGGACGAATGGGAGAACGCCGGAGCGGTGCTGGACGCCGCTCCGCCCGACGCCGCCGGCGTCGAAGCGGTTGTGCGCGACCGACGCGGGCTCACTGTGCTCGTGCGCAACGCCCTTTTCAGCCGCGTTCGCATGGCGGCTCATCGCGATGCGGCGGGGCTTGGCGAGGCCGATGGCGATTGGGGCTTCGGCGAGCGTGCCTGGATGCAGGCCTTGGACGAGTACTACGAGGCGCATGAGGAGATCCTGCTGGACGCCGATGCGCGTTCAAAAGCCTATCTCATGTTCGACGAGGCGGATGAGGAGGAGCTGCACGTGTGGCATGTGCGCCAGATCTTCCATGACGAGGCGGGCGATAACGACTTCGTTATCGTGGCCGATGTGGATCTGGATGCCACGCAGGAAGGCGACGGCGTGGTGTTTGCGAACTATCGCGTGGGCTTTGCCGACGAGCTGCTCGACGAGTTCTAGTCGGTTCGCCGGCTGTGCGCTTGCCGTCGCCACTGTCGCTGTGCGTGCGGGGCAGCGGCGGGTTTTGAGCGCTCATCGGCGGCGATTTGCCGCTGCCGGACCCGCTAAGCGCCGGTAGCAACGAATTGGCACCGTTTGCGTGGCAAATCGATGCGGCTTCCTAGAGGCGTGCTAGGCTTATGGCGCGGGACCCCAACTGGTCTCGCGTCATAAGCAAGTTAAACATACGCGCGGATCGGAGGTCGGATATGACTATCAAGAACGTTGTCGTCGCCGGTGGTGGAGTGCTGGGAAGCCAGATCGCATATCAGGCGGCATACCGATCTACAAGGGTTTCGCCGTTACGGTGTGGCTGCGAAGCGAAGGGTCCGTCGAGCGCGCGAAGCCGAAGTTCGAGCAGCTGCGTCAAACCTATCTGGCAACGCTCGAGGCGATGAAGAGCGACTCTGCGGCGTATTGCCGTGGTTTGGCCGACACGCCCGAGCTTTCCGTTGACGAAATCGAGCAGCTTAAGCAGCGCGCGCAACAGGCGTTCGAGAGCATTGTCTTCACCACCAGCTACGAGGATGCGGCGAAGGATGCCGACCTGGTGATCGAGGCCATTGCGGAGGATCCCAAGCAAAAGGATGCGTTCTACGCTGAGCTGGCGAAGTACCTGCCCGAAAGCACCATCCTTGTCACCAACTCCTCCACGCTGCTGCCCAGCCAAATCGCTGCATCCACGGGTCGCCCCGAGAAGTTCCTGGCGCTGCATTTCGCCAATCGCATTTGGCGCAACAACACCGCCGAGGTCATGGGTCATCCTGGAACCGATCAGGCTGCTTACGACGAGGTGGTTCGCTTCGCTGGCGATTTGGGCATGGTTCCGTTGCAGCTGCACAAGGAGCAGCCCGGCTATATCCTGAACAGCATGCTCGTGCCGTTCCTGAACGCCGCGGAGGCGCTGTATGCAACCGGCGTCGCCGACCCGGAGACCATCGACAAGACGTGGATGCTGGGCACGGGTGCGCCCTTGGGCCCGTTCCGCATCCTGGATATCGTGGGCCTTACCACGGCGTATAACATCGTGGTGCTCGACCCGCGCACGAAAGACCCCGATTCCGTTCCCGCGAAGATCGCGGCAGCGCTCAAGGAGCGCATCGACGCAGGCAAAACGGGCGTTGACGCGGGCGAAGGGTTCTACCGCTACAACTAGGCTTGTGAGGCTCACTTCCGTGCGAGGTCGTTTCAGCTATAGCTAAGCTTGTGAGGCCGCTTCCTTGTGAGGCTGCCTCCTGCAACAACTAGGCTTGCGGGACCGTTTCTTTGCGAGGCCGTTTCCCACTGCAACTAGACCCGTGAGGCCGCTTCTCTACGAGGTCATCTTTCGCTGCAACCAGGCTTTGCGGGCGTCTCTCATATAGGGGTTTCCTTTCAGCAACATTGACAACTTAAGGCTTAACATTGCGGGGTGGAGCAGTCTGGTCAGCTCGTCGGGCACATAACCCGAAGGTCGGAGGCTCAAATCCTCCCCCCGCGACCAAGAAACACCAGGCCAGAGCCTAAAGGCTCTGGCCTTTTTTGTTGTCTAAATTCGGCTGATTTTGGGCTAATTTGGACGAAATGCCCTCATTTCGTCCATTTTCGACTGCTGATGTAGGCATTATTTTCGGTCGTGAACGTCGTTTCCCCGCAGGCTTTGGGCTATTAAATTCTGAAACAATCTGCAACCTGGGGAAACGTGGTGAAGAAAGCGAGGCGGGCCATGGGCGATCCATCTCCCAGGCGCACGGCGGAATCCAAGCAGAAGGCCGTTGAGCTGTACAGGAAATCGGGCACGACGTACGCCGAGGTGGCGCGCGGGCTGGGCTGCGACGCGGGCAGCCTGGCCGGCTGGGTCAAGAAGGCCGACGCGGCCGCGCTAGATCTGTTCGAGCGCATCGAGGTCGTCTACAACAGGACCAGGATCCACTCGGCGCTGGGCTGCCTCAGCCCGGCGGAGTTCGAGAAGGCCAATTGGCCTGCGGAAGATAGCCGCTCGAAGGCGGCGTAAAAGGTGACAATGGAATCGGGGTAGATTCAGATTCAGGGGCATGGGGCATCCACACGGTCATCGACGACTTCGAGGCGGGGTATTCGGTGCTGAACTCCATCCTGGACATTCCCGTGGACATCATGAAGCTCGACCGCGCGTTCATCGTCAACTGCACGACGAGCGAAAAGAAGGTCTACTTCCTGCAAAGCCTTATCAGGATGATCCACGGGCTGGGCTACCGCGTCGTTTGCGAGGGCGTGGGGACCCGGGAGCAGGCCGACTTCCTGCGCGAGGCCGGCTGCGAAGAGGCGCAAGGCTTCTACTTCGCCCGCCCGCTGCCTTTGGAAGAGTGCGAAGCGTTGGTGTACCCGGAGGGGTAGGGGCCGCCGGCTGCAGGGGGCGGCAGAAAGATCCCCAGACAGCAAACCGCCGTCCTGCGCGGTCTTCGGTCAGGACGGCGGAAAATGCGGAATGGCGCCGCAGGTGACGGCGCCATTCCGGTTCGGGGCACGCCGCCTAGGCGTCGGCGGCTTTCCGGGCACTTTCGTTTCGACGAAGCGCCAAGCCACGTTTCGTGAAGGAGATGGCGTCGTGTGGGCACGCGTCGGCGCAGCGGCCGCAGCGCGTGCACTCGGAAAGAGGACGGCGTCCGAGGTCTGCCACTGGGTCGATGTGCTCCGGGCACACGGAAGCACACGCTGTGCACGGCTCGCTTTCCGCCCGCAGGCAGCGGTCGTGGTCGACGCGCGGGCGCGTCATTTTGCTGCCGAACGACGAGATGAGCGAAAGCAGGGCTCCCACCGGGCAAAAGCGGTGGCACCATTTCCGCAGCACCACGAGCTCGAGCACGATGACGGCGGGGAACACGACCAGGCTGAGGGTGAGCTCGTTGAACCCGACGAAGCGGTACAGGGCTATCACCGAGGCGATGGTAAGGCCGATGGGGCACACCAGGCAGAACACGGGAAACCCGCACGCCGCCGCCGAAATGAGCGAGCCGGCGAGCACCAGATGGCGCGAATCCAGGCGGAAGCGCCGTTTGCCCGCGAGGGCTTTCTCGACGCCGGTTTCCTGGCCGTCGGCCTCCTCGGGCGCCACGGCGGCGTCCTTGGCGCAGGCCAAGGCGTTTTCGCCGTCCGCAGTCTGCGCGCCGTCGGCGCTGGCGCAGTGGCTGCTGCAAGCGCTGCACGAGCTGCACGCGTGCCAGCGCTCGAGCGACTCCGCCGCCGCCTGATGCCGCTCGTCGACGTCCTTGCGGCGGCTTTTCTTCGTGCGCAGGAAGCGGGCGAGCGGGGGGACGGGG